>UOFJ01000021.1_pt1 | contig 15189 bp, 17 predicted proteins | sample 1988251 | NCBI WGS metagenome assembly UOFJ01 (sample SAMEA4712194, study PRJEB27164) | hydrothermal vent metagenome | biome: marine basaltic hydrothermal vent biome; feature: marine hydrothermal vent; material: mineral | place: Pacific Ocean | collected 2011-06-14/2011-07-23 | depth 1689 m
CAGTTCAAGTGCCCTGTAGTGACTTGAAGATAAGTCCGCTTTCCATGCAAGTTTCTCCTGAGATAAACCTGCCTTCTTGCGTTCAGCCCTTAGCTTCTCGGAAATTACCTGACTCAATGTGTTTTAACCTGTGAAATAACTTGATAGAGCCGAGTATAGGGGATACTATCCAGTTGAACAGGCCCAGTAGAGTATATTCAAATAAGTATATTCATACAAATATACTCAATGTGAGCATGTTTTATCAGAATACTACAAACAAAAAAGGGGTTAATAATGGGCGAACAAACATTAAAAGAGCGGTTCGTGAAGGCAATTAATACGGGTGAGCTGGGACTGATAGACGATTACGGGGTATATGTCACACGGGAAAGCTTTACTGAGCATTTCAGCGACATAAAAAGTCAGTATAAAACCAGCTTTCTGACCGGTGCGGTTATTGAGCATGGTAGAACACTGGCCTCACATACACGGTTCCTATTTAAGATGGGTCGCGGGCTGTATCGGGTTCACCCTGATTTGTTAGAGGTGAAGCCTGAAAAAGAATATAAACTATACAGCCAGTATTATATGAATTTTGGTCTGGAGAAGCATCCAGAACGTTAAATTCAGAGCGGGTGCTGTTCTGTACCCGCTAACTAAAGGCTATATCGCTGTACCACTCCATAGCAGGCACGAACCTGAATCCTTTGGGGTTAAGGCGCAGAGCATGAATGTCGGGCCTTCAGGAAGTTTGTGAGAAAGGGGAAATGGAATGACTTGGATGTGACCCTGTCATTATATTGACTTGCAAATAATTAATTGAATTATTTACAGTAAGCTGGATTTACAGTATGTTTAGATATGAGCTGACCTGTTTTATCAGTGTATATATAGTTTATTTTATAGCCTTCATTAAAAAACACTTTGAGAACCTCGCTTTTGCAACTGGCTGGCATTATAGATTCTTCAAAAGTTTTATATATGAATGATATGTCAATTTCTGATATTGCTAGATTAACTAATGACATATTTAAGTTATAAATTTTCGTTTTTTGATTTATTGAGACAGAATCAAGTTGAGTCCTCTCATCAATCATTTTTGGCAGCCCTTTATTGCTGTTTTCTACAGCAATATCTATTGCCTTTGTTTCAGCTTTTAAATAGCCAGCTGTTGCACCAGCTAAAAAATGTTATTTAATTACCGATCCTAACTGGTTATTTTCTCCTATTGCTTTCATAAAGTGGTAGCGCTGCCCCTTCGGGTCATCGTGTGTCCAACGCTCATCTAAATCAACAAATGCAACTGCATCAGGTAACTTCACAGCTGAAATTTTATCTGGAGTTATTGCATTAGTAATATAGTTAAAAATAGCAGATGTGTAATTATCAGTGGGTGTCGAATTCTCTTCACTACCAGGCCAAATCCTGAAGTCATCCTCAAACATAAGGGCACTGCACGAAGCTGCGTAGAAGCCAGGACAAGTCATCTTCATTCTTTCAATTGCCTGATTTGTTAATTTTACATGCCCGTCAAATTTCATTATCAATTTCCTTAATTTATTTGCGTAATGTCGATACAATATATTGCGTGATGATTAAAAATAAAAGTCCACCTAACCAGAATACGAGGGCTGGAAAATAAACATATTCCCAGTCGAAGCTAAATGTATTGTAAGTAGAGTTCCCCATAAAGGGAACTATTAGAGCGGACAATGGAGACAGTATGCCGCCTAAAGGGAAGTGTTCATGAATTGGAAATAACTGACTAAGAGGCACCCATAGCAGAACCCAAATGGCAAAAATCCATTTTTTTCTGAGACCAACATGTTCCATAAGTAGACCCTAATGCAGCTAGAAGGTGAGGTGCCAATATGCCTAAATGAGTATAATCTGATATTTTCTAATTGCAACAGTAGCTTTACGCAGGAGCCAATCCCCTTCCAATAGCTTACCCTGAGCTTACCCAAGCTTACCCAGACACCCAAAATAAAAAAACGGAATGAGTAATGAGTAACGTAGCAAGAATGATGACTGGCCTGTCTTCAACTTATATTAATCAGTTGACTGCTCTTAGTGAGACACTCATTGTAATGCTCTGAACATGAACATAACAATATTCATATATATTACCTGAATCCGTATCTTCAGGGCGGATACAACGTGTAAGTAAGATGCAGGTTTCACAGTGGAATTAAAAAATTCTGGCTTTGCCCATCGGTTAAGTGAGTATTTTTTAAACCGCTGTGCAATCAGTAGCCTGTGCTCTGTGCCTCCATGAAGGTACGGGTTCAGGTATTAATAAAACACTCAGACAACATCCTGTGTTTGCAGATGATATTGCTCAACTTTCCTAACCTCATTAGCCGAGCCCAGCACCACCGGCACTCGCTGGTGAAGCCCTGTTGAATCAACTTCCATAATCCGGCCATGCCCCGTTGAGCTCATGCCCCCCGCCTGCTCAATAATAAAACTCATTGGATTGGCTTCATACATCAGACGCAATTTCCCCGCCTTCGATGGATCACGGCTATCAAAGGGATACATAAAGATACCCCCACGCACCAGTATCCGATAAACCTCCGCCACCATTGAAGCCACCCAACGCATATTATAACGTTTACCTAACGGGCCATCTTCGCCCATCTGACAATCCTCAATATACTGCTTCATCGGCGCTTCCCAGAAACGTCGATTGGCCATATTAATGGCGTACTCTGTAGTTTCATCCGGTATCTGCACCGCTTCTGTCGTTAATACAAACTCACCAATACTGTTATCAAGGGTAAACATATGCACACCCTGACCGGTGGTTAACACAAACACCGTAGCCGGCCCATAAACAACAAAACCCGCCGCTTTCTGCTCAGTCCCCTTTTGCAGATAATCATTCAGCGCAGGCGTTTCCTTACAGCCCATCGGGGCTTTTAATACCGAGAAAATAGTACCCACTGAAATATTCACATCAATATTGGACGAGCCATCCAGCGGATCAAACATTAACAGGTATTCACCGCGCTCTTTAACCGGCACATCAATTGGCTCGTCTATCTCCTCAGATCCCATACCCGCCACCAGACCACTCAGGCTCATGTGATCGGCCATAATGTCATTGGTAATAATATCCAGCTCTTTTTGCGTCTCACCCTGCACATTCTCAGAGCCCGCAACACCCAGCACACCGGATAGCTCACCACGACTGACCGTTGCAGCAATTTCCTTGCACGTAATACTGACCTCGTGAATCAGCTCTATTAAATCATAGGGCAGATCAACACCTGCGCGTTTCTCGTGCAGTAAAAACTGTTTTAACTTCATACCTGTGGTCATAAATGCAACTCCGTAATTTTTTACTGGATTAGTCAGCTGGCCATAAAATGAGCGACCATTGGGGGTGGGTGTCCTTATAAGGATATTAAATCTAATTTTGAATATTACCATATTATTAAATAATGTATATCTAATATAGATAGGGTACAATCCTGGCCATAGAAAGCGCCTCAGGAAACAGCGCTGAAAAGCACATAGAGCGCGCTGGCAACGCGCATTAACCGTTTAGCCGGAAATTACCCTGTACATAGCGCACTAATAATTTTGACTACAGACGAAACCTCTAATATCATCCTCGCCCGGATCAATCCTTGTTTTATAACACAAACAGTACATTTACCATTATGCGAAAATTCATTCACAACATCCCCCTGCTGCCCATTGCCGTAGTCGCTTTTTTCCTGGCCATGGCCCCTTTTGCACCCGAGCCTCACCTGTGGCAAAAGCTTAAAATGCTCTTTGATGGTAGCCTGAGCAAGCCTGTCGATATTTTCGATTTGTTTATGCATGGCACACCACTGGTGCTATTAATCATCAAACTACTGTTTCTTGCCAGCGATAAGAAGAAGCCCGAAGAGCAGGCCTGAAGAGACCGTCGTTTAATGTGCGCTCGCGCAGAGAGCCCCCCATTAAAACATCTCCTGGGGGTCAACATCGATCGACCAGCGCACTTTATTCGCCAATTTCAGTTTTGCAATCTCAGGCACCCAGTGGCGCAGTGCCCCATGCAAGGTTTTACGCGCATCCGCCACCACAATTAACTGCCACCGAAAACGCCCCGCTCTGCGTTCCATGGGCGCGGGTAATGGCCCATAAAGCTCAATATCTGCAAAATGACAGGCCTCACGACAGGCCGCCAGAAACGCCTCACCCTGCTCTTTCACAATCGCGCTACTGCGCAAAATAGCCATATAGGTATACGGCGGAAACCTGGCCAGCTTACGCTCCTTTATGGCTTCTCTGGCAAACCCGCTATACCCCGATTCCAGCAGTGTATGAAGCAAGGGATGTTCAGGGTGGTGCGTCTGAATAATCACCTCACCGGGCCTCGCCCCTCGCCCCGCTCGACCCGAGACCTGTACAATCAACTGCGCCATATACTCGGTGCCACGAAAATCGGCACTAAAAAGCCCCTGATCCGCATCCAGAATGCCCACCAGTGTCACATTGGGAAAATCATGCCCTTTAGCCAGCATCTGAGTGCCAATCAATATATCCACCTCACCGGATCGGGCCTGTGCCAGTTTTTTATCCAGCTCACCTTTACGCCGTGTGGTGTCCCGATCTATTCGACTAATCGTTAGCGCCGGAAATTTCTCGATTAATGCATTCTCTATGCGCTCAGTACCCGCCCCCGGAATCACCAGACTTTCCTGCTGACACTGCGGACACTGCATGGGAGCCGGCTTCTCATAACCACAATGGTGGCAACGCAAACGTTGATTATGATGATGCAATGTCATATTCGCATCGCATCGCTGACAGGCTGTCGTCCAGCCACACTCATGGCACATTAACAATGGCGCATAACCCCGGCGGTTTAAAAACAGCAACACCTGACCCCTGTTTTTAATATGCAAGGCAATTTTTTCCAGTAATTTTGCAGAAATACCATGCTCCATGGGCCGCCGACAAACATCCAGCAAACTCACCTTAGGCGGGCGCGCCTCCTTTGACCCCCGCTCGGTTAATTTCAATAACTGGTACTGCCCAGCATGCACATTTTTAAGGCTTTCAAACGCCGGAGTCGCCGAACCTAGCAACACCGGCAGCTGTTTATTCCTTGCCCGCACCAGCGCAAGATCCCTGGCATGGTAGCGAAAACCTTCCTGCTGCTTAAATGAACCATCATGCTCTTCGTCTATAATAATCAGCCCTAACGCGGGCATTGGCGTAAATAACGCCGAACGCGTACCAATAACAACCCGAGCAATGCCCTGGCTCGCTCGCACCCATGCACTGTGGCGCTGCGAATCATTTAAGGCCGAATGCAGGCTGGCAATATTCACGCTCAAACGCGCCTCAAAACGCTGCGTTAACTGCGGCGTGAGGCTTATTTCAGGCACCAGCACCAACACCTGAGCACCGTTTGCAAGCACCTGGTCAATAACATCAAGGTACACCTCGGTTTTCCCACTGCCCGTAATGCCCTGCAACAAAAACGTCTGATAGCCACCCAGAGCCGCCTTTACCGCCTTTGCTGCCGCAGCCTGTTGCGTATTTAACTGCAATGGTTTTACTTTCTCCACCCCCCTGCAAGCGGCCTGCGAAACCACCCGCTGCTCTACCTGCAATAAAGATTTATCCACCAGTGACTGCAGTGGCGCACGCCAGTTAGTCCAGAGGGTATTAAAGTGCTCGGCATAAAGCGCCGTGTGAGCCGCGCCCTGAATGTACTTTAATAAAGCCACCTGCTTTGTCGCTCGCCCCAGATGCCCGGCATCCAGCTCACGCCCCTGCGCTGTTAACACCCAGCATTTCTCACTTTTAAGCTGTGCAGGCTCACCCTGGCGCAGCAATTTGGGCAACGCACCAAACAACACCTCACCCTGTGGGTGATGATAATAAGCCGCCGCCCACTCAAGCAATTTTAAAATATCAGCGCTCAATACCGGTTGTTTATCTATCTGCTCAGATATCGGCTTAAGCCTGTTTAGCGCATAACTCGACTCACCACTCAACGAAACCACCATGCCCACCAGTTGCTTACGACCAAAAGCCACCCTCACCCGACAGCCTTCACGCAATGAATGCGCAAACTCAGGCGGAATTAAATAATCAAATAAGCCATAGAGTGGAACGGGTACAGCCACCTGGGCTATGTGGGGAGATGCATGCAACATGTCGCTATTGTGCCAGTGAATGCCCTGAAAGAGGAGCACAGAAATCAATATCGCTAAACACGGCTTAAACTCTCGGCCATTTTTTTCCACAGAAGCTGTGGATAACTCTGTGGACAAACAGCTGATATTGCCAGAAAATCCCTGCTACAGCGAGATAGCCATTAAACTGGATGTTTTTTAACCATAAAAAAATAATTAATTAAATCAATAACTTAGAGAAACGCCTTTACTAAAAGCCTATAAATACAGCATTATTAGCAAAACAGACAACCGCCATACATCAGGTGTGTATAAGTAATGACTTTATCGGGTTTAAGACTCAGAAAATACTATCCTGGTACCTGAATTTATATCGAATACTTAAAGTACTACAATAAAAAACAGCATGTAAGCTATTGATAATTATCTCAATAATGACTTATCCACTGAAACTGTGGATAAGTCTGTTGATAACACTTGAATGAACCTCTGAGATAGCCGTTTTTATACACCACAGCACTCATTGGTTATTTTTTAACCTTAAAAAATAACCTTAAAAAACAATAACTTAAAAATTTAGAGATCGAAATGGTTATTTTTTAAGCAGAATATATCCAGACTTTCGCCCGCTGTGTATAAGTCACCTTAAAGCCATTTAAAATGCCTGATATCTATTGACATTCCATAAACCCCTTGCTGGCGGCATTTCAGAAAAGCTTGCAGCAGTTCACACGCCACATCAGACATTATTACTGATTTGTACACCCATACCCTGATTATCGATAACAATTTGTTTAAGCCGCGCACTAATAATCATCACCTTATCCATCCAGTAGAGACCTTTCGCCTCGTTAAGGTGCTGCAACAGCGTTTCGCTAAACAGGGCTAACCAGGTTTGCAGATCCTCATCCTTTATACCCATGGGAAAATGCTTACCGATCATATTTATTTTAGGCGGATCATCTAATTTACCGCCCATGCTCATCCACCAGAAATCGGTCAGGCGTTTTTCGTGTGCGGCAAAGTCCTCCAGGTGCTCAAAAAAGTGTCCAAGTCGCGCATTGTCACGTACTTTTTTATAAAACGCGCAAACCACAATAGAGATTTCTTCATACGTAGGAATATTAACCTGAGCTGGCATATTTACTTCCGATAGTGAACAAAGTATAAGGTTAACATCCCCTGTTCAAAATGAGAATCCATATGACACTGTGGCAACAGATATCGGCACAAATCAGCCAGCACACGCAAACCCCCTTTAGCGCCACCGAGCATACACGGGTCGCAGGCGGCAGTATCAACCAGAGCTATAAAGTAAGCGATAAAGTAGGCGATAAAACAAGCCATACTCAGCAGCACTATTTCGTTAAGCTCAATAATGCCTCTCATGGGAACATGTTTGAAGTTGAAGCGCAGGCCTTACAGGAAATCGCCGCCAGTAACACAATATGCGTGCCCCAGCCCATTTGCACCGGCCATACAAAAGACCAGAGCTGGCTGGTAATGGAGTTTCTCGCGCTGGCCCACAGCGCGCCCTCAGGCGCATCCGCACGCCAGCTCGCTCAGCAGTTATGCGCCATGCATAAAAACACCGCCGCACAATTTGGCTGGCACACAAACAACACCATAGGCTCCACACCTCAGACAAACCAGCAACACACCCACTGGGTCGATTTCTGGCGAGAGCAGCGCCTGCAACCGCAATTGCGCCTGGCCGAGCAAAATGGCTATGGCAAAGCCCTCTCTACTATAGGCGAGCGCCTCCTCAGTGATTTTGGCGTATTATTCGCCAGCCACCAGCCTGTCGCCGCCATGCTGCATGGCGATTTATGGGCAGGCAATGCCGCCGCCCTCACCAATGGCACGCCCATTATCTTTGACCCCGCCCTTTATTACGGCGATCGGGAAACCGACATTGCCATGACCCAGCTGTTTGGTGGTTTTAGCCCCGACTTCTACACCGCCTATAACCAGGCCTGGCCACTGGATGACGGCTTTAGCGTGCGCAAAACGCTCTACAACCTCTACCACATACTCAACCACCTGAATTTATTCGGTGAGGGCTACCTCAGCCAGGCCGTTTGCATGAGCGAGCAGATATTGGCCGAAATTTAACCACTTTAATCTGGTATTAGTGACTATCTCAGGATACAGCGGTCCGACTTCTAACGTGCAGCTGGTCACGCCGCCCTTGTGCATGTAAAATTCGGGCTCTGAATTTTTACCGGCCAACACATTGAAAAACACAATCCAGACCCTGCTAACTCAGGCGCTGAGCAGCCTGAAAACCAGTGGCGTTATTGCAACTGAGCTTTCCCCTAACATCCAGATATCACGCACCAAAGACAGCACACATGGCGATTTTGCCTGCAACCTGGCCATGATGCTGGCAAAACCTGCCGGCAAAAATCCCCGCGAACTGGCACAACTACTCATTGATGCACTACCCGCCAGTGAGCAACTCACCAAAGTAGAGATAGCCGGCCCGGGCTTTATTAACTTCTTTGTTGCCCAGAGCAACACCCTATCTGTAATCAACACCATTAACACACAGGCCGACACCTATGGCCTGAGCAATATTGGTGGTGGGCGTAAAGTGCAAATTGAATTTGTATCCGCCAACCCAACAGGGCCACTGCATGTAGGCCATGGCCGGGGCGCGGCTTATGGCGCAACGCTCGCCTCACTGCTGGGCGCGGTGGGTTTTAATGTGCAGCGAGAATATTATGTAAACGATGCCGGGCGTCAGATGGACATACTGGGCACCAGCGTATGGTTGCGCTACCTTGAGCACTGCGGGGTGCAACTACCCTTTCCCAGCAATGGCTATCAGGGTGAGTATGTTAAAGACATTGCCGAGCAGCTGTTTGCCCAGCATGATAAAAATTTAATGCATTCTCAGGCCGCCGTATTTGACGGTATTGCAGCAGATGAAGCCGATGGCGGAGATAAAGAAACACACATCGACGGGCTCATTGAACGCGCAAAAACACTGCTGGGCGAAGATTCATACCGCCAGGTGTTCGACCTTGGCCTGAACATTATTCTTGATGATATTCGTGAAGACCTCATCGAATTTGGCGTTGAATATGACGTCTGGTTTTCAGAGCGCAGCCTCGCCAACACCGGGCTCATCAAACAGGCCATTGAGCGTTTGCAAAAAGCCGACTACATCTATGAAAAAGACGGCGCTTTATGGTTTAAATCCACCGCCTTTGGCGATGAAAAAGACCGCGTCGTTGTGCGCGACAATGGCCAGAGCACCTATTTCGCCTCCGATATTGCATACCATATGGACAAAATGGAGCGCAATTTTGATCGCGTAATCGACATCTGGGGCGCAGACCACCATGGATACATCCCCCGTGTAAAAGCCGCCTTAAAAGCACTCGGCAACGATGTAGAAAAGCTCGACGTATTATTAGTACAATTTGCAATACTCTACCGAGACGGCGCAAAAGTACCCATGTCAACACGCTCAGGCTCCTTTGTAACCCTGCGCGAACTACGCCAGGAAGTGGGCACAGATGCCGCACGCTTTTTTTATGTACTGCGCAAATGCGAACAACACATGGACTTCGATCTCGACCTGGCCAAATCGCAAAGCAACGACAACCCGGTGTACTACATACAATACGCCCATGCGCGTATTTGCAGTGTATTTCGCCAGCTAAAAGAAAAAAAACTACAATATGATCCGCTCAACGCCCGCGAAAACCTCAGCCAACTAAACGAACCACAGGAATTAGCACTGGTAAAATCACTGGCCAAATATCCGGAAATCGTTGAAAAAGCAGCCCTCAACGAAGAGCCTCACCTGCTCGCGCATTTTTTACGCGAGGTGGCTAATCAGTTGCACACATACTACAACGCACACCCGTTTATCGTAGATGATAATAACCAGCGCAATGCACGCCTGAGTTTAATAAATGCAACACGACACGTACTGCGCAACGGCCTTAAACTATTAGGTGTTAGCGCACCTGAAGCGATGTAATGGCCTCTTCACGCGACCTCAAAAGGCGAAAAATGCCGAATAAAAAACCCGTACCTGGCTACATCTGGATGCTAGCAGGCCTGGCCATTGGCTTATTTGCCGCCTTCCTCGTATATCTCGACAAACAGCCCGCAGATGACATTAGCTTTAGCCAGGCCGTTAAACAGGAACTCAAAAAAGCCCGCGATAAAAAAAAGCAGAACAGCGTAAAACCCGCTGCAACCACAGCGGCTAAAAACACCACTGAAAAAAATAACGCCGAGAAAAACAATGCCGGAAAAAACGACAAACCCCGTTTTGAGTTTTATACCATACTGTCTGAGCTTGAAGTGTTTGTGCCAGAGCCTGAAATTGAACCCACCGCCACTCAAAATCCGTCTGTAACACCCAACAACCAGAACATAAGCAGCACAAAAAAATATCTACTCCAGGCCGGCTCCTTTAAAAGCCATGACGATGCCGAACGGCTCAAGGCCAATTTAGCCCTGCTGGGTGTACAGGCCTCCATTCAAAGTGTCAGCATTAATACCGATAACTGGCATCGGGTACGTATTGGCCCCTTTAACAACAATATACAACTACGTGAAACACTTGGCACTCTCAAGCAAAATAATATACAGGCCATGACAATGGAGTTAAAATAAGCGGATTATTTGAACCAGATTAAACTATGCTGGTCAGATACACATACCTACGGAGAGTCGAGAACCGATTCAACATAAAATAATAAAACGGAAAAGGAGATAGACATGCTAGCGTTATTTGGCAACGACTGGATGGATAAGTACAAAGAAGAATGGAACAAAGACCCTTATCTGACAAAAAAACTCAATAAAATACAATTTTCTACCACCATCGGCTATGGTTTTCCCGGTGAAGCCCGCCCGCGTAGCTGCATCATTATAAAAAATGGCTATGTTATAGAAGCAGGCGATTACACCGACCAGCCCCTGAACTGGGATTTACGCGCAAAAGAAGCCCACTGGGCAGAGTGGATCAACCGAGAAGTCGGCTCCACAGGCCTGGGCCTGGCCTACTCCACAGGAAAACTAAGGTTTATTGAAGGCGACTATAAGTCCATGATAAAAGACCACACGCTATCCTCGCCCTTTATAAAGAGCTTCTCAGCCATGAGCCGCATCAACTAACCCAAGCACACCACCTCGCCCGATAAATTTATGCCAAAGCACCTCCCCAGCATATCAATTTATCATCAGAGGTGGTTTAATACCCCTCTCAACTGTAAATTAATCAGCTGATTAATTTACAGTTAGGCACTCAACCCGAATTGTCCGGGCTTAACCACAGACTGGGAAATCCATGCTAGAAAGCCTGGAAAAAAACCTGCCCTTCCTGATAGAAGAATTTTCCAATAAGGGCACGGCCATTGACGACCGATGGAAAGCGATACTGCAGCGTTTTTTCACCCACTGCAAGCTTACATTATCGGTAGAGCCCATTACAGAATGCGCGCTAAACCTGGCACAAACACAGCTTAAAGTGCCCACTATCAGCCTCAACCGGGGTTACCTCATTACCAGCCTGAAAGATACCGCGCGTTTTAATCAGGACAATCTGACCCTTGTTCGGTCTTTACTCAAACTCACAAGGCAATTTGCCACCATTGAAGAAGCCATAGAAATAGGCGCATCCGTTGAGCGCAAACGCATCGCCCGCGACCTGCACGATGACGTTGCCGCGCGCATGCTCACCCTCATACACATGCTAAAAGACGACAAATCCATCTGCATCGCGCGCAGCATACTCAAATCGCTTAGAAACTCAATTTATGCGCTTGACAACAAATCAACCGCAACCGTACTTGATGTCATTACCGATGTGCGCTCAGAACTACAGGACCGCCTCAACTCCCTCGGCATGCTACTTAAATGGCACCAGCCCGACGTACTTGATGGCCTGAGCTTTACCCCCAGGCAACATATCAATTTAAACCGTATGTTACATGAAATAACGACTAATATTATAAAGCATGCAAAAGCCGATTTTATGGAAGTGATCATCAACATTGAGCAACAACAATTCACAGTAGAAGTGAGCGACAATGGTCAGGGCTTTGATATCCAGACCTGCATACCCGGCAAAGGCATAAACAACATAACAACACGTGCCCGTGAACTAGGCGGCAATGCCGGCTGGTTTAACCTGAGCGACAAAGAAACGGGCCTGAACAAAGGCAGCTGCGTAAGAATCAACTTCCTGATTACTGACGTCACTGAACACTAAAGATGCAAACAGCACTCGTACTAGAAGATCATCCCGAAACACGCGAATGGCTCACTGGAATCATTCGTCAGGCCTTTATGGAAATCAACATCCACGAAGCATCCAGTCTGGCCCAGGCCCGCCAGCTCATCAAAGCACATCAGTTTGAACTCGCCCTGATCGACCTGAACCTGCCCGATGGCAATGGAGTAGAGATTATCAGCGAAATCTCGCGCAGCTCACCCGACACCTATTGTGTGGTTGCCACCATCTTCGATGACGACAACTACCTGTTCCCCGCACTCGAAGCTGGAGCCCAGGGCTATTTACTAAAAGAGCAGACAACACAGGAATTTATTCACAGCCTGCAAGGCATTATCAAAGGCGAGCCACCCATTTCTCCGGCCATTGCCCGCAAAATGATCAACCATTTTCATAGCGACATTGCCCAGTCAGACAAGCCCGACCTGTCCAAACGAGAAAAAGAAATACTAAGCGCCATTGCCAAAGGCCTGAGCCGCAATGAAGCCGCAGATGTACTGGGCATTACCTCCAATACCGTAGCCAGCCACCTTAAAAATATATACGGCAAGCTCAATGTGTCTAACCGGGCACAGGCCACCCTCGAAGCACTACGTCTTGGATTAGTACGGCCCTGATAAACGCCACTTAACGACGATGGACTGAAGGTATTTCACAAACAAAGCAGCTCTGTTATTTATCTTCACAATCCTCAACACTTCAAATGTATTGCGGGGGTCTATTGCAGGGTGGACAAAGCGCGTCCACCTTAAACCTGAGTACAGCCGACATTGCCCCCTGAAGAAATACAAAGACTATCATATGAAAATTCAATCATCATGGATATTTGACTGCCTCCCTGAAGATATCTACCCGCATTTTTTTTGCGCCACAATGGACGACACCTACCCCCTCGCTTTTCGTTTAGGCATCCCCAAACCGTTGAGTTGTAAAGTTTTAAAAGGTGAGCCAAAAGTCGGTAATACTCGACAATGCACTACGGATAAAGGCTACATTCAACAAGATATAGTAGAACTCGTAGAGAACACCAGACTTGTTTATCAAATGAAAGACAGCAATATCTGGTGCAAAGACTGGGTTAGTTTTTTACAGGACTCATTTATGCTCCAGGCCATAGACGATAATAAAACCCAGGTAACGCGTATTACTGAATTTAAAGGCGTTATATATACCTGTGCTGAGTACAATTGCCTTATGGGCATCTCTATTAATTGCTTGAGTCCTCTGGCGTAGGCTCTCGGGGGAAACAAAGGCTGGCCGCTTACGCCTGAGCAATGCACAGCAAACCACTCAGCCTGCTGAACCCGGTTTAATGTGGGAAACTTGACATAGTACCATTTTGTAGTACTATTAATTAATGAAGCGAAAGCATCAAAAGACACTAGAGCAAATCTACAGGCACCCTACTAGTGCTAATATTTTATGGAATGATATTGAGTCCCTGCTCAGGGCTTTAGGCGCGAACGTAACTGAACGAGCCGGATCACGCGTTGCTGTTGTGCTTTTCGGTGAAGTCCGGGTATTCCACAGACCCCACCCATCGCCAGACACAGACAAAGGCGCGGTAGCTAGTATTCGCAAGTGGTTAGAAATATTTGAGGTAAAGCCATGAACATGATGGAAATAGATGGATATAAAGCAAAGATTGAATACGATCCTGAACTTGATCAGCTCAGAGGAGAAATTTTGGGTTTAAATGGTAGTGCTGACTTTTATGGCAATAGCCTGGCCAGCCTTCGTAAAGAATTCAAAAAATCACTTAACGTTTTTCTACAGGTTTGCGAAGAAGAAGGCATAAATCCTAAAAAAGAATATTCTGGTAAATTTAACCTCAGAATTCCATCCGCATTACATCGTGAAATTGCGGCTCGCGCATTAGCAACAGATAAAAGCATCAATCAATGGGTATCGGAAACACTCAAACGATCAATAAATGAATAAATCTCATTACCTGGTTACCTACGTATAAGCTATTGAGTAATATTTGAAGGACGAAAATAAAATAACGTACATACTACTGAAACGAATAGAAAGCTAATTGTATGAGTTATTTAATTTTTGCCCCTTAATCTTCAGGGTTAATTTCAGATGAGCAAATACACTTAATTAATCGTTCAACCTGTTGAACGCAACAACCACTGCCCATTGTGGCATACGTCTGTTTTTTAACTTGTGCCACGGTTGTAGCGCCATCTACAATCGCCTTAATAATATCAATTCTACGCACCTCATTACAGGTACATAAATTTTTGTGTAAATCTTTTTTAAGAATAGCAGGGAGTTTATCCAGTGTGTTTTCAACAGGATCAATGTCCAAATTAGGCTCCGATACTCAAAATTACTGAGACAGGCAACACCTGTTTTAAACGCATTATATCTTATTAAAGTGACCGGTGCTATCAGCCTGATAACAAGCTACAAGGCCGACCAGAACAACAATAGCCCATGCGTTTTACAGGGGCTTTACTGTACCATAAAAAAGCATAAGGGACGAAAATTAAATAACGTTACAATGACTATTGAAATAGATAGAAAGGAAAGGATGCCCACTATTGAGAAGTCGCCGTAAATACATCCCTGTAGGCTCGGCACCCGCATCCATGCGGTTGACGCTTCTCAATAGCGAGCATCCTTCCCCGTGGACCTGTTAGCCCATTTATACGGCCAGTATACGGCCAGCATTTTTCGGGAAAATTTATGCTGAATCGTGTGAGTCGTTACAATAAATATTCTGCGCTACTTATAAACGTTATTCTATTCTCGTCCCTAACTCAGTTACAGCCCATAAAAGCACAC
>UOFJ01000664.1_pt1 | contig 14386 bp, 7 predicted proteins | sample 1988251 | NCBI WGS metagenome assembly UOFJ01 (sample SAMEA4712194, study PRJEB27164) | hydrothermal vent metagenome | biome: marine basaltic hydrothermal vent biome; feature: marine hydrothermal vent; material: mineral | place: Pacific Ocean | collected 2011-06-14/2011-07-23 | depth 1689 m
AGAGAATAGAGCCGTATAATTACGACGCTTATTGTTCAGCTTATTTTTTTAGCCATATTCATCCCTAATGTACTAAGAGCATACTATGCCCCGTTTTTTATACTGTCAATTTATTTTTAAATTTTTTACACGCGCTATTACTAATAAGTCGCAAAGAAAGGATACCCGCGATTGAAAAGCGCCAGCCACAGGGATACGGATGCCGAGTCTACAGGGATGGTTTTACGGCGACTTTTCAATTGTGGGTATCGTTTCAGTAGTCAGTCTGGCGAGGGAAGTGTTCCGTATATTAATGCGAATACAGAATTGTCCGGTAGTTGATTAATAACCCTGAATATAAAAGGTTTATTTACGCTGCAAGCAAGACAGGCATTCTATGCATTTTTAACGCTCACAATAAGCAAACGCCTTCAATAGCGCCAATGGTTTAAGCGCACCGGCTATTTACACAGACGGCTCTTCGTAGACTAATATTTCGCGAAAAATGGGAACTCGTTACTCAGAAGCGTTAGCCGCAGGAATGCCGAGCCTGGAGGGAGACATTCACAGCGGCTTGTGAATAATGGGTATCCCTTTCATATATCACCGGCACCGCCCCGTAAAATCTCTTTCACCTCGATTTTCTCCGGCTGGAATGCCCGCTTTAAAACATCCACTGCAAGCATTGGCTCAGTAGCACCGCACATAAAAACATCAAATGCGGCATAATCCCGTTCAGGCCAGGTGTGCAGGCTAATATGCGATTCGGCCAGCACCGCGACACCGGACACACCGCCGCTGTCACTAAACTGATGCAGGTGAATATGTAGCAGACGGGCCTTACAAACCGTAACACATTCCTTCAATGTCGCTTCAATAAACGCCATATCGGTCAGCGAGGACGCACCCCACAGATCAATTAACAGATGAGCACCTGAATACGCCTGACCCTCGCGAATAATAAAATGGTCTGATGTAGTCAGGGCTTTATTCTCTGCACTTTTTGTATCTAATACCACTACGACAAGCTCACTTTAATGCAGTCAAAAACGTATAGCGGCTTAGTATACCCTGAAAATAGCGCATTTACTGAACAATAAAATGGACAGGAGATCTGAGCGTTTCACCATTTGCCCCCTGCAGAAACACACGACCACTGCTGGCACCTGGGGGGACCATAGCCAATACAAACCCGCCTGCGGTATCCACCAGAATATTCTGAGCGGGTAGTGTATTAAACAGCACCTGTGAAACGCTGGAAAGATTAGCGCCTTCAATACGCATAATGCTTCCCACTGAAGCAGACGGTGTCATACTCGTAATAGACAGTGTGCAGTCACTTTCATTTAATACAAGCGCTTTGCTGATATCAATGCCGGTATGCGATGTGCTGCATCCTCTGGGCCACTCGACGCGAATATTTTCAGGTAAAGCAGTACTTCCCAGTCCAAATGTAAAGGGAAAGGCATTCGTTGCACCGTGGCTGCTTCCAGAAATTATTTCATGGTATCGCTGACTGCCATCATTCAACTTCATCAGTACTTTTGCACCAATCGCTCGATGATTAGGCAGCGCCCCCTGCAAACGTATTTTTAATGCACGATTAGCATTGTTTGTGTCATTTCTAAAAAGTGTACTTTTACCTGGTGATCCGTTATGTCCCTGTAAAATAAGATCCTGGTCACCATCATTATCGAAATCAGCAGTGGCAACTGAGGCATAATCATCAGCAAGTAGTCCTGTTATGGACTCATCCTGTAAAACAAAGCCTGCAGCTTGCATATTTTTCATAAAAACGCTTTTTAACCCTGAAGGCGTAGAAAATTGATTCACACGAAATATATCCTGCCATCCATCATTATCGACATCAATTGCAACTGTACCCCAGCCAGCGGGTCGAGAAAACCCGACTTCATTCGATGCTCCCCCCACACCGTCAATACTGTTTTCAAGATAACTACTGGAAAACCCCTGGGAATTATTAAGGCTCAGTGTTCCAGCCCCTAAATCAGTAAAATAATAATCCATAAAACCATTATTATCAAAATCGCCTGGGGCAATACCCATGCCAGCGGTTATACCAGACATAGACAATTCCTGTGCCCGAGGAACAAATGAAAGTGAACCCGTTTCCATTAGATTATTATGCCAGAGTTCAGTTTTGGGTATATCTGAATTACCAAAAAAGATATCATTTACAATAAAAATATCCAGATCGCCATCTTTGTCATAATCACTCAAGCTTACCTGCCATGCACAACCCGTTTGATTATTACTGGCAAAGCGAGTAAAACGCGTCTCACCCTGGGCAACCGCTGTATTGCCATTATTAATATAAAGTGACAGGGGGTCACATGAAGCCTGGGTGTAATTACTAATATACAGATCAAGGTCACCATCGTTATCAATATCACCAAATGCAGCAGACCTGGCATTAATTTCATCTATGCCTGAACTGACTGCAGGTAATTCAGAAAAAGACCCATCGCCATTATTGTTTTTCAGTAGCATGAGGCCACCTACGCCTACCATAAAAACATCATCAAAACCGTCACCATTATAATCACCTACAGCAATAGCATCAGGTTTGGGTACAGCAAATGAGAGCCTAACTGAAGGCGTTACCGAGAAACTACCATTTTGTTCATTATGGAAAAGGAAATTGGGGATACCACCCGTTATCAGGTCCTGAAACCCATCATTATCGTAATCTAGCCAGGCTACACCAAAAATACTTTGAGTACCTGTTACTATCCCCGATTGAGCCTCAGGCATTTCACTAAATGTAGTGGCATGTCCCGCCAGTGGTAAACCGAGTGAAGTTACAGCGAAAAAAGAAGCTATTTTAATAGCATGAAATTTACGTAGAGATTTTTTTAAAAGCATAATTCAATTCCTTTGTTATGTATTAACAGCATTCACCAGTGGCTTTAAACCATAACCCTAAAAAACAGATCTTTTTAGGATAATACCTTAAATTACAGTTATAAAACTTAAAAAGCTATACTCTATTCCATTATTCAGGGCAGAAAACAGAAAAACACAGCGGGCAAGTCTCTAATGATAAACCTGCAAAATTCCGTTTTTACTACTTTTTTATAATGGGTACTAACTATTGAGTACCTTTAGTGGATATTTTTATCAAATACCCACCTGATGAATACAATGTTTAGTTATGATGATGATTATTATTAATAAAGACCCATAATAAAGACCCATAATAAAGACCAATATTAAAGATTGTGATTCATTAGGGATTGTTTTAACCCTGATGTATCTGAACATATATTTTTGTCGAAATCAAGCCACTCTGCAATTAAAAATTACACTAATTTATAGTGCCTTGCAGAGTAGTATCTGTATATTAAGCACTACACAAATATCCCATATAAACCTACAGCAAAAACCTCGAAGCAGGGATTGCGAATCTGCAGGGGACATTTACGGCGGCTTCTGGATAATATGATACCTTTTCATCACTCGCTTAAATATATACCACTTTATTTATACAGGAAATAGACTGCTATAGACATTATTTAACCGTAGCTATTCACCTCCCTTAAAATATTTTATCATAGAGGGCGCAGAGAACACGGGAACAGCAGAAAACAGAGAAAAACTGCAAGCCAATATAAAGCCTTCGCGTCCTCCGTGCCCTCTGTGGTGATGATTTTTTATTCTGTAAATTCTTTGGTGTCTGATGCTAACAGGTGAACCATAGTCTGACTGGATGCCGTTATACCCATTAATAAAGATTTTTTACCGCAGAGGACGCAGAGAACACGGAGAAAAGCAGAAAACAGAGAAAAACGGCAGGCCAGTATAAAGCCTTCGCGTCCTCCGGTAGTGATGAATTTTTATTCTGTGAGCAGGTACATATTAACGTAACTATCTATATCTCCTGCCGTTATACAGTTATCCTTTTCTGTAACTACTCACACGATTCAGCCTAAATAGATAGACTATTAATAATTGCTTATCCTGGCAACGATTTCATGCACTGTTTTACATGTTATATCACAGATGAATCGTGTTTCGTAGGGTGGATCAAGCGCAGCGGATCCACCTTTTTGACGTTTAATTTTGGTGGATCCGCTTCGCTTGTTCCACCCTACAGTTACCCTGCAGGGCAGGCGGCATAACCATAAAAGGGTGAATAGTTATCCTTTTCCTTAGCTTTTCTCTCTGTTCTCTGCACCCTCTGTGATAAAAAATTTAAAATATTGAGCCCTAATACAAAAACACAAGCACATAAACTGAGGCCAATGCAATATGCACAACCGCAAAAGGAAAGGCCTTTTTAACAAAGCCCGCGAATGACAGACCCAGCTTGTGCTTATGTATAATGGTCACTGCCACCAGCGTAGAGGCACTGCCAATGGGCGTTAAATTACCCCCCAGATTAGCCCCAAAGACCACAGCCCACCATAATGGCGAATCCTCAGGCGTGCCACCCGCCACCAGTATTTTAGAGAGCATCGCCGCCAGCGGAATATTATCGGTTACCGAGCTGGCCACTGCAGCAGAAATTAACAGCATACTGGTGCCCGCCAGATTGAGTGTCTCACCAATAATCAAACTAATGCCACTGCCAATCAGTTCCAGCACTTTGGCATGCTCCATTACATTAATAACCACAAACAAGGCCATAAAGAAGCCAATTAAATCCCAGTCGATGGATTTATAAAACTGATCAACCTCCGATTTATGCCGTATTAACATGATCGCGGCAAAACTCAGTGCCACAAAGCCCATACCCAGCTCTTTTGCAACGGGCATCACCGAAGCGGATGCAATGGCACCGATAAACAGTAACAGCATCAGGCTGGCAAACCAGAAAAAACCCTTACTCTCAATGCCATCGTTTTCATCAAAACCTGAAATCAGAAATTCAGCCTTCTGCTTCTCCTGCTCTGTACGCAACCCGGTAATAGAAAATAATTTAGTGCTCAGATAAATCGTTGCGATTGTGGCCACCAGCACAAAGGGGCTGGCTTTAAGAAAGAAATCAATAAAGCTGATATTGGCTGCATTACCAATAATAATATTGGGCACCGAACTAATCAGGGTTAATAAACCACCAATATTGGTCAGCAGACCTTCAGTTAATAAAAAGCCTAATAGCAGTTGCTTTCTTTGCAGTTTTGCCAGCGATACCGCGGTTAATGAGCCCACAATAATCATGGCGGTTACATTGTTTAACACGGCTGAGAAAACCACCGTCATAATGCCATAATACCAGAGCAGCTTTAGTGGATCGCCGCCCGATGTTTTGGTCAGTTTAATGGCAATCCAGCCAAACAGGCCCGAGCGGGATGTCACATCAACAAACAGACTGGAGCCCAGGATAATCGCAATAACCCCCCAGTCTACGGCGGGAATATAAACGGGCATTTCAATCTGATGCCCACCGGGTAAAATAACCTGGCCAAAGGGAATAATATTCAGCGCCGTGCCCAGCACCAGGCTAATAACAGCAAACAGCCCCACTATAAGCGATTTTTTAGCGTGAATTTTCTCTTCCAGCGCCAGGCTGAGTATCATGGCGGTTAGAATTGCGGTAAAAAACCAGGTAATTTCGGGGCTTACCTGGGCAATCTGTACCAATGCTTCTGTGGGGGTAGACTGAGTTGACATAATAGTTCTACAGGTTCCTAAATTTTATACGGCTCAAACAGGATATAACTTAATCTTAATCTTAATCTTAATCTTATTTTTATATCATAAGTTTTTATATCATTAGCAGAGGGATCTGGCGAAGTTCAACTGCCAGCGGATAGGCCAGCCCATGCATCGCCATTTGCTGGTGGTCTTTTGCATTCATCACCAGCAAATCCACTTTATAGGCGTCTATGCATTTTCTGAATTCGGTTAAATGATGCCCAAAGCTCACCTCTGCTTTGACATCAATATCAAGCTTTTCATCCCTCAGCTGCTCAATAACGGAGTTAATATAGTTCTCGGGCTGTTTCAGTAACTCCTTTGCCAGTTTCTCTTTTGCATCCTCGGTATCAATGGTCTGAATTTTAGAGATGGCATTGATATAACGGTCAAATGTATCGGTATCTTCTATATGCCCCAGGTGGAGCACACCTTTATCCTGAGTAAAGCGAACCGCATGGTTAACCAGATCATGGTCATTGGATAAATGATCTGTCAGGGCCATCACAACATCACAATTTTTCATTGTGTGCTCCATTGCATAATCCGCCTGCGGGTGAGGCAGTATAAAAACAGGTGCATCGGTTTTCTGAATCAGCACATCCAGGTGCTCCCCCAGACTGTGTGGATGCTGCCAGGCTTTACTGTACATATTTCGATAAGTAAAAATCAAATCCGGTTTTATCTTTTCAACTCCATCCAGTAGCTCAGAGGTTGTTAAAAAATCCCCCTTACCCAGATGATGCCACTGCCCTTTTTCAGCCATCAGTGAAAACTGTTTTACCTGATCGGTGAATGCTTCACTCGGTGCACCCTCAAGATCACTCACAATCAGTAAATTGTTAAAACTGAGTGTCTGGTATTCATATACGTCATGTATCGCTGAACGAAACAGGCTTTCAAACTGATCAATGTTACTCATAAAGGTGCCCCATAAACCGACTTAACTTCATATTAATACCCACTGCATTCATTACACAGTAAAGGATTGCTGCATTTTTTCAAAGCGTCGCTGAAACAATGTCACCAGCTCATCCTCATAGGTAATGAGTATATTTTCCTGATTTACATCGGTTGCACTTCGCGTCCAGTTAAAACTACCATTTAACAGCACTTTATTATCCACCAGCATAAACTTATGGTGCATATGGTGTGGCGACTGATCCAGAATCACATTCAGCCCCTTTTCTCTGAGCTGGTAAATATCACTGCCACGGTCATTCGCCTTGTCATTATCGCTGATAACGACCACCTCTATGCCCCGTTTATGCGCCGCCAGTATCGCATCGGTTATTTTATTATCCGATATGGTGAAAACACAGATAGACAGTGATTTTTTCGCACTTTTAATCAGCCGAATAATATTGTTTCTACAGTCATGTCCCGGGCTAAAGCAGGCAGCGGACTGAAGCTGCAAGCCGGAGCGAATCGGTTGAATCGCTTTTACAACACGCTCTAACCAGTTATGTACACGCACGGCATCCGCACCACCGGCTTCAACAAAAGGACGACTCAGATCAAAGGCCTTATTCTTAACAAAACCAACCTGATCCTGCGTAAGCGTATCAGATAAGGCGTTAAGCTGCATTTTCTCATCCTGATCGAGTTTAAAATCCTGCAAACTCCTGCGTAAAATGTCTTCAAGTTCCTGTAAATTCATGATATCTGCTTATTCCTTAATTTCTGAAATATAAATGCCGCTGCCATTAAAATACTGCCAATACACATCAGTGCAATCACCTTGTGTATATTCTCAAAATCACCCATATCGTGGAATATGACTTTAACCGCCGTTATAATATATAAAGCAATCGACAGGCGCAACAATCCACTGTATTTATCTGACAGTGTTAAAAATAATAGAATAACGGCATGAATTAACAGGGCAATTGTAGTGCCCACTGACCAGTCTGTGAAAATCAGGTTCAGCGCGCCCATATAGCCCACAACAACCAGCAGATGAAATATCCAGTATTGTATTTTGCAGCTAAACACTTTTTGAGCAAACACGCGGTATACACCCACACGCTGGTGTGTCAGGTGCCACAGGCCGGCAAATGACACCAGGCTCGCAACAATTAGAATCGACGCTGTGGATAGTCCCCCAGCCTGGGGTATCATCTGGTACAGAATCAGTATGGGAACAGACACCAGCCCCAGCCAGGCAAGACCGTAGGCAATACCCAGCGAGTCGCGCATCACATTAATAAAGCGCGACTCCTGCACCAGATACAGGAAGAACAGGCCCGTCATCACCAGTGCAATGGCCAGCTGAGCGGATACCGCATAGCTCAGGCTGGCAATCGCAAAAGCATAAAAATAAGGGCTGATTAGCTGCAACAGATAATAAGGGGAAGCATTAATTTTGCGCAAGGCCAGCGTTTTCTCAATATAATGAAACACACTCACCATTAAAATACCGGCACTGATGGCTAACAGCCCTGGCAGCTCATTTGCACCGCTCAAAGCACTAAAAGAGATCACAACCGTGCTCAATATGGCCGCTATAAACAGCAGCTTCAGCTCTTTTAATAAGGCCGCAACTTTAAGCTTTTTATACATCAGCCAGCTAATCGCGAATGAACCCCAGAGCGCCACTGAAAAATACGCTTCATACAGGCGCCAGGCACGGGGCAGCAATAAAACAGGGATTAATAAATAAACCCCTGTGCGCACATAGCCCGAAAGCACATGCCCAGCCCCGCTACTTTTATTGCGCTGGTAAACCCAGTGCAGTGCCCAGGCGCTCAACAGTGCCTGGACCCAGCCAATCATGGTCGGCAATGGCTGAGAAGAGAAATGCAGATTACCCACCAGTTTATAACTGCTCAGCGTCATAATGGCATAAAAGCCCAGGTGTAACCATGCCAGCAACTCTGTTAAGGGCAGCTTTTCTTTTGTCCCACGGTGCAATAAATACAACAAAGGTAGCATGGCGGCATTAAACATCCACTGGGGAGATAATATCGCCACCGTATACAAAAACAGCGTACTTATCAGTAATGAGCTGGTCTCTTTTAAAATATAGCGATAATGCGCCAGCATATCGGGCTCATAAAATTTCTGAGAAAGGCTAATTAGCCGTTGTGCGCTAATAATTAACCCCGCAATGAATACAAAATCAAACCAGACCGTACTAAACGCGGGCCTGTCCAGGCCAAAAACATTGCGCTCTAGCACCACTAATAAACCGGAGATTATAAAAACCAGCGGCAAATAGAAAAAAGCACGGTGCAGCTTTAGCGCCAGCGCCTTACCCCGGCCCGATAATTCATAGCGCTGATAATAAAAAGTGATTCCCCAGACAAAAACTAATAACTCCAGCAGTGCCAGCCAGCTAATAACGCTTTGCTCGGTGATGATCGTTGAGCCAACGTCGAACATGCCAAAGAGAACTCGCCCGGCAAAAGCCAGTGCCAGTAGGTAGCCGCTAAACTGGGCAAATTTCAACTGATGTCGAGCCGCACGATAAAAACACCAGAGCAGCGGAACAACTGCCAGCACCGCCATTGCCTCATGTGTATTCCAGACAATAACAAGACTGAATGCCAGTGCGCCCCAGAAGGTAAATATTTCATTTTGAATAAAGGCCGCTTTCAGCTCAGCCGCTGTCGCTTCACCTTTAAAGGTGTAAATTATTCTGTAAGCTACAAAACTCAACGCACCAAACGCCGCCAGATTAATCCAGTGCCACGCCACCCCGGAATATAAGGCCGAATCAAAGGCCAGAATGCCCTGCCACAATAAGCCCAGCATCGCCACAGTATATATAACATAGCCTTCTGCACGTATCAGCCTGTGGTTATATCTAAAGCCGATATAGAGCATTGCAAGCCCTTCAATCGCCCAGACGATACTGGTCACATCCGCCGGTGCCAGAACAAACACCGCACTGGCCACCAGTAAGCCCAGCATCAGCATATAAATCGGCCCAGCACTGCTTTTAATTAAATGAAGTGCCTTTATCACCCCCGCAAGCAACACAGCATGCACAATAAACGTCCCTGCAATCAGATAATCATCGGCCTTCAACTGCATAATAACGTAGATGAAATAAAAAACATTCGCTATTAGTATCGTTAAATCCTGCTTCGACAGACTTTCTTTTAGCCGTAAACCATTAAATGACCAGAAGCCAATATAAGCATAGAAAAAACCAGACAATAAAGCGATGGCAGCTAGCGGATAAACCGTATCACTGATACCGATAAACTCAATAACCGAGAGGCTAAGAAAGAACGTGATTGTCGCCAGGGTAGGCCACTTTATTCTGTGCGACAGGTATAGATTACCCAGTGAAAGCACCAACAGATAGGCTAGAAATACCATTCCCGCAGATTGCGCATCGCCGACAATAAACGGCATAAACACACCACCGATTAAAGTAATCGCCGAAACTACACGCGTTTCAAAAATAATGGCCAGAGAGAATGAAACCAGGGTCACCGCCAGCAGCAGCATAAAGCCCGTAGCTTCGCCAACAATGCCATAGTATGGCCCAATAAAATAGGCCGTTAAATAATTAAAAATAAGGCCTAATGCTATTACACTGGCCGCATAATCTTTAAATACCGTCTCTTTTTTCGACAGAAGTACCCCCAGACCAATAATGCCCGCGCCTATCACAAAACCGGTTAGCGCTTTGAGGGTATCGTTAAACAAGGTGCTAAAAGAATACTGGAGTAAATAACCAAAACCGACCGTCAGGGTAATCAGCCCGCCCAGTGTCATTAAAAATACCGGGGCCTTTCCCTGTTTCTGATAATGTGAATAGAGTTTAATCAGCCTGTGATAAAGCTCCTGCATGGGGGCTGCGAATATGGATAATGAACTTAATAAATACGCAATAATGGATTTAGCAGCATTTGACAGCATCATGCTTACAAAGCCTGGCTCTGCTTCAACTAACGAGGTTTGCGCCTCCTGAGTTCTCGCCTCCTGAGTTTGCTCCTCCGGGGCTTGCTCCTCCGGGGCTTGCTGCCTCTGCGATGTATTTTCTGTGGATGTATTTTCCGTGGCTTTATTTTCAGACGTTTTCTGCTCTTTTGTATACCCAGAGGTGGTGCGGTATGGAGTATCTGCCGGCTGATCTGCCCTGCTCGCTGCAGCTGTACTAGTTGCAGCTGTACTGGCTGTAACCGTATTGGCTGCAACCGTGCTGGGCTCAGCCTCAGAAGCGGGCACTCTATTCACCTGTGCACTGGCCAGCGTATCCTTATTAACCTTATCCTGCTGTACAGCGGTTTCAGCGGGTTGCGATATCTCAGGTGTAGCCGCAGAAAGCTTACGCAGTGCGCCTAGTTCATCCTTTAAAGCCCCTAACTGCGCTGAAAACTGTTCACGACTCGCGCTAATGGCGCTTTCGAGCGCCTCAATTTTACGCTGTAATATATCGTAATCACTCATTGCAATAACCTGTAAGACATGTTTGTAAAATGTGCCTGCATACTACCGCCCGGCCTCTTCAAATTTATGCAGAATAATAATTTTCTGCCATATTTTTCTACTTAGACTGGTGGTTAATGTTTCCAGCTCATTGACCGCCGCAAGCACCACCGAATCATTAAAATTTTGCACATATAAAGCCGATATCTTGCCTGTAAGGGCTAACATTTCACTACAGTAATCAAGATAGCGTGTTAATTCAAAAGCACTCATCGTCCTACTGGGTGATGATGGCGTCTGTGTTGAATTTTTAGATATTTTAGCGGGATCTTTAGTCAACTGGTGCATATCAATCACATGGGACAGGGCACGTAAATCGCGCAACGCCTCAAGCGCCCTCCCACGCTTAATGCGCACCTCAGCGGTCACCAGAAAGAAAATAGCAATACCAATAAAAATAATATCATTAATCACAGATTCAGCGATAGTAATCACTTCGCAAACACCGCTTAAGCTGGAATGAGGGAAACGCTCGCTAATACGATTATGCAGCACTTTAATCGTTTTCAACGTTTTCTCAGAACCTGGTTTTCTGTATGTCATATGCGCACTCAGACCTTAACGGATAGCCTGTTTTTTATTTCCTTAATGCATAAATTGTTATTTAATACCCACAAACCATAAGACAGCGGAAATACACTAAGGCCCGCTCTGCAAAACAGATAATATGTCTGCAGTTCTAAAAATTCACTGCATTCACCGGGAAAGCCAATTAAATCGATGGCCAGGGTTTTTCCATTGTAACTGCACAGTATATCAACATTTCGCCCTGCAACAGGGTATGAGCGATAAGTAGTTATACCATACCCCTGCAAAACCTGGCAGACTTTATCCTGAAAATCGTCAAATCTAAGCTCATCTGCTGCTTTTTTCTCAGGTGAGGCATTAATCGACGACATATATTGCCTGAAGAGATTATTTACAGGTAATTTCTCATACGTAATGGAGCTAAATATATACGTGCGCTGCCTTGAGCGTGTAATCGCCACATTAAACATATCTTCCCGATTAAGATAGGCTGCTGCTCGCATGGAGTCATCGTCAACCGACATGGAAATCAGCATATAATCTCTCTCATCACCCTGAAAACCATAGGGTGTTGCTACACGTATTGCATGCGCTTCTATATCGCTAATAGACACCTGCTTTACAAGCCGTTTGTGCAAATAATTCGCCTGATCCCGATACGGCGACAAAATACCCAGTGAAGGTTTAATCGCAGCCTCTGAGAAATCATTAACAAGCGCTATAAGCTGGTTAATAACCGCCTCAGCCTCCTTTTTGTTAACCCCCTGTTTATTGCGCTGCCCTGCCACCTTTTTTATATAAATATTGCCCGTCATAAACTCATCGGGTCTATGTTGCATCACTTTTAAACGTGAATTGTAAAATCGGGTATTACTAAATGAAATAAGATCTGGTTTACTGCGGTAATGCTCATCCAGCATCACAACAGCGTCCTGTGAAACGATCTTATTTGATACCAGATCAAGAATACTATTTTTTTTATAACTATAGGTCTCATAACTTAGCGCTTTGAGACCACTGTCAACAAACATTTTCTGCTCATTTTTACGCGACAGAAATGAAACATGTTTTAACTGCTTGCTATCACCTACAATCAACACCCGTTTCGCACGTTGTAGCGCCGGTAAAACACTGGCAATATCACATTGGGTTGCCTCATCAATAATCAGCAGATCAAATAATTCTTTTTTCAGCGGTAAACTGTGGTGAATCATATCAAGGCTTGCCAGCCACACCGGAAAAGCACCAAACAACTGTGCATAATCAATTTCATTGTGCAACGACAACTGTTTGTGTGAACTGCGCGCACGTATTGCCATATTAAATTTCGACAATTCTTTACGATTAAACTTCAATAGCTGCGCGACCGATCGGTTTAAGCCCTGCTTAAGATAACGTGCAGCTTCTATATCGCGCTTTTTTAACAGCGCTTCAAGTTCTTTAATGTTTTCCCAGTGCAGGTTCGCCCTTTTTACTCGCCAGCCAATATAGGCCATTTTAATACGGCCTATAACACCCACTCTGGGTTTTTCATTAACACGTGCAATCCCCTGCCCCCAGCCAATGGATTGTTTAGCGCGGGTAATAAATGATGCTTCCACCTTTAATATTTTTTTCTGAACCGCTAACAGGGTATTTTTTAAGTCTTTAATTTCCTGCGCATTAGTAGCATCAACCCCGGTTTTTAGCCAGCTATCGAGTAATTTTTTTAATTCCCTTAAAAATTCTTTCTTCCCCGTTCTAAGCAGTGCATTACTCACCTTAAAGTCCACCGCCAGCTTATTGCTAATAACATCCAGTGCCTGATCTGTCTCGCTTACAATCAGCACATGTTCCCCCTGCATCATTCTATCCAGCGCAACGGCTGCAATCGTATAACTTTTCCCCGTACCCGGTGGCCCCGAAACCAGCCCCAGCACATGGTTGGCTGCAATTTTCAGCGCAACGCCCTGTGCCTCGCTCAGTAAGCCCGGAATAATATTTTCACTAATAATATGGTCATTCATATTCGCCGCATCAGCTATGCCATTGCCAGCGCTATCTTTATGATCCCCGGACAATAAAGCTTTCAGCGGCGCTGAATAGTTATCGCCAGACTCCACGCCAGACTCCAGCACATTTAATTCATGCAGCACACCCCGTGAGCCCTTCGGGCGATCCACCAGCAACAGGGCCGCTGCAGGTATCGCCCTTAACCCATTATCACTGTCCTTTATCATCCCCCTGGCATCACTGCTATTTACAAGCCGGGGAAAGCGAACCAGCTCAAGCGTTTTATCTACAATCGAGTAGTTATTTAGCCAGCTAACGATATCACCCAGAACTTTATTATCCAGTCCCGTATTATCCAGTCCCGTATTATTAGTGCCCCCGCCAATATCCGGAAAATCACTCAGCCGTGCATCCTCATTCTCAGCCGCGCTAATTTCTGTTATCAGTGGAGTATTAAGATGGGGGCTATTAATATCTATCTGTATATAATAATGCCCTTCGTCATGCTTTAGCTCAGCATCATAGTATATTAGTGGGCTGCAGATATCGCGCTCAGCAGCAAAACCACTTAAACCGGTCAGTCGCCCGCCGATAAAAAGCAGCGCATAAACAAGGCTTGTTTCACGTATTTTTAGCGTATGTTTTTTTAGTAAAGATTCGCCCACTTCTAACGGCAGGGGTATTCGTGGAAACTCACCACTGGCAAGCTCTTCAAACTCTGCATCAAGCCAGTATTTATCCTCTAGCTTAAACACATTCCATATCGACAGATCTCTGTTAT
>UOFJ01000300.1_pt1 | contig 14277 bp, 10 predicted proteins | sample 1988251 | NCBI WGS metagenome assembly UOFJ01 (sample SAMEA4712194, study PRJEB27164) | hydrothermal vent metagenome | biome: marine basaltic hydrothermal vent biome; feature: marine hydrothermal vent; material: mineral | place: Pacific Ocean | collected 2011-06-14/2011-07-23 | depth 1689 m
AAAGCTAAATAGAATCGTTCTGCAAGTGCTCATGAATGCACGCAATGCTTTAGCCAATAATAGCGATCAGGGACATATTAAAGTGAATCTTTCTATGGAAAAAACCCAGGATAAGTGCTGTTTATTCTGTGGTAAGGTGATAAATGGGAAGCATGCTGCGCTAAGTGTACTTAATAACAGTAGCGCAGCAGAAAATCGGTCTTTTGAAACTATTTTCGCCCCTGACTCTACTGACACAGCGGATACAGAACTGAGGCTTGTGGCTCAGATTATCCATGACAGCAATGGCCATATATTAATTGAAACCCAGCAGAATGCCCGTACGGGTGTAAACTGGAAAAAGGTATCGCTTTTATTTAATACCTTATCTGCCAGTTCATCTATTTCAACTAACAGGAACACAGATTTATCAGGCATACATAATAAACACCTGATGGTAGTAGATGATGAGAACAGTGTTGCAAGCTATCTTGGCGAACTACTTAAAAGCGCGGGCTTTCAGGTGAGTGTTTTCTGTGATGCGGTGGATGCACTCGCATCTTTTCACAATGCGCCACAGACCTACGATCTGCTTATTACCGACCAGGAGATGCCTGCTCTAAGAGGTCATTTGCTTGCAGAAAGAATGCTACATATTCGCCCGGATTTACCCGTAATTTTATGTGCTGCAAAAAATGATTTTATAGATAAAGAGCAGGCTAATGCGCTTAATATAAGCGCGCTTCTCACAAAACCACTTGACTCTGCTGAGTTGCTTCACCATGTGGCCACCCAGCTTCTTGATAGTTAACTTATCGGATAACTACTCACCCTGGATATACCCTGTGAAGTAACATATGGATTTTTTGTTGAGGTGAAAAAAATCTATATTTTGTAAATTCATGCCAGGCCGCATGCTATACCGCATAAGTAGTTACCTCTGGAGCACACATCATCCGCCTAGGCATATATATTTACAGCACTGTCCATTACCACATTAATGCCAGCGCCCTGTTGCTCGGGTATATTTTCCTGCAGCGGTGTCTCGTCTGCTGAGCGCCGGTGTCTGGAATTTGACTTTTCATCACTTTGCTGTTCTTTATGTTGTTGCTCAGCGTATGTTGATACATCTACATCCACTAAGTTCAGACCCTGCTCTTCGAGCATCTCTCTGAGCTTTGGCATCGCCTGTTCAATCGCTTCACGCACCGGTGCATGCTGTGTTACAAAACTGATACTCGCCCGATCATCACTCATTGATAGTTTTATTTCCATCGGTCCAAGATGGGCTGGATTCAATTTTATGTCTGCTTTTTGAATACCGCCCTGCAACATCATCGATACTTTTTGCCTCATCTGAGCTGACCAGTCGGGACTGGACAACTGCGCGCTTATTGCTGTACTCAGACTATTTAACTGAGAGTGTCCCAGCGATGTCACACCGCTCGGCAAAACACTCGAAACACCTGTGCCGGGTGTTTGCAGCGCACTCTGCTGTAAACTATTATCCGTATCAGCACGCTCACCTGTACTTTTACTCAGTAACGTTGTGAAAGGCACCTGCTGGAGCTGAGCTGTTTGTGTGATAATATCTGCAGGGAGTGCCGCTGGGGGTGGCGCAGGGGGCGTTTCAGTTAAAATTTTTGAAGTTTGTGCTGGCTGATAAAACTGCATACTGGTTTTATCAGCCAGTTTAAACGCTGTTTGTAGCGGTGCTGTTATCACACTCTGCTCGACAACCCTGACATTCTCAGGTACTGCTGCGCCTTTCTGTAGCTGATCTGCTCTCAGTTCAGCCGGTGTATTAAAGCGTGCTGAGAGGTCAGTACGTATTCGCCCACTTTCAAGGCCCGGTGCTAGCCGTGCATCAGCCCTGTCTCCCACATTTTTAATATCGCGCTCAGAAAGCGGCAATACTGCGCCTGATAACGGCAACAAAAGGTCTGTTTCACCCTGCGCTATTATCCGCTCAGCTGATTCCGGCTGCGTATCTACAGGATCAGTTTGCTGTGCGCCAATATTGTTACTCGACACTGGTTTTTCAGGCATCTCAAATTCATTTTCATTTTTTTTCTGCTCATGCTGAACCTCTGAAGCCGCTTTTTCGCGTGTTTTACTCTCTGATATGCCATCTAATGTAGATATGCTATCTCTTTGATTTTTTTTATCTTTAGCCTGTGCGAGCTGCTCCTCATCACGTCTATTCTCCCTGAGCTGTTCGATCTGTTTATTCAGCCTGTCTTCAAATGGACTTTGCTGCTGCGGGCCTGTTGTTTCAGGCAACCCTGCATTTTTAGATGCGTTTAGCTGACTATTGCTCACGTTGATATTAGCGAGTTTTTGCGTTTCCATAGAAGTACCCTGCTTCAAGGTTAATCGTGTATTTACATTTACTTATACCCTAGCAAATGATGGGCCATGTTTCGTTAGTCGGTGCAGAGTCAACAGGGTACAGGGAGATGTACAAGGGGGAGGTGGCTACCGACTAAGGGACGAAAATTAAATAACGTTACAATGACTATTGAAATAGATAGAAAGGAAAGAATGCCCGCTATTGAGAAGTCGCCGTAAATACATCCCTGTAGGCTCGGCACCCGCATCCCTGCGGTTGACGCTTCTCAATAGCGGGCATCCTTCCCCGTGGACCTGTTAGCCCGTTTATACGGCCAGCATTTATACGGCCCGCATTTTTCGGCCAGTATTTTTTGGGAAATTTTATGCTCAATCGTGTGAGTCGTTACAATAAATATTCTGCGCTACTTATAAAAGTTATTCTATTCTCGTCCCTAAAGACCTTTTTCAATCATTAGTTTTCAGCCGAGATATACGCCCAGCATATTCATCCTGCTCTTTTTGTTCAATACGCGCCTGTACTTTTGCTTCATTAAGCTGATATTTTTTAATAACAGCCTGCAGCGCTTTGCTGCGTGATCGGGTTTTCAGCCAGTTGAGTTTCTGTTGCTCGCACAGAAGTTTCTGCTGCTCAATATTTGTTTTTGACTGCTCTATACTGGTGTTTATTTTTTGCAAAAAAAGCTGATAATCTCGAAGCTGGGTGGCATTTCCCACAGCATTTCCCAGCGCATTTCCAGCACCGTTCACTCTATTTGCACTGTACTCAGAACGATACTCAATTAATTGCTCAAGCTGCAATTGCGCCTCGATTACATGCTGCTGAGCCGCCACATACACCTGCACCGCCTGTTGCTGCAACTGATCGGCATGACTGGCAATCGGTTTAATTCGTTTTGAACGCATTGATAAGCACCTCGTTTGTCTTTTGTTTCAGCCAAACAACTAACGATTACACACACTGAGCCAGCAGCTGTGCAAGTGCCTGCTGGCTGGCTGAAAAACTCACCGCCTCATTCATGCTCTGGCGCATAAACTGCTGAATATGTGGCTGCATGGCAATGGCCTGGTCAATTGAGGCATTACTCCCCTGCTGATACGCACCCACATTAATCAGGTCACGGTTTTGTTCATATATTGAGTATAGTTGCTTCAATTGCACACTGGACTGTAACTGACTAGCGGATGTGACCATTGGCATCACACGACTGATGGATGATTCCAGATCAATCGCAGGGTATTGCCCCATGTCCGCCAGTTGTCGGGATAAAACAATGTGGCCATCGAGTATGCCCCGTGCAGCATCAGCAATGGGGTCATTCTGATCATCGCCTTCGGTGAGTACTGTGTAAAATGCCGTAATTGAACCCCGCCCCGCCTGGCCATTACCCGCGCGCTCCACCAGCTGTGGTATGCGTGCAAATACCGATGGGGGGTATCCGCGTGTGGCCGGAGGCTCTGATATGGATAAACCAATTTCGCGCTGCGCCTGTGCAAAACGCGACAGCGAATCCATTAACAATAATACTTTTTTACCCCGGTCACGAAAATATTCTGCCACACTGGTGGCCAGCATTGCACCGTGTATTCTAACCAGCGGAGAGGCATCTGCGGGAGCCGCCACTACACAGGCGCGTTTTAAACCCTGAGGGCCGAGAATATCCTGTACAAACTCTTTTACTTCTCGCCCCCGCTCACCAATCAGACCTACCACGACCACATCGGCCTCTGTATATTTTGTCATCATACCCAATAAAATACTTTTACCCACACCGGTTCCCGCAAACAAGCCCATACGCTGACCACGCCCTACGGTTAACAATGCGTTTATCGCACGCACCCCCACATCCAGTGGCTGTTTAATTGGATCACGCATTAACGGGTTTATCGCCCGCCCGGCCAGTGGCATATCTTCTGCCAGTTTATGATTCAGCTTAATCCGGCCTTTACCATCCAGGGGGCGACCCCGCCCATCAATCACCCGTCCAAGAAAACCTTCCGATATTTTTATGCTACTTGAATGCCCCACCGGTATAACTTTCGCATTGGGTACCAGACCACGGCTTTCGCCCATCGCCATCAGATAGGTTTTATCACCGGAAAAGCCAACCACTTCGGCTTCTATGCTGTGATTGCCCGGTGCAATAATATTGCAACTGGTACCCACCGCCGCCTCACAACCAATGGCCTCAAGTGTCAGGCCCACCATGCGTGTCAGGCGGCCTTCAACAATGGGCTCTGGTGCGCTTATCACCGCCTGTTTTGCACGAATGCTCTCACACCAGCGTTGAAAATGCTCACTCTGCTTCATCATTAACACCATCCTGATGCAGATACAGTTGATCAACTAACTGCTGCACACGTGTTTCTACACTGGCATCTACATGTGAAGTATCTGACTCAATAACACAGCCACCTGCGCTAAGCGTATTATCCGCGATACATTTCCAGCTTTGTTTGTCTGTATCAATTTGCGCCTGATTCAATAAGCTAATATCCTGTGGGTTTAAACGCACGCGAATATCGCGAGCGTTTACCGGCAGGTATTCAATCGATTCATTAACCAGGGTATAAATATGTTGTGAGTCCAGCGCGCTTTCATTTTTTAGTAACTGTTTTGCCAGTGCAATGGCCAGATCGGCCAACTGGTGCTCCACCTGCTTATCGAGTTCTTTTAATGGGTGCTGTAAAAAATTAAGCGCCGATTGCAAGTTTTTTGCCTTGAGAGCAGCCTCCTCAATACCTTTTTTAAAGCCGGCCTGGCGGGCTTCATCATAGGCCTGTTTCTGTAGCGCCTCAATTTCCTCCACCGTCTGGGGGCGCAACGCCTCCTCTGTCATGCCCACAATATTACCCGTGATCTCAGGCATCACATAATGCTTTATTTCACTTTCAGGAACAGAGAATTTTTTTACCATAACTTACCCGTACCTGCGAAAAATTAAATCTACAAAATCTGTTAAACGAACTCTTCACCACCACCTCCACCGAGCATAATTTCTCCCTCATCTGCCAGGCGACGCGCCGTGCTGATAATTTCTTTCTGTGCCGCCTCCACTTCACTTAAGCGAACAGGCCCCCGTGCCTCCATATCCTCACGCAGCATCTCAGCAGCACGTTTTGACATGTTTTTTAGAATCTTCTCCTTAAGCCCCTCATCCGCACCTTTTAGTGCGAGGGTCAAACTGTCTGTTGATATTTCTCTAAGCAGCGCCTGAATACCTCGATCATCCACTTCATTAAGATTATCAAATACAAACATTAATTCTGAAATACTGTCCTGCATTTCCTGGTCATGCTCACCAATAGAGTCCATAATGGCGCTTTCAATAGAGCCTTCCATAAAGTTTAATATGTTGGCAGCGGTTTTAAAGCCCCCCATTGTATTCTGGCTAACATTTTGGCTACCAGAGAACTGTTTTTCCATAATTTTGTCCAGCTCCTGTAATGCAGAAGGTGGAACGCCCTCCAGAGCCGCCACACGCATTAAAATATCTGGGCGTGCACGCTCAGGTAGAATTTTCAAAACTTCAGCGGATTGATCTGGTTCAAGATAAGATAAAACAATAGAGATGATTTGCGGGTGCTCCAGGCGAACCACCTCAGCAACGGAACGTGCATCCATCCACTTTAAAGACTCCAGCCCCTTATTACCGCTGCCCAGTAAAATTCGATCAATCATGTTACCTGCTTTATCTTCACCTAAAGCATTCACCATCATTTCACGGATATAGTCTTCTGAGCCGATACCCACCGAAGTCTGATTACTCACCTTAGCGATAAACTCATCCATTACAATCACCATGGTGGGCTTATTTACATTCTGTAAAGCCGCCATCGCCCCCCCCAGGCTTTGAACTTCTTTGGGGTTTAAATGTTTTAATACCTCTGCGGCATTTTCCGAACCCATGGCCATCAGTAAAACAGCGGCTCGTTGTATACCTGTTAACGCCTGTGGTGCTTCATTCATAATGCATTACACATGGTTCAGTTGGATTATCAAGTTTCATCACCGATCCAGTCCTTAACAACATTAGCCACTTTTTTAGGATCCTGCTGTACCATAGATTTGGCAAAATCAACTTTTTCATCGTGATCAGATGGCAGTGGAATTGCCCCCTGCTGGTGCTCAAGTTGAGCCGTGCCCGCAGCACCCGTGCCACCTTCACCCGCGCCACCCTCCTCTTCAGCAGGTGCCGCAATTAACGGTGCTGGCGGAGTATAGCTGGTGAGACCTTTAATAGATGGTTTAAGAATCGTAAATATCAGAATTAAAATCAGGATAAACGGTCCTAGCCATTTCAGCGCCAGTTGCAACCACTTATTATCCATAATAGAAGGTTCTGGTAAATCTTCAACCGCTTCAATCGGCGTAAATGAAGCGTTTATCACATTTACCAGATCCCCCCGTGGCTCACTAAAGCCTATGGTTTGCTGCACCAGTGTTGTAATACGCGCAATTTCTTCATTGCTCAGCGGGGTGCGCGTTGTTTCGCCCTCTTCGATGGCCACTTTATCGTCTACCAGTACCGCAACCGTCAGGCGCTTAACAATACCACTGCCCTGACGAGAATGGCGAATAGTGCGGTCAACCTCATAGTTACGCACTGAGTTTTTCGAAGTGTTCTGCGGCTCTGCATTTTCCTGCGCCTCACCTGTACCCCCTGCACCCTCTACCAGTTGCCCCCCTGCAGGTGGCTGATTTGCTAACGCACCCGGCACACCGCCTGCCTGCGAGCCGCCACGGTTTGATTGCGAGGATTGCTCACTGCGCACCGTCTGATTGGCATTGTTAAATAACTCTTCTGTGCTCTCCTGTGTGGTGAAATCAATATCAGCATTAACAGTTGCACGCACTTTACCCACCCCCATTATCGGCTCCAGCAGGTGCTCAATGCGTTGTTCATAATTACGCTCAACCAGACGTATATAATCAAACTGTTTAGCGGTTTGCGCTACATTGCTGGATAAATCACCTGAAGACAGTAAACGCCCATTCTGATCTACAACCGTGACATGCTCTGTCGATAAGCTGGCAATGCTGGACGCTGTCAGGTGCACAATTGCATTGACCTGGCCAGGCTCAATCACACGCCCTCCATACAGATTTAAAACAATGGATGCACTGGGCTTAACCCGTTTGCGCACGAATACCGAGCTTTTAGGAATGGCCAGATGCACCCGAGCAGATTTTACATTGCGCATGGTACTAATTGTTCTGGCAAGCTCAGTTTCCATTGCATGGTGATAGCGCGCACTTTCTACAAACTGAGAAGTACCGAAATTTTGCTCCTGTTGCAGCATTTCAACACCAATCGCGGTGCCTTTGGGAAGCCCCTGGGAGGCCAGCTTTAAACGTGCCTCATGCACCCGGCCACTGGCAACCATCACCGAACCCGAAGCCGCGTTCAGTTCATAGGGTATAGCGGCACTTTGCAGCGCTGCGATCACTTGTGCAGCATCGGTAGGTTCTAAGCCGATATACAGTGAAGAGAAACTCGGTGCCGTGCCCCAGGTGTATATACCAATACTCACCAGAACGGTTACCACTACACCGAGAATTGCGCCGATAAAGCGCGGCACCGGTATCATCATTGTGGTTGTTGGTGGGACTGCCTGTTCTGCCATTTTCAAACCTTCTAAAAAATCAGTAGTTATTATTGCTGAGGTGGGCAGAAAGGATACCCACTATTCATTTTAAATTTTCAGTCAAAAAAGTAAATATCTAACCGCTAAAAACTCATACAGGCATATTCATAATTTCCTGATAGGCGGTTAATAGTTTATTACGCACCTGGGTCATCGCCTGAAATGAAACACTGGCCTTTTCCATATTAATAACCAGTTCAGCCATGGTGATATTTGAATTGCCTTTTTCAAATTTTGTTGCCATTTTACCTGATGTCATCAGTGTTTCATTCACTGAATTTACTGAATCTGCTAACACCTGTGAAAAATCAGTTTTCTGTGCCGACTGTGTTTCATTCACCAAAATGGCATCGGTATTAATCTGTGATTTTGCCTGTGCCTCAAGCACGCGCATTTGTGCCAGTACCTGTTGTACATTCATATTGCTCATAATATTTCTCTATAGTTTAGTCTCACCAGCCCCGGTTTTTCCTGCTTTGGTCTCTCCCGATCTGGCTTCACCCGTTTCACTGTAAAAATCAGACGGCTATACCCGAGTCTCGCATTCTGGCCAGCTTATAACGCAGGGTTCTTGGGCTTATTCCCAACCGCTCTGCGGCATATTTACGACTCCCATTGCCCTCTTTTAATGCCTGCAGAATAATCTGCTGCTCTGTGTTTTTTAAGCCACTGGTTAATTCAGACTGATGAGTATTTTTCTCATAAGAGTGCTCTGAAACATCTGAACCCACTTCACACTCATCTATTTCCAGATGAATGTGCTGAGCACTTATCTCATACCCTTCCTTAAATATTAATGCCCGCTGCATGACATTATCCAGTTCGCGAACATTACCTTTCCATGCATAGTTCAACAATTTGTGCTGAGCATCTAGCGTTAATACCAGCGCTTTCTCTGCAGGCCTGGCATGTTTATTAAGCAATTTCGTTGCTATGGGTATAATATCGGCGGTGCGTTCACGCAGTGGGGGTATTTGCATGGGAAAGACACTGAGCCTGTAAAACAGATCTTCTCGAAAGCGCCCCTCCTTTACTTCGTTTTTTAAATTTCGATTGGTGGTGGCTAACACTCGGACATTGAGTTTGATCATTTTATCGGAACCGAGCCGTTCAACTTCTTTTTCCTGCAACACCCGTAGCAGCTTGGCCTGTAATGCACTGTCCATTTCTGAAATTTCATCCAGCAGGAGTGTGCCATTCTGGGCCTGTTCAAATTTACCCACTGTGGCCTGATGCGCACCGGTAAAAGCGCCTTTCTCGTAGCCAAACAAAACCGCTTCAAGCATATTTTCGGGAATGGCGGCACAGTTAATTGCCACAAATGGCTGCGTGGCGCGATTTGACTGATGGTGAATAAACTGGGCGAACACTTCTTTTCCTGAGCCACTTTCTCCATGCAGTAAAACCGTGGCATCACTCTGCGCCACTTTACTGGCCAGCAATTTAAGTGAGTGCATTTTTTCATCCACTGCAATAAGCTCACTTTCCTGTACGCTCGCTCTACTCTCAGGCACTTTATTTATTGAACCCGCCTTTGTTGCCCCCGCTTTTATTACCGGGGCCTTTATTGACATCAAACGCTTAATAACATCCTGTAGCGCCTGCGCTTCAAATGGCTTAACCAGGTAATCCGCTGCGCCCAGGCGCATAATATCCACGGCTTTGTCTATACTGGCATAAGCGGTCATAACAACCACGGGAAGTGCTGGGTGTTTTTTCTTAATTTTTTGCAACAGTTCAATGCCGTCCATGGGTTGCATCTGTACATCGGTTAAGACCAGTCTGAAGTTAACTTCATTGAGCCTTGCTAGTGCCGACAGGCCATGCTCTGCACAGATAACTGAATAGCCTGCAATTTCACAGGTATCACAGATCGCTTCACGCAATTGTTCGTCATCTTCTACAATGAGTATATCAACGGGTTTATTACTACTGTGCGTCATATATTTTCTCCATTTATACATTTATCAAGTTGATCTTTAAGGTTCGCGCTATATTGCATGTCATATTGCTGGCCATATTTTTGGCCACTTGCAAGAAACTGCTCATTTCGGTTTAACGCCAGACAGATATAGAATATCGAACCATTTCCAGGCTGAGACCTGACCAGCAAATCACCATGATGTGCCTGAACGATAGACTGAGCCACAGCAAGCCCAAGGCCAGTACCGCCTTCGCGTCGAGTAAAAAATGGCTGAAATATTTTTGACTGCTGCTCAACACTTAAACCTGGGCCATTATCATGCATGGCTATTATCAGATAATCAGCCTGCCTGTAAACTTCGATTTCAAGCCTGCATTTGTCTTTATTACAAACCTGAATCGCATTTTCAGCCAGGTTTATTAATACGCTCACCAACGCATCGACACTGCCTGTCAGTTTAATATCCTTAAGCTCGCTCTTTATCACCAGCTTTGCACCGCTGTGTTTTAACTGATGTTCTATGCGTGTAGTAAATGAAACCAGTAACTCATCAAGTAAAAACTGATGTTCGGAGAACTCCCCCCCCTTTGCATACATCAACATATCATTAATCAGCTTTTCAAGATAACGCAGGCAGGTGCCAATTTTTTCAACTGCTTTTTTATGTACCCGATTATTATTCTCATTGCCATCGCCGCTGAACTGGTCGCCGCTGAATGGGTCACCGCTGAATGGGTCACCGCTTAATTGACTAAGTTGCGAGGCATACAAAATAGCAGACGCCAGTGGTGTACGCAGTTGGTGCGCAAGCCCCGCTGCCATCTGCCCCATCGCCGCCAGGCGGCTTTCACGATTGGCAAGCCCCTCAAACAGCCGCTGCTCTGTTACATCATCCAGTAAAATAATTTCACCCTGGTTATTAGCGACGTTCTGCTCTTTTAATGACTGGTTTTTTAAACTTAAAATACGCCCTGAATTTAAATGCAGGTCCTGGTCTGACTGCTTTGCAACATTTCTCGCATACACTTTTCGCCACTGTTTTCCGCTGAGCCCGTGTTCAAACAATCGCTCGGCTGCAGGATTGGCTGTCTGGATAGTGCCTTTTTCATCAATCAGTAAAACACCGGCAGGCAATGCATTAAGCAAGGTTTCAAGGTGATGTGCCAACTGCTCTTTTTCCGCCAGTTGTTTAAGGCGTTCTGTTTGAGCCGATGCGAGCTGCTCTGTTAGTTGTGCTGCGCGTTTATCCAGTTCATTATATGAGCGCTGCAGCTGATCGGATAAACGGCCAAACTGCTCAAAAGCTGCCATTAACTGTAGAGGATCAGTTGGCAGATCAGCTGGCGGGTCTGTTAACTGCTGAGTTGTTGCGCAAGCGCTTTGCTTATCGCTCGCCGGAGCTGAAATAATTGCTGAGTGTTGCATGTCGTGATTGTGTCACTGTTGTTACTCGTAATAGTAGTGGAGCATTATTTATGCCAGAAATATTTATTTATGTTTTTCAGTGAGTTAGCTTATGGCGGCAAGAATTTGTCAATATTTTGGCCAACTGGCAAGCATTTGCCGATGAAAGAAGTCGGAAAAGAAATCGGGAAAAAAGTCGTTAATGGGTAGTCAATAGTCGGGGGACTGACGACCGGGAGATACAGACTACTATCCTTTTCAAACGTATCCTTCTTAGGTGGATCCGCTGCGCTTGATCCCCCCTACGGGCTACAACTGCCCTTTAAGATTTTTTACCGCAGAGTACACGGAGAAAAGCAGAAAACAGAGAAAAGCTGCAGGCCAACATAAACCCTCCGCGTCCTGCGTGCCCTCTGTGGTAATGATTTTTTATTCTGTAAATTCATTGGTGTCTGGTGATAGCAGGTGCATGATCGATATAAAACTGCCGTATTCTCTTTAATCGGTGCTAAATCAGCACCCTGTAAATATTCGGCAACTATTACCCGTATCCCAGATGGGCTGTAGGGTGGCATCAAGCGAAGCGGATCCACCGAAATTAAACGTTAAAAAGGTGGATCCGCTGCGCTTGATCCCCCCTACGGCCTACAATTACCCTTTAAAATTTTTTACCGCAGAGGACGCAGAGTACACGGAGAAAAGCAGAAAACAGAGAAAAGCTGCAGGCCAACATAAACCCTTCGCGTCCTCTGTGCCCTCTGTGGTGATGATTTTTTGTTCTGTAAATTCGTTGGTGCCTGGTGCTAGCAGGTGCATCATCGATATAAAACTGCCGTATTCTCTGTAATCGGTGTTAAATCAGCACCCTGTAAATATTCACCAATTATTACCCGTATCCCAGGTGGGCTGTAGGGTGGCATCAAGCGAAGCGGATCCACCGAAATTAAACGTTAAAAAGGTGGATCCGCTGCGCCTGGCCCACCCTACAGTTACCCTGCAGACTGTATAGCTGTAAGAGAAAGAGTGATTACGCTTTTATTGCATATTTCTTAAGTTTTTCTACGAGTGTCGTTCTGCGCATTTTAAGCAGCTTAGCCGCGTGCGCTACTACGCCACCGGTAGTTTTCAACGCCTGCTTAATTAACTTAACTTCGAGATTAGCCAGATGCTCTTTTAAATCCATTCCCTCTGCGCCCAGCTCAGCTACCAACGTGTCTATACCTGCTGGGCTTTCTGGCCCAGCTATCGCCTGAGGCGAAATCCCAGCTTTTTCATCATCCCCCCCCGCCTCCTCAGCAAACATAAGCAACGGATTAAAGGCGGGTTTTACAGCGCCAGCTCGCTTCACTGAAGCCCCCCCCTGCACCTGATATCTAGGTGGCAGGTGCTTATCATCTACAACATTGTCAGGATAAAGAATTGAGAGGCGTTCCAGCAAGTTGGATAACTCGCGTACATTGCCCGGCCATGCATACTGGCTTAGCATGTGTATTGCCCCAGCGCTTAAGCGTACCGAGCCTCTACCGGCCAGATCAAGCTTATCAATCTGGTCCTGCAGTAATGCAGGCACATCTTCGAGATGCTCTCTTAATGATGGCAATTCAATGGGAAATACGTTTAATCGATAAAACAAATCTTCTCGAAACTTACCATCTCTGATATTAGCTTCGAGGTTGCGATGGGTCGCAGCCAGGATGCGCACATCGGCCTTGATACTTTTATTACTGCCGACCCGCTCGAAGGTGCGCTCCTGCAACACACGTAATAATTTCACCTGCATTGACAGGCTCATATCACCAATTTCATCAAGAAACAGGGTGCCCTTTTCAGCCAGCTCAAATCTGCCCTGACGTGTATTAATAGCTCCTGTGAAGGCTCCTTTTTCATGACCAAACAACTCACTTTCGAGCAATTCAGCAGGAATAGCACCGCAGTTAACCGGTACAAAATTTTCTTTGCAACGGTTGGACAAGGCGTGAATATTTCGCGCAACCACCTCTTTTCCCGTACCTGATTCGCCAAGAATCAGTACGCTGGCATCGGTTTTTGCTACCTGCTCTATCATGGTTCGCACATACTGAATAGCCCCACTGCTACCCCCCAGTTTCGGGATACCACTAACCATTTTCTTTAAACTATGCGCATCATTATCCGGAACAAATGCATCTGCCTGGTGTAATGCACGTGAGAGCGCCTCGTACTTCAAAGGCATTTCAAGATGGGCGACAACCCGATTAAACTGACTGCGATACTTCTCTAATAATGCCTTATCCAGGTTAAACAAAATCACCGGTAACCCGGATGTCTCAATGCGTTTGAGTGCCTCGATTCTGGCACACTCACCCTGAAACCGTCCCAGTAACATAGCGCTAAACACAGGGCTACTGTGTGACAGAGCGCTATCAAATACACCATTCAGTGCATCCATATCATTAACATAGACGGTTTCATAGCCGACAAAACCCATTAAGGCTTTAATTTCATTGAATATCTGGGGGTCATCTTCGACAAGAAGAATACGTTGTTGGCCGGGTGTGACGGACATGAGGCTCCTGCTTAAAAATACAATCTAATAGGTTGATTAAAGCAGAGATTTTGTAAATGTCAAAAAACTGTCTTTTAGAAAAACAGGACAATTCCTGTTAATTCATAAACTTACACCATATACGTTAAATTAATCAATTTAACGACTGATGCCCTGTGACTTATGACTTAGGGAGGAAAATTAAATAACGTTACAATGACTACTGAAATAGATAGATAGAAAGGAAAGAATGCCCACTATTGAGAAGTCGCCGTAAATACATCCCTGTAGGCTCGGCATCCGCATCCCTGCGGTTGACGCTCCTCAATAGTGAGCATCCTTTCCCGTGGACCTGTTAGCCCGTTTATACGGCCAGCATTTATATGGCCCGCATTTTTCGGGAAATTTTATGCTGAATCGTGTAAGTAGTTACAATAAATATTCT
>UOFJ01000513.1_pt1 | contig 13848 bp, 9 predicted proteins | sample 1988251 | NCBI WGS metagenome assembly UOFJ01 (sample SAMEA4712194, study PRJEB27164) | hydrothermal vent metagenome | biome: marine basaltic hydrothermal vent biome; feature: marine hydrothermal vent; material: mineral | place: Pacific Ocean | collected 2011-06-14/2011-07-23 | depth 1689 m
TTCAATCTGGTACCCACGGTAAGATTCGAACTTACACTAACTCGGGCCTAAACCGAGCGCCTCTGCCAATTGGGCTACGTGGGCGTAATGCAGCCGTTCACATCCTTTTAAACTGCTGTTTTTGATGAACCTATCCCTTCACACAAACGATCTGTTTCAGTGTATACACCACCTCCACCAGGTCTTTTTGCGCTTGCATTACTTTCTCAATAGATTTATACGCTTTGGGCGTCTCATCAATAACATCCTTATCTTTTCGACATTCCACCCCTTGTGTCGCTTTAACGTGCTCCTCCAGTGATACTTCACGTTTTGCCTGTGTGCGTGACATGACACGCCCGGCTCCATGGCTGCAGCTACAGAAACTTTCCTCATTTCCAAGGCCTCGAACAATAAAGGATTTTGCTCCCATACTCCCAGGAATAATTCCCATTTCGCCTTCACGCGCACGTACCGCACCTTTTCGAGTAACAATAACGTCTTTCCCATAATGATGCTCACGAGATATATAATTATGATGGCAATTAACCGCTTCCTGCCTTGCCTCAAAATCAAATCCTAAAACACCACGCAACGCTTTAATCACGTTTGCCATCATAACTTCACGGTTGGTTCTGGCATATGTCTGAGCCCATTCAACCGCCTCAACATAATCAGCAAAGTGATCACTTCCTTCCGGCAGGTACGCCAGATCTCTATCCGGCAGGTTAATCATCCAGCGTTCCATCTCTTTCTTTGCCACTTCAATAAAATGCGTACCAATACGATTGCCCACTCCACGGGAACCTGAATGCAACATTATCCAGACATTTTGCAGTTCATCCAGACACACCTCGATGAAATGATTCCCCCCTCCCAACGTCCCTAAATGATGAGCATTGTTGGTATTTTTTAATAATTTATGTTTCTGCGTTAACATATCAAATCCAGCGGCCAGAGAACCCCAGGCAAGTTCAACATCGCCAGGCAGTGTTCCCCATGCGCCCTTATCACGCGCACCCCTTGCGCGTTTCGAACGCCCATGCGGAACGGCTGCTTCTATTGCACTGCGCATAGCCTGCAAATTTTCAGGTAATTGCGACGCATTTAAACTGGTTTTTACCGCCATCATTCCACAACCTATATCCACACCGACTGCCGCAGGAATAACCGCGCCCACGGTTGGCACTACAGAGCCAATGGTCGCGCCTTTACCTAAATGCACATCGGGCATAACCGCTATCCATTTATGGATAAAGGGCAGTGATGCAATATTGCGTAACTGCTGCTTTGCCTGCTCTTCAAAGGGCACGCCCTGCGTCCATGATTTAACCGGTGATCCATTTTTTTCCTGAAAAACATCATAATTTTGTGTTGCCATTATCCTGATCCTGTAAATCTTAGTTAATTTTCTCTAAATCCTCGTTTAATTACGCTATCTTATTGCTCTGTTCGATGAATAAAAACATCATTTTTTCTTTATTTCTAGTTACTACTTATCTCTCTTTATGGCACACCTCTGCGGGGTAGCCGTAGGGTGGCCACCTCTTTGACGTTTAAATTTGGTGGATCCACTTCGCTTGATCCACCCTACAGACCATGATTCATTTGAGGTATAAGCATGTAGAGCAGTGCATGAAATCGTTACCGAGACAGACAATATTAATGCTCTATCAACTCATATTGAGCCGTGTGGCTGGTTGCAAAAATATTTAACCGCAGAGAGCACGCAGGTTATATGCCTGGCCTGCTGTTTTCTAGTTTTATCCCAGCTCTCTGCACCCTCTGTGGCAAACCACTTTAAGGAGGCAAGTAGTTACTATTTTTAGTTACTATCCGTTTCAGTAATAAGGCGGCTTGTGAATAATGATTACCCATTTCATATTCTCGATAATATATACCGCTAATATCTGGTGGGTCGTGGGAGAATCGAACTCCCAATGCAATTTGCGCCGGATTAAAAGTCCGGTGTCATACCGTTAGACGAACGACCCAGTATGCTCAAACCATGCTACTGGCCTCAATGTGGTGCCTCTGGAGAGACTTGAACTCCCATTTAACGGTTTCGAAGACCGTCGTTTTATCCATTAAACTACAGAGGCTTTATAACTAAAGTGAAATAAAAATCCTTCTATTATCCTATATTAATCAGTTGACCGCGTGGAAGTGCGCTAAGCCCATGAGAGTGTTGAATAGGAGACATCCTTTCTACCCGTCCCAGTAGTCACTATCTCTAAAAAAATGCTACCTCCATACAGATTTGAACTGTAATCACACGATTATCGATCGTGGGCTCTACCATTGAGCTATAGAGGTATGGCGACCCTGACGTGATTCGAACACGCAACCTGTTGATAGACAATCAACTACTCTGCCAATTGAGTTACAGGGCCATCATTCTTAACTAAGGGACGAAAATTAAATAACTTATACAATTAGCTTGCCTCTTTGCCCATAGTTCCCAGCATGAAAACCGTTATGTAGAACGACTACACGCCCATTTTCATGCTGAAAACTATGAGCAGATATTCTGCGCTACTTATAAAGGTTATTCTATTCTCGTCCCTAAACCTGAAAAACCGCATAGCCACTATAAATTTCGGATATAGGGCAGCTCTATTAATTGCTTGTGTCCTCTGGCTTTACGCCCTGTTCAGAATCAAGGCTTGTTTTCGTAAGCATGCTTATTGCCTGGTTAGAAAACATAACGCAGAGTCTGGACAGGGTGTAAGGCCCCGTAGGGCGAGACCTGAAGCATGCATCTGCGGCATTACGACCCCTGGCAATGGAATAAAACCATTACGCTGTGGCTCGCGCCTTGCAGCTACATGCTTCAGGTCTCGCAGAGGGCATAATCAATTAATAGAGGTGCCCTTAAGATTAATCACGCAGTTTAATCCTGTTGTTCGTCCTACATTTATATGCCATACATTTCATCATATGATGAAATTATGTTCTAAGTACCAATATCACCTCCTTATTTAACATTACCGCTTGCTGCCCTTATAAACTGAGTATCTACTTTACAGGCCGCGCTATTCATTTTTTAAACCAGTTCACGTGCAACCTGCAGTGCTACGGTATGGTTTTTATGTAAGGTATTAACAATTGCGCCCTTGCGCAAAAAGTACAGTACATTTTCAGGTGTATACGTTTTTCGGCTCTCTGGTAAATTCATACCCGATATTAAGCGTTCAAAACGAATTTCAAGACTTTTTTTCATAGTCTAAGCTCCATAATAATAGTTAAAAGAAACCTGATATTACCTGTTTGGTCATATCAGGTTTTTCTGTGGTCTCACCCTGCAATTTAACAGGGGGAACAACATTGATTTTGTATCAATGCGATGGAGACTATTCAACTTAAACTAATCAATTGATCGAAAATAATACGCCAGGTGATTAATTTAAGCTGAACCGGACCATCCACTGAATTGCACTATATGCAATTCATATACATATCCAGATTGTTAAAAAACATTGCTCTATGGCAAAAAATTACCGCCACTTTTTACATGAACGGTTCAATAACCTGTACAAACTTTCGTGCTTCAACTATTTTTTCAGGATTATGCATCCTGCATAAAAAAACCCTCGTAAGCCAGGCCTGCCGAGGGTTTAATGGTTCACTCGGAAGGCGCTTGCTTTACGCTCGCCTTCCATTACTGTAAGGCTTACGTCATAAAATCTTTTTCTGGTGCTATATTTTGCTGCGCATCAATAAAGCGCTGCAGGGGGAGGCGCTGCGGGGATATTAAATCCACCCCACACAGATAACCCCGTAAACCACAGGCACTAAATCGCCTGCCCAACGCTAAAAGCGTTAGTTGTTCACTTGAAATTTGTCTCTTATACAAATGCATTAAGCACCTTTTAAAATTTAAAAAAACCTGTAAATACAATCATTTACTACTGAAACGAATAGATTAAGAATACCCATTATTACAGGCATAAAAAAACCCAGTTAGCAAAGCCTTCCGGGTTTTTCCAGAGGCTCCTGCTTTAATTCAGAGGCCTCTATAATTTATTAGAAACCTATGAACTGTTTTTCTCATTTATCACATAATCACTGCCGTTGGTCTTTAGCGACCATGACGCACAGCGCGTCTGCCTTGCTGTGGCTGTGATTGTGCCCGTAATTACGGGGGTAATCGGCAGCGCAAAAATAGCGAGTTGTTTAATGTGTAAGTTCATGGATGTAAATATAATCTTTATTTTTATAAATGCAAGCTTTTTTTAAAATTATTTTAAAACCTTTATTTTGCCACCTGAGATTTGCCTGCCCCTTTTTTGATATATAGCGCACTGCAATACCGGCTATTTCCCTATAGGGCACCTATACGCTTATTTATCGCTTGCCCAACGACACTGCCAGCTGCTATGGTTGACTGCATCGGTAATGTTTTCAGGTCCTGTATGCAAATAGTATTATTTTACATCGCCGTTGCTGTGCTGCCGAGCATAATGATATATTATTTCTCCTACGGCAACTGGCCGCTGGCGTATAAGCTCCAGCTAAGCTACGCATTTATTCTGTCTACTGCGTTTATTGCTTTTTTCTATTATTCAAAAAATAACGCTGGCGGTGGACGCAATAACAACCCCATTGGTGCAGCTGGTGCTATTTTTGCTTTTTTTATTTTTCTTATTCCCGTTGCACTGAGTGTTGCGGCTATCGCGCTTTTTTATAAAAACACGCCCGCCGGTGAAACTGGATTTTTCAATTTTTTCCTGAATTTTAGTTATAAATACTCGTTTATTTTCTTAATAATTTCAGGCGTGTCAATATTTTTTTATCAGTATTTATCTCGAACACACATATTAGCCATCTCTCATTTGCCGGAATTTATTCGCTTAAAGATCTATAAAAAAATAATCTATAAAAAAGAAATTTCTTCCCGGATAATGCGTCAGTTAAGTAAGATTTTTATAAGGGATATGCTCACTGAAAAAAAACGCAATGATATTTTACTATTCTCTAAAAACAGACATTTTTTATACGAAACATTATTTAACAGCGCCTTGCAGGATGATACCAATCAGGCTTTACAGAAGAACAGGGCGCTAATAATTCACTCAATATGCTGCCAGAGATCAACAACCGATTACCCGAACAAATATGATCTGAAAAATATTTTGAACCGTATCCAGAGCGCACAATCTCTACTGGACCCCTATCTTGACTGTATAAGCAAAAGCGATAATCTCAGATCATTAAGTGCATGTTTTCTACAGGACTACCGTCTTGTGGAACGAATATGGCTGGAGTATCCGTATTTACGCCCCTACTTTTATCACATTGACGGGTTAAAGCAGCTTGAGCTTATTCAGACAATCGCTAGCCGAGAAAAACCTTTAGAGTACCTGGATGACATTCTGGAGAAACTCGAAGTTGTGAACAAATACTACAGAGAAGACAAATTAAATTTTGACGCACTATACCTGTATGTGCTTCAATTAAACTTGGATTAATCAGTTGGGCGCGAAAAAAATGTGCACGTTATTGATTTGGCCATTGATTTGTATGGCGTAATGAAAAAATGTGAGGCTCTTCCCCGGCCTTGTGTATAAATCTATTTATTTCAACAAGTTACAGTGATTGCGTATATTTCTGCTCAATTCGTGAATCTGCACCTGGTATAGCCAGGAGTATATTTTCACTACTTACCCCCCTAAAATGCATATATTCAACATTATTTGTCGAATATATGGCTAAAATGGCGTTTGCAGTATAGACTAAGCTTATTTAGGCACAAAAGGTGATGGATAATGCTGCTGCGCTTCGGGTTTTCAAATTTCAAATCGATTAAAGACTACCAGGAAATCTCATTCATTGCCTCATCACTTTCAGATGATTGCGCAGACCTCATATCCTCGGAACACATTAAAGAGCAGGTTTTACCCGCCATTGCGATTTACGGGGGCAATGCCACGGGCAAATCTAATGCTTTAAAGGCGCTGGAATTTATTTGCGAGCAAGTTCTGTATTCACACACCAGCGGCAATGCTTCGGGCGGGGTCGCGCGCGATTATTTCCTTATGGATAAAACCGCCCAGGACGATCCCTCATTATTTGACTGTGACTTTATTTTAAATAGCATTCATTATCACTACGGCTTTTCAATTAACAATGAGCAGGTAGTTGAAGAATGGCTTTATGCCTATCCTAAAAAGCACCGACAGATATGGTTTCATCGAAATATAAATGAAAAAAAACCATTTCATTTCGGAAAAAATCTGAAAGGCAAGAATAGCATTATAGAATCGCTCACAAGAAATAATAGCCTTTTTATTTCATCAGCTGCACAGAATAACCATGAGATGCTGACACCTGTTTATGATTTTTTTAAAAAAGGTATTAAATTTTATTTTAATAAAGAAGAGATATTTGCCCATTCACTTGAACCTTATCTGGACAATGACGTTTCAAGAAACTGGTTAATTAAATTTTTATCGTCCGCAGACATTGGAATTATGGATGTTTTCATTGAGATTGGCGACATATTTATTACTGAGGCAGCATACGCTAAGGCCGTAAAAAGCATAAGAATAGCTCATACCTGTGCCGATGGCTCTACAGTAAAACTTAAATTGAACCAGGAAAGCAAAGGCACGATAAAATTAATCGATATATTAGGCCCCATATATAATACTTTAAAATACGGAACTTTACTAGTAATAGATGAAATGGACACAAGCTTGCACCCCTTGCTCTCAAGAAAATTGATACAGCTATTCCAGTCAGAAAAAACCAATCCAAACGCTGCACAACTACTGTTTAGCACGCACGATACAAATTTACTTTCTGGAAATTTTATCCGCCGAGACCAAATCTGGTTTACTGAAAAAAATGGCTGCGGTGCGACAAACATTTACCCATTATCGGATATAAGCACACGAAAAGGTGACAATATAGAAAACGGTTATTTACAGGGAAGATATGGCGCTATTCCTTTTCTTGGAAACATTGATTCTTTGTTCGAAAAAACAGGTAGCTAGGGTATGGCAAAACGAAAAACGCCCGAACCACCACAGTTTAAAAGAAAAGCTGCGCTTAGAAAACCTGGAAAAGAAATTATTGTTATAACTGAAGGAAAAAATACAGAACCTGAATATATAAAAGCATTTGCAAGGGACAATAAACACCCTTTGATTAAGTGTACTACCATACCTGAAAAAGGCGTTCCAATATCTATTGTTAACGAGGCCATTGCAGAGAAAAAGCGACTTAAAAGAATCGCTCAGAAAAGCCGCAATAGCTTTGATGAATCATATGAAATATGGTGCGTATTTGACCAGGATGAGCACCCACACCTGAAAAATACACTGCAAACAGCAAGGGACAATAGCATCCGCTGCATATTATCCGCTGCATATTATCTTCTCCATGTTTTGAGCTATGGGCTTACCTGCATTACAAACAAAATGACGCGTACACACACCGCCATGCAATGCAGAAAAAATTAGCGAAGGTTATGCCGGGTTACAATCATAAAAATAAGGCTATCTTAAATTATGAGCATATGAGGCCGCATTACGACGAAGCCGTTGCACGAGCCAAAAAGCTAATAGAACGCAGAAGTGAGGAAGGCGCAAACGAGAGCAACCCTTCCACTAATATGTATGAATTGACAGATTCAATCAAAAATACCGACAATTAGCATAAAACAATTATCCAGAAGCCCTTATTACCGCACCTTAGGATAAAAACCAGTCGTTAGTCATGCCTTTTCATCACTCATGCATATTCTGCCCCAATGCAAACACCCAGCCTCGTCGATCACTCCAAAATGCCATAGAGCCAGCGATTTGACTAACAACTAACGACCCAGAACCACCGACTTGCTCTGCTTTGCCTGCTGATCTTCTTTTTAACCGCTATATACTGTAAAATGTTCGACCCCTTATCCGCAGCCCATATTTTAGTGGCAGAACCCCCGGATAGCTAAATTGATGAAATCCCTGACATTTTCAGGGGTTTAAGAGGCAGGTATGAGCGAAAAGAAAATGGTCTTTAATCAATACACACGACCGAGTAAGCATGGTTTATATGACCCTGCCAATGAAACGGAGAACTGTGGTGTCGGTTTTGTTGCCCATATTAAAGGTCAGGCCAGCCACCAGATCATACAGGATGCCGAGCATATCCTGCGTCGCATGGTGCACCGTGGGGCCTGTGGTTGCGAGAGCAATACCGGTGATGGCGCGGGTATTATGACCAGCCTGCCCTATGCGTTTCTCAAACGCGTTGCAAAAGAAGATCTCGACGCTGATTTGCCCGAGAAAGGCCGCTATGCTGCGGGCATCGTATTTCTGCCGGTAGACGAATCTGAACGCGCCCACTGCAAAAACCGGGTTAATCAGTTAATTAAGCAATCGGGCCAGACACTCATTGGCTGGCGCCAGTTACCCATAGACCCGATTAAGGCCGATATTGGCCCGACCGCTCGCAAAGCGATGCCACACATGGAGCAGCTGTTTGTGAGTGCCGCAGATGGCCTTTGCTCTGAAGATTTTGAACGCAAACTCTACATCCTGCGCAAAGACAGCACGCACACGATTCGTAGCGATGAAAGCATCAAACAACGCGAGCTGTTCTACTACTGCTCTTTGTCGACAAAGGTCATTGTATATAAAGGTATGCTAAATCCAGATCAGATGATGCCATTTTTCACCGATCTGAACGCCGCAGACTTTACCGCACACCTTGCCATGGTACACTCTCGCTTTTCCACTAACACCTTCCCTTCATGGGATCGTGCGCAGCCAAAGCGCTTTATGAGCCACAATGGCGAAATCAACACCCGCCTGGGCAATGCCAACTGGATGAGTGCCCGCGAGGGTAGCGCACAAAGCCCTCTATTTGGGGATGATATCAAACGCGTGCTGCCGGTTATCGAACCCGATGTATCCGATTCTGGCAGCTTCGACAATGTGCTGGAATTTCTGCTAATGGGCGGGCGCAGCCTGCAGGAAGCCGTTATGATGATGGTGCCTGAGGCCTGGCAGAATGACGCCAGTATGTCAGAAGAAAAACGTGCGTTCTATGAATACCAGTCGGCCCTGATGGAGCCCTGGGATGGGCCCGCTTCAATCGTGTTCACCGATGGCCGCTATATTGGCGCAACGCTGGACAGAAATGGCCTACGCCCCAGCCGCTACTATTTAACCCATGATGACCGCGTTATTATGGCATCTGAAGTGGGCGTTTTACCGATTGATGTAGATAATGTGAAATTTAAAGGTCGCCTGCAACCGGGTAAAATGTTCCTTATCGATTTCGACCAGGGCCGTATGATCCCCGATGAAGAGCTAAAGCACGAGTTCGCCTCAAAGCAGCCTTATAACCAGTGGCTATCAAACCAGCGTATTGCTCTCTCACAACTGGAGCCCGCTCAGGAACCCCACGGCTTTAACCCTGAGAACCTGCTAACGCGTATGCGAGCCTTTGGCTTCACCTCTGAAACCATGCAGTTTATGCTACTACCGCTGGTGAAAGAAGGCCGCGACCCAGTGGGCTCAATGGGCAATGATGCTGCCCTTGCCTGCATGTCCGATAAATCACGCATGATTTACGACTACTTCAAGCAACTCTTCGCCCAGGTCACCAACCCGGCCATCGACTCCATCCGCGAAGAAGTCGTCATGTCGTTGCAATGCTATATTGGCCCTGAAAAAAACCTGCTAGACTCCAGCGAAGAACATGCACATCGCCTGTTAGTGCCCCACCCGATTCTAACCAACGAAGAGCTGGCAGCACTTAAGCACATCGATTTTCGTGGCTGGACTAGCGCAACAATCGACATCACCTACGCAATATCTGAAGGTACTGGCGGACTGGAAACCGCCATTACACGCATCTGCGACGAGGCCACTCAGGCCATTGCCGATGGCCACAGCCTGATCATCATGTCCGATCGCAATATCAGTGAAAGCCGCGTACCGGTAAGCGCGCTGCTAGCAACCGGTGGCGTTCATCAGCACCTGGTAAAACAGCACCTGCGCACCCGCATTGGCCTGATACTGGAATCTGGTGAAGCACGCGAAGTGCACCACCACTGCCTGCTTACCGGTTATGGCATCGATGCGATTAACCCATATCTGGCATTCGAAGCCCTCTGGGACGCACAACGCAAAGGCCTGCTGGATAACGAAATTCACAGCAGCGATGAGAAAATTGTTGAAGGCTACCGCAAATCCGTCGGCAAAGGCATGTTTAAAGTATTTGCAAAAATGGGCATCTCCACACTGCAGTCCTATAAAGCGGCACAGATATTTGAAGCCGTTGGCATCGCCGACAGTGTCATTGCACGTTGCTTTGAGGGCACCGCCAGCCGAATTCAGGGCGTCGGCTTTGAGGTTATTGCAGAAGAATCATTGCGCCGCCACGCACTGGGCTTTGCAGCGCGCGAGGCCAATGTTAACGTGCTGCCCAATCAGGGCGATATGCACTGGCGCGCAAAAGGCGACAGCCACATGTGGAACCCACAGAGCATCTCCTCTTTGCAGCAGGCCGCTCGCACCGGCGATAAAAACGCCTACACACACTTTGCAAAGCTAGCCAATGAAGACACGGCAAAATGCACACTGCGCGGTATGCTCAAGTTCAAAACCGAGCGTAACGCAATTGACATCAGTGAAGTTGAACCCGCAAAGGAAATTGTAAAACGCTTTGCCACTGGTGCCATGAGCTTCGGTTCTATCTCGCCAGAATCCCACGAATCGCTAGCCATTGCCATGAATCGCATGGGCGGGAAATCAAACACCGGGGAAGGCGGCGAAGACGCTGCTCGCTGGACACCCGAAGACAATGGCGACTCTCGCCGCTCGGCCATTAAACAGGTGGCTTCCGGTCGTTTTGGGGTAACCATCAACTACCTCACCAATGCGGATGAAATTCAGATTAAGGTCTCCCAGGGGGCCAAGCCCGGTGAAGGTGGCGAATTACCCGGCACAAAAGTGGATGATTTAATTGCTCGCCTGCGCCACTCAACACCTGGCGTTGGTTTAATTAGCCCACCGCCCCACCACGACATTTATTCAATCGAAGATTTAGCCCAGCTAATCCACGATTTGAAAAACGCCAATAAAGACGCCCGCATCTCGGTAAAGCTGGTCGCAGAAAACGGCGTGGGCACCATCGCCTCCGGTGTAACCAAAGCCCATGCAGACCATATCGTGATTGCAGGACATGACGGTGGCACAGGTGCCTCGCCGATTACCTCGATCAAACATGCAGGGCTTCCCTGGGAGCTAGGGGTTGCCGAAACCCACCAGACACTGGTGATGAACGACCTGCGTTCACGCGTAGTGATTCAGACCGACGGGCAGATGAAAACCGGTCGTGATGTTGCCATTGCCGCATTACTGGGTGCCGAAGAATATGGCTTTGCCACCGCCCCGTTAATTACCATGGGCTGCATCATGATGCGCAAGTGTCATTTAAATACCTGCCCGGTTGGCATTGCCACGCAGGATAAAGCACTGCGTAAAAAATTCACGGGCAAGCCTGAGCATGTCGTTAACTACCTGTTTATGGTGGCCGAAGACATGCGCCAGATTATGGCCGAGCTGGGCTTTCCCACCATTAATGAAATGATAGGCCGAGTAGACTGCCTTGAAACCGCCACTGATTCTGAGCACTGGAAACAAAGCGGTATCGATTTAAGCGTACTGCTCACACCGGCAGAAAAGCCCCATAAAAATGTAGAGGTGCATCAAAGCATCAAACAGGATCACGGGCTGGAAGAGGCACTGGACAATCAGTTAATAGCACTATCTAAAGACGCACTGGAAAACGCCAGCCAGGTCAGAATAAATTTACCGATTATTAACACCAACCGCGTTGTTGGCACCATGCTTTCCCATGAAGTGGCTAAAAAATACGGCAATGAACTACTGCCTGATGACACCATTAACATAAAACTCACCGGCTCTGCAGGACAATCGCTGGGCGCATTTCTCGCCCGAGGTATTACCCTGGACGTTGAAGGCGATGCAAACGACTACGTGGGTAAAGGCCTGAGTGGCGGACGCATTATTGTCTCACCACCCAGAAACAGTAGCTTTATTGCAGAAGAAAATATCATCGTAGGTAATGTCTGCCTGTATGGCGCAACCTCGGGGGAGGCATATCTGCGAGGCATCGCAGCCGAGCGTTTCTGTGTGCGCAACTCCGGAGCCATTGCCGTAGTAGAAGGCATTGGTGATCACGGTTGCGAATACATGACCGGCGGGCGCACCATCGTGCTCGGGCCCATTGGGCGCAACTTTGCAGCCGGCATGAGTGGCGGCATTGCCTATATCTGGGACCACCAGGGGGAGCTGGCAACAAAATGCAACATGGGTATGGTAGCGCTGGAAACCGTAACTGACGAGCAGGACATTAACGAGCTAAAAACATATATCGAAAACCACCTCAGATACACCGGCTCTGAAGTAGCACAAAGGCTATTAAAAGACTGGGATGGTGCATTGAGTCAGTTTGTTAAAGTCATGCCAACCGACTACAAACGCGTACTTGAAGAACAGAAAAAGAAAGCCAACGCGGCTTAAATCCGCGCTTTTTTAAAAAGGTTAAAGAAATACCATGGGTAAAATTACAGGTTTTAAAGAATTCGATCGTATCACCGCACCTTACCGTGATCCTGCAGAGCGACTGAAAGACTTTAAGGAAATTTACACCGAACACAACGAGCAGCATCTGGGCACGCAGGGCGCGCGCTGTATGGACTGCGGCACTCCCTTCTGCCAGTCCGAAACTGGCTGTCCTGTAGATAACCTCATCCCCGAATGGAACGACCTGGTGTACACCGGGCGCTGGGAAGATGCCAGTGCTCGCCTGCATCACACCAATAACTTCCCTGAGTTTACTGGCCGTGTGTGCCCCGCACCCTGTGAAGGGGCCTGTGTGCTGGGTATTAATGAACCTGCCGTTACCATTAAAAACATTGAGTGTGCCATTGTTGATCGTGCATTTGACGAAGGCTGGATTAATGCGATTGCACCAGAAAAACGCAGCGATAAAAAAATCGCCATTGTAGGCTCCGGCCCAGCGGGTCTGGCCGCCGCACAGGAACTCAACTGGGCCGGGCATCATGTCACCGTTTATGAGCGCGCAGACCGAATTGGTGGCCTGCTCATGTACGGCATCCCCAATATGAAGCTGGAAAAAAACATCATAGAACGGCGCATTCAAATAATGCGTGATGAGGGCATCGAGTTCGTCACCCATGCCAACGTAGGCAAAAACATCGACGTAAAAGACCTGCAGAAAAACACCGATGCACTGCTATTTGCCACTGGAGCTACCGCACCTCGCGATTTGCCCATTGATGGGCGTGACTTAAAGGGCGTGCATTTTGCCATGGATTTTTTAACCGCAAACACAAAAAGTTTACTCGATTCTAATCTGCAAGATGGCAACTACATCAGCGCAAAAGACAAACAGGTTGTAGTAATTGGCGGAGGCGACACCGGCACAGATTGCATCGCCACCTCCTTACGCCACGGCTGCAAATCAGTGGTTAACTTTGAACTCATGCCAACGCCCCCTGAAACACGCGCAGAAAATAACCCATGGCCCGCATGGCCACACATTTACCGTGTAGATTACGGCCACCAGGAAGCAAGCCAGGTACAGGGCAAAGACCCGCGCACCTACTGCATACTCAGTAAAGGCTTTAATGGCAGCGATGGCCAGGTAAGCAGCATGAGCACCACAGAAGTCGAATGGATCAGCGACGAAGAAACCGGTCAGTGGAAAATGCAGGAAATCGCCGGTTCTGAAAAACAATGGCCCGCCGACCTGATATTACTGGCAATGGGTTTCACCGGCCCCGAGCATTATGTGAGTGATGCACTGGGAATA
>UOFJ01000523.1_pt1 | contig 13822 bp, 10 predicted proteins | sample 1988251 | NCBI WGS metagenome assembly UOFJ01 (sample SAMEA4712194, study PRJEB27164) | hydrothermal vent metagenome | biome: marine basaltic hydrothermal vent biome; feature: marine hydrothermal vent; material: mineral | place: Pacific Ocean | collected 2011-06-14/2011-07-23 | depth 1689 m
AGAATAGAATAACTTTTATAAGTAGCGCAGAATATTTATTGTAACGACTCACACGATTGAGCATAAAATTTCCCGAAAAATGCTGGCCGAAAAATGCTGGCCGTATAAATGCTGGCCGTATAAACGGACTAGCAGGTCCACGGGGAAGGATGCCCGCTATTGAGAAGCGTCAACCGCAGGGATGCGGGTGCCGAGCCTACAGGGATGTATTTACGGCGACTTCTCAATAGTGGGTATTCTTTCCTTTCTATCTATTTCAATAGTCATTGTAACGTTATTTAATTTTCATCCCTTAGCGGCTTTGTTCATCACAGAACAAAGCTCTCCATGCGCAGACGCTCCCTGTTCAGCTCCAGCCATTGCAGCGCAATTAGCGGGGCTGCCGAGCTTATTTTACCCGCAGCCAGTAAATCATGGCATTCCTTAAAATCTACCACAACAACCTTTATATCTTCATGCTCATCTGCCAGGCCATGTATGCCAGCGGCCTGAGTGCTGTCAAGCAGCGCACATAGCACATGTATTTTCTCTGAGCTGGCGCCCGGGCTGGGGTAAAAGCTATGTAGCGCTTCAAAATTATGTACATCAATACCCGCTTCCTCCTTGCACTCGCGCCTGGCCACATCCGCTGGCGACTCACCTGGCTCCACCATGCCTGCAACAATTTCCAGCAGCCATGGGCCGTTCTCATCACTCATAGCCCCCACACGAAACTGCTCAATCAGTACCACCTTGTCTTTAGACGGGTCATACAGGAGCACCGCCACCGCATCGCCTCGATCAACTAGCTCTCGCTGGACCTCCACCTGCCCACCCTCATAGGTCTGATGGCGAAGATGACACCAGTCCACTTTTAGAAAGCCCCGATACAGAGGCTCAGATTTAAGCAATTTCCACTTCATAGAATTCCACCCTGGGTATAGCCGTTTTCAGGACACCATTAGTGCTTCATTGTAAACGCTCGACGCAGTCATGCACCAGTGCAGGGCCCTGGTAAATAAACCCCGTATAAATCTGTACCAGACTCGCCCCCAACGCTATTTTGTGCTGCGCATCATCAGCACAACTGATACCGCCAACCGCAATAACCGGTACTTTCTGCTTTAAATGCGTTACCATAAGCTGTAGAGAATGATCGGCTCTGTGTTTTAATGGTCGGCCACTTAAGCCCCCGACCTGATGCGCATCGGCAAGGTTCTCTACCCCTTCGCGCGAAAGCGTCGTATTGCTCACGATTACACCATCAATTGAGAATTCAATGAATGTGCTGGCAAGCGCTGCAATGGCATTTTCGTCCATATCAGGTGCCACTTTTACCACCAGAGGAACATAACGATCCTGTTGCTGGGTCAGCTCTCTTTGTTTAAACTTTAAATCTCTCAGTAAATTTCGTAATGTTTCACCAAACTGTAAATCACGTAACCCTGGCGTATTAGGCGATGAGATATTAATCGTAATATAGTCTGCGTGGCGATACACTTTTTCCAGGCAAATCAGATAATCATCAACTGCATTTTCCTGCGCTGTGTTTTTATTTTTACCAATATTAATGCCCAGCACACCTTTAAAGCCCGAGCGTTTTACATTCTCCAGTAACGACTCAACCCCCCGGTTATTAAACCCCATACGGTTAATAATCGCCTGCGCAGCCTCCAGGCGGAATAAACGCGGCTTATCATTGCCGCTCTGTGCCAACGGGGTGACTGTACCAATTTCGACAAAACCAAAACCACAGGCGGATAAGGCCTGAAAATATTCGCCATCTTTATCCAGGCCCGCAGCCAGACCCACTCGATTTGGAAAATTAATACCCATTACATTCACCGATTTATTATGGCCGGAACGATGGCCGGAACGATGACGACCTGTCCGGCCAAAACACACCGCCATTAAATTAAATTTATACAGCAGGTTCAAACCACGCAATGAGAGCACATGGGCAGTTTCTGCATTCAGCAGAAACAAAAGCCGTTTAACTAAACTATAGGGTATAAGTGCCATGCTAGCAGCCCCTCTTCGGTACAAAAAAACACCCGAGCATCTCTACACTGGCTCATAATACTCGATCATCAACTGCGTAGTTTTACGGTTTCTAAATTCATTTACATCCAGCCGATACGCGGCACGAATAAAGCCATCACTTTGCTGCATTCTGGATGCAGGCGAATTAAAGGCAATGGCCGAAACCGGCTTTTCTGCATCTTCGGCCTGCAACTCCATCTTTAAATGCTTCTCACCCACAACACGCCAGTCGATCACTTCAAACTCACCATCAAACACCGGCTCATTAAAACCCTGCCCCCAGGGCCCGGCCCCTCGAATGGCCTCAGCCAGTGCCAAATTAAAATCACTGCCCACTAACTCACCATCCGATTCAATCACGCCCTGTAATGCATTTTTATCCAGCACCTGCTCAACCACTGTATTAAATGCCGTTTCAAAGCACTTGAAATCTGCTTTTTTCAAACTTAGGCCCGCCGCCATAGCGTGTCCGCCAAATTTAATAATCATGCCTGGATTCTGACTCGATATTAGCTCCAGTACATCACGAATATGCAGCCCCTTAATGGAGCGTGCTGAGCCTTTGATGATAGAATCATTATCATTAGCAAAAATAATTGTTGGACGATTAAATTTTTCCTTGATCCGCGAAGCCAGAATACCCACCACGCCCTGGTGCCACTGCGCATTATACAGGCTAATACCATAGGGCAAACTTTTCTGGCTCATACCCTGACTAAGGGATGTTTCAAGGTATTTCAGGCTTTCATTTGCCTGGTGTTGCATTTGCTGCTCAATTTCTCTACGGTTTTTATTTAACTGATCCAGCTGCTCGGCGATTGCAGCTGCCCGGTTAGTATCATCGGTTATTAAACACTCAATACCCAATGACATATCATCTAACCGACCTGCCGCATTAAGGCGTGGACCAATGGCAAAACCCAGATCAGCTGCAACAATTCGTTTAATGTCTCGCCCTGAGATACTTAAAATTTGCTCAATCCCCACACAGGCTTTACCTGCCAACATCCGTTTTAAACCCTGGGACACTAAAATACGGTTATTTTCATCCAGCGTGACGACATCCGCTACCGTTCCCAGCGCAACTAGATCCAGCAAGTGTGCCATATTAGGCTCAGCACGTTTTGCGCTAAAATAATTTTCTTTGCGCAACTGTGCCCGTACCGCTAACATCACATAAAAAATAACCCCGACACCGGCCAGGTTTTTACTGGGAAAACCACAACCCGGCTGATTAGGATTAACAATAGCATTCGCATCGGGCAGCTCGGCACCCGCCAGATGATGATCGGTCACAATCACATCGATACCTGCGGCCCGGGCGGCACTAACCCCCTGAATACTGGATATTCCATTATCCACCGTAATAAGTAAATCCGGTTTATTTTTGCAGGCAACCGCCACCAGCTCTGGGCTGAGACCATAGCCAAAATCAAACCGATTGGGCACCAGATAGGAAACCCGGCTATGGCCCAGCATATTAAGGGCGCGATAACAAACCGCTGTACTGGTTGCACCATCAGCATCAAAATCACCAACAATCAATATATTCTGCTGTGATTTAATCGCATTAATAATTAAGCTTACTGCCCTATCAATACCCATCATCTTATCAAAACTGATAAGATTTTTTAATGAATACTCAATTTCTTCAGGCGACTTTATTTGCCGGTGACTCAGCACCTTTTGCAACACCGGGTGCAGAGCAGACTGCTCAAGCGCGGGTGCTAACTGAGCAGAAATACGTCTAATTTTTTTTAATTCCACTCTTTTAATTCCACCATTTTAATCTCACCCTTTTAATTTGACCCTTTTAATTTGACCCGGGTTGCGCTGCACTAAAATAAGATTGAATAGTGTTCGCAGACTTCCAGAATTTCATCAGCTGCAAACGATCCACACGAAACACACGCCCATCACAGGGGTAGATATTCACTTCATCAAGCTGCCCAGATTTGAGCATATTGATTATCTGGGGAAAATACGCTCGGCAATACCCACGCAAATCCTCAAGCCATGCATCTATATCGCCATAACAGACAGCGCCATACAATTGCTCTACAACCACCAGGCTATCTGCTTCATATACCGTTTGATCTGTATATAGCTCAAGCGCTAAATCGCCATACTGACGCGCCAGGGCCCCAGCAAGGTCTGTTGCCATCGCATTGTCCGTATAAATTTTCTGCGCCCTGGTTTTATCACCCTCACCTATACCCCCAACTGTTTCACCCTCTGCCACCTCAACAAATGAATCCCACAACCATAAGCCATTTATCGTCAGCTGATTTTTAGCTTCACGCTGCAGATTCACCTCATGCTGAAAAAACAGCATTTGTGCTTCATTAAGTATTTTCCGCCACCAGAGCGCATCCTCACCGGCGGGCATAAAATGTTTAATATCACGGCCCAGCGAATAATCCAGTGCATTAAATTCCACTGCAAGTTTTCTATCCGATTGCAAATACCAACGCGATGGATCACTGGCATGCAAACTAATATCCTCTTGTTGAAAGTGCTGATTAAACGCATTAATCAGTGCCTGCATCTCCTGCGCCGAAGGTGAGAGCAGTTGAGTACCCAGTAAAATCGCATGATCCGCCTGTGCGCTAAAATGCACGGGATCCGCTCGGTAATAAAACCCCTGCGATGTATCAACACCATCATAACGCGCACTTAACTCACACCACCCAGACTGGCTGGGTGGCAGCATCTTCTCAGCCCCTATAAGGCCTGCTAGCGTTGCATAGTATGTCCTGTGAAAGGTCGTTTTTAGCTGGGCCTTAGAAAGCCATTTTTTCAGCAACTGAAAATCGGCTTCTTTTAACTGCTGCTCAATATGCGCGGGGGTATTGGTCGTAAGATCCGAGGAAAATGGCCCTAACAGGCCGGGTATAACAAGGCCAAGCGCACTCATGATAGCGCGCGCTGGCGTATCACTTCAAACAGGCACACACCGGTTGCAACCGATACATTCAGGCTTTGCACCTGACCCGCCATCGGCAGTTTCACCAGCTGATGGCAGTTTTCACGGGTCAGACGCCGCATGCCCTTTTCCTCAGCCCCCATAATCAATGCCAGCTTCCCCTTTAACGCCACCTCATAGAGATTGTGTTCAGCCTCTCCCGCTGTACCCACAACCCAGATATCATGTTCTTTTAGTTGCTTTAACGTGCGTGCCAGATTAGTCACCTGAAAAAAGGCCAGGCTTTCAGCCGCACCACAGGCCACTTTACGCACCGTCGGTGTGATGCTGGCGGCTCGATCTCGGGGAACAATCACCGCATCCACGCCGGCTGCATCCGCCGTGCGTAAACAGGCCCCCAGGTTATGCGGATCGGTCACACCATCAAGCACCAGTAACAGCACATTCTCTTTTTGTAAAATGCTATCCAGTGACGTGCTATCCGGTTTAACGACAGATCGGTAACGCACAGCCACACCCTGAGTTTTATGACTATCCGCCTGTTTTTGTAAATCGGTTTTTTTTAAATACTCAACCGATATACCCTGCGACTGTGCAAACTGCACCAGCTGACTCATGCGCTTATCATGGCGGTTTTTCTCTACCAGCAATTGCAGTATATTTGCCGGATCATTGCGCATGATTGCTTCAACCGAATGAAAGCCAAAAATAATCTCAGGTTTTGTAGCGTTCATATCTGAAAATTCAATCTCAATGTTTAACGAATCGAGCAATCAAAGAAAGCCCTGATACAAATCGTATAGATCTAGTGGCGTGAGCCAGCCCCAGATATTGCCCCAGATACTGCCCCGGATATTACTCCGGGTACTACTACCTCAGGTACTACCTCGGGTACTTGCGTATCGATACTGGATATTTGCGTATCAAGTATATAGTCAAAATAATCTGCCCCTGACAAACCAATAATACGCTCTGCCAGTTCTTTACCCTGTGCATCAATAAACAATATCGTTGGGGTAACCTCCACACCATACTTCAATGCAAGTTGATCGCCACCTATCAACTTGCCGCTGTTATCCCGGATATATGAGAAATTTTCAATATAAACCTGGCGGAACAGGATACGGGATACGTATTCGCCTGATACCTTCATTGGAATTAAATAATTCTGGCGTATCGCTTCACAATAATCACAGTCTTCAGCGCTAAATAACAACAAAATCGGTAATTTCACCTCCTCAGACTGCGCTTTCAGCACCCGCAGATCAGTAACGGTTTTAATCGATGTCGCCGCCGACACATTAAATGCCGACAACATCACAAGCAACGCCAGCCACCTTCTGCACAAACACGCTAATGAAGTAGACATCCGCATCTTCAGCTTATTTGCGTTTCTTCTTTTTAGCAACTTTCTTCTTCGGTGCTGGTTTTTTTGCTACGGCCTTTTTGACGACTTTTTTCTTTGGTACGGCTTTTTTAACCACTTTCTTCTTTGCTGCTACCTTCTTAACAACTTTCTTCTTTGCTGCAGCCTTCTTAACGACTTTTTTCTTTGGTGCTACCTTCTTAACGACTTTCTTCTTTGGTGCTAGCTTCTTAACCACTTTTTTCTTTGATGCTAGCTTCTTAACCACTTTTTTCTTTGATGCTAGCTTCTTAGCCACTTTCTTCTTTGGTGCTAGCTTCTTAGCCACTTTCTTCTTTGGTGCTACCTTCTTAACAGCTTTCTTCTTTGGTGCTACCTTCTTAGCCACTTTCTTCTTTGGTGCTACCTTCTTAACAGCTTTCTTCTTTGGTGCTACCTTCTTAACAGCTTTCTTCTTTGGTGCTACCTTCTTAACGACTTTCTTCTTTGGTGCTACCTTCTTAACAATTTTCTTCTTTGGCGCTACCTTCTTAACGACTTTTTTCTTAGGTGCAGCTTTCTTTGCAGCAGCCTTTTTAACGACTTTTTCCGTGCCAGGTGTTTTCTTTGCGGTGGTTTTCTTCACTGTTTTTTTCCGCGTAACGGCCTTTTCTGGCTTCGCCTTTTTAACTACTTTTTTCTCAGACACAGCCTTTTCTGGCGATTTCTCCCGGGTTGTCTTCTCCCGGGTTATCTTCTCCCTGGTTATTGTTTTGCTATCGCCGCCTTTTGCAGCCGATTTTTTCTTCGCTGAGCCTTTATGACTCGATTTTTTCCCTGCCGCTAACTTCTGACTTTCAGCAGATTTTTTATCATCCTGATTATCAGGTGAGTGTTTCTTGCCGTACTTTTTACCAGATTTTCTTTTTTCCGGCTTTTTCTTCCTGCCTTTTTTCTCAGCGCTTTCAGCCTGATCAAATGCAAGCACATTAGATGCTCTTTGCTCGTCATGGCTAATAAATTCAAAATCAATCTTACGCTCATCCATATTCACAGCTGCAACATTAATAGTAACCGCATCGCCCAGCTGGAAGTATCGGCCACTGCGCTCGCCCATCAAACGATGGCTCATTGGCTCAAATTTATAATAATCTTTCGGTAAATTAGTGATATGAACCAGGCCTTCCACAAAAATCTCATTCAGCTCAATAAATATACCAAAGGAGGTAACCGAGGTAATAATGCCCTTAAAGATATCGCCAATGCGTGCCTGCATAAACTCACATTTGAGCGAAGCAACCGCATCACGCGTGGCTTCATCTGCACGACGCTCATTAGCTGAGCACTGCTCGCCCAGACTAACCATGTCACTTTCTCGATAAAAATACTCGCTAACTTTTCTACCCTGTATCACATGGCGAATGGCTCGATGTACCAGTAAATCCGGGTAGCGCCTGATAGGCGAGGTGAAATGCGCATAGTTTTCCAGCGACAGGCCAAAATGCCCATCATTTTCAGGTGAATAAACAGCCTGAGATAATGAGCGTAATAAAACCGTCTGCACCAGGTTAAAATCTGCCCGGCCTTTTGCCTGCTTAATAACATATGCATAATCCTTTGCCGTTATATCGCCTTTAGACCTGAATTTCAGGCCAAGACTTGATACAAAATCTTTAACATCATCAATCTTATCTACTTTGGGGCCCTTATGGGTGCGAAACAGGCCAGGAATGTCATGCTTACCCAGAAACTGGGCCGCTGCAATATTCGCTGAAATCATGCACTCTTCAATAATTTTATGTGCTTCATTTCGGCTGGTAGGCACAATGCGCTCTATACGTCTGTTTTCATCAAAAACGATGCGTGTTTCTGTCGTTTCAAAATCAATTGCACCGCGTTTTTTACGTTGCTTCATCAGCACTTTGTAAAGCGCATAAAGCTCTTCAATATGCGGTAGCACCGCGCCATATTCAGCGCACAGCTTCTCATCATGCTCTTCCAGCATGGCAGACACCTTTGTATAGGTCAGCCTTGCATGTGAAAACATCACCGCCTCAGAGAAATGGCTATCCAGCATTTTACCTTTCTCATCAAAGTGCATTTCACACACCATGCACAGCCGGTCAACCGCTGGATTCAATGAACACAGGCCATTGGAGAGCAGCTCTGGCAGCATAGGAATCACTTTTTCAGGGAAATACACCGATGTTGAGCGATTATTCGCTTCCTCATCCAGTGCCGACGCACGTGGCACATAATGCGATACATCGGCAATGGCCACCAGTAACTTCCACCCTTTATCGGTTTTTTCGCAATAAACCGCATCATCAAAATCACGCGCGTCTTCACCATCTATAGTAACCAGCGGTAACCCGGTAATATCCAGCCGACCTTTCTTATCCTGTTCTGTTACGACATCCTTAATACTGGCTATTTGCGCTTTAACTTCATCCGGCCATAAAAAGGGAATATTATGCGCATGAATAGCGATATCAATTTCCATGCCCGGAGCCATGTGATCACCGATAATATCCGTGATTTTACCCAACGCCTTATTTCTGAACGTTGGCTGCTGAGTAATTTCAACGATAACGATCTGGCCCTGCTGAGCCTCACCCAGCTGGTCCTGTGGCACCATAATATCCTGTGTGATGCGCTTGTTATCGGCCACCACAAAGCAGATACCTGACTCGATGAACAAACGGCCTACAACACGTGAGTTGGCCCGTTCAATCACATTAATCACCGCACCTTCACGCCGCCCACGCCGATCTATACCGGACACCTGTACCACCGCACGATCGCCATGCAGCAGGGTGCGCATTTGCCGACCATGCAGAAACAGATCATCGCCACCTTCATCGGGCACCAGAAAACCAAAACCATCGGCATGCGCAATCACTCGGCCACTGATTAAATCCTCTTCATTCACTGGAACATAGCCATCACGGCGGTTACGAATAAGCTGACCATCACGCACCATCGCGTTCAGACGTCGGCGCAAGGCTTCTTTCTGATCTGCACTGTGCATTTTCAGGCGATCAAGCAGGTGATCATGCGACATGGCTCCCTCTTCATGAACCACCTCAAGAATCAGCTCTCGGCTGGCTATTGGGTTCTCATAGTTGCTCGCTTCGCGATCTTTATGCGGGTCATTCAGTGGCTTGCTTTTACTAAAATCTCTGGTTTTTTTGCTCGAATGTGAGAACTTTTTCTTCTGTTTGTTTTTGCGGTTTTTCTGATGTGTTTTATTACTGTATTGAGCCATTATTGAGGGAGTCATAGAATCTAAAGCCTAATTGTACACAAACATGCTGCAGATTGCGCAGATAAGATACAATATCGCCATAATATCGTCCAATATTAAGCCCAATGACGAATGAATCGCTAAATCAGATGGCCTCATTGCTCAAATATCCTCAGTCACGAAATACAGGTGCCTATTCTACAGGGTACTACATGCGCCATATATTTCGCCATATATTAAAATAATGGCACAGCTTTTCATATGTGCAGGCAATAAACAGATATCGCTTTATGATTGACAAAAACCTGAGCAGAAGGTAAAGTTCGCGCCCTGTCCTGAATCATTAACTACAGGCATCCTGTATACAGGGGCAGAACTGGACGAACGGCAGAAAGCATGAATTGAAACAAACATGGGCCGAACAACCAGCCAGTAGTTAAAAAATAGATAGTTAAAAAATAGATGGTTAGAAAATAAACACCTTTGCCGAGGTGGCGGAATTGGTAGACGCGCTAGCTTCAGGTGCTAGTGAGCTTTGGCTCGTGGAGGTTCAAGTCCTCTTCTCGGCACCATACTTTAGATAAAACAACGATACCTCCCCAGCGGAATGCTATCCCGAAACACTCCGCCCTCCGGGAACACAAATAGAATTAACCGATGCACAGCGTTCAGACACTCTGTGCGGCTGGCTGATGCAAAAAAGCGCCGTAAGCATAAAAAAGATACACTGAGACGCTATCTGTTTTCATCCATAACGCCTGTAAAACACAAATGCACTGCTAATTACCGCCCGCTGCCCCCCCTCTTTGTATAAATGTCATCTACATATACAAAAAAGGAGCGGAGTGCCACTATTACTGGGCAGCTATTACTGGACAGCTATTACTGGACAGCTATTTCTGCACAACAATTATTAAAGAAGCACCTCGTACTCTTCAATTTTCTCCAGTGCCGTTTTTTTACGCTGAGTTGCTTCACTAGCCATGGAGCCTTTCGGGAAATCTCTCAGGTATCCATTAATTTCACTCACTACTGTTTTCAGACGTGAGAGCTTAACGTGAATTTTAGTAGCGCTATTATACTCATCCCATGCTTCATCAACGTACTTATAGCTGCGTTTATCTTTTTCATCTGAAGCCGCCTTTGTCCAGTAAACCATCAACTCTTTAAGTTTTTTGTTTTCCGGATAAGCTTCAAGCGAATCTTCAAGGTATTTTTTAACCGCATACGCTGCGTCAAGTTTTTTATTGCTGAAATATTTTACCAGTTCATCCTCGGTATTACCTAACATAACAATACCCATATTATAGCCTGAAATTTCCGGGGCCATTATATGTAGCATATTCCCATTAGCAACAGATTCATCCAGTGTGATTTCATACATATCTTTTTTGCTCATGGGTTTTGCGCTAAAACTCACTTCATCCATTTTTATCGTGGTTTGTATCGGGCGTATTTCAAAACGATAATTGTCTGAATGAAAGCCACTGGTATAAACAACAAATTTAACCTGATCTGATTTTCGTTTAACATAGGGTATTTTATTCAGATCATTAAAATTGGCAAATTTATCATGCTGTTTATAGGGCGTTACTTTTACATAGCCATTGTCTGCTGCTACATATATACCATAGGAATCAATTTCTTTAACGGTTTTTGCCGAGCTGTAAGCGGAAAAGCCAGATAACATAAGTAAAACAGCTAGTTTATAAATCAATTTATTCATTATTATTCTCCTGAAAATTTAAGTGTTATGCAGTTTCAAGCAATAAGGCCACCCCTATAAATTTCCTGTGATTCTGACAAAACCTGTAGTCAGCTAAATTATTGCTCTGAGCTAAAATTGCTTTGAACCAGCATTACACTGACTCAAACAATTGTACTGAACAATCGTACCAGGTTCACGTTGGAATCACATCAGGTTATAGATTACTCCGAACAGGAATTGCGCAGATCATGGTTGCTTCAAATCATGGTTGCTTCAGATTATGATTGACTGGACTATCATGAGGTCACAACCTGTCGTCTATAGAGATATCCTTAAAGTCGATACAGGCGCAGTATACTGTGAAGCGATTATTAAATGCAAGACAAAGAAAAAAAAAAGTGAGAAAAGCACACACAGTCTACAAAAACTCAACCCCTATGAACTGAACGTCCATTGGGGAACAATGCGAACTAAAAATCCTCCACAGGTAAAACCATCATGTAATTACTGAAACGGATATGAAGAGCCCCATTATTCAAAAGTCGCCGGAACATAACATCGATAATATTATACCTGGATTAGTTTTACTGATGGCGCAAGGTACATACTGCATCCGCTTCTCCCACTGAAAAGCATATTCTGATAAAGTAATGCCAAATAAACAGTAACCAGGGTGAAACTATGCAATATTTCGATGTATTTAACGGAGACGCGGATGGAATTTGTGCACTGCATCAGGTGCGCATGGCCAATCCAGTACAAAGTACGCTGGTAACAGGGGTAAAGCGCGACATCAACCTGCTTAAAAAAGTTCAGACAGCCGCCTCAGGTGACCAGGTTCTGGTACTTGATATCTCGCTGGATAAAAACCGCGAAGACATCACCCGCCTGCTTGATCTACACGTTGATATTCAGTACTTCGACCACCACTTTGCCGGCGATATACCGGTAGACACGCACCTGCAGGCCAATATAAACACCGACCCCAACACCTGCACCAGCCTGCTGGTGAATGAGCATTTAAAACAACGCTATCTGCCCTGGGCGGTCACTGGCGCATTTGGCGATAATTTGCACCAGTCTGCCAAAACCGCCGCTACCCCCCTTGCCCTGTCCCAGACACAACTGGATCAACTGGCGTTACTCGGTACCTGCATTAACTACAATGGCTATGGCGCTTCATTAGAAGACCTGTTATTCAGCCCCGATGATCTGTATTGTAAGATAAGCCACTACGAAAACCCTTTTGAATTTATGCAGACAGATGAAACCTGCCAGACGCTAATTAGCGGCTATAAAGAAGATCTGACACAGGCCGAATTCTCTAAACCCATTTATGAAACCAGCAGCCACTGTATTAGTATTTTACCCAACGAGAAGTGGGCCCGGCGCGTGAGCGGCGTATATGCCAATGCCCTGGCCACCGCTAACCCCGAACGCGCACACGCCATGCTAACTCAACAGGACGGTGGTAGTTTTCTGGTAAGCGTGCGCGCCCCTTTAAACAATAAAACGGGGGCAGATGAGCTGTGCCGGCAGTTTGAAAGCGGGGGTGGGCGCAAAGCGGCAGCCGGCATTAATAAATTAGCCGAAGCCGATTATGACCTGTTTGTGGAGAAATTTATTCAGGCATTTGGATGATTTAAAAATGCAAGTGCCTGAATAACGATTATGAATAACGATTATGAATAACGATTATGAATAACGATTATGAATAACGATTATGAGTAACAATTAATTAAACAAGCGCCTCGTACTCTTTGATTTTCTCCAGTGCAGCCTCTCGACGCTGCTTTGCATCTCCAGCCCTGCCACCTTGCGGAAAGTCTCTCAGATACCCATTAATTTCACTCACTACTCTTTCCAGGCGTGAAAGTTTAACGTCAATTTTACTGGCACTATTATACTCATCCCACGCATTATCAACATACTGATAACTGTGCTTATCTTTTTCATCTGAAGCAGCTGCTGCCCAGTAGAGCATTAACTCCCTGAGCCCGTCGTTTTCCGGATAGGCCTCAAGTGCATCTTCAAGATAGCTTTTGACAGTGCCTGCTGAGTCACGTTCTTTATTACTGAAATACTTTTCCAGCTCATCCTCAGTATGACCTAACATAACAATACCCATATTATTACCAGGAACTTCCGGAGCCATTACATGTAGCATATTACCATTGGCAACAGGTACATCCAGCGTGAGTTCATACACGTCTTTCTGGCTCATGGGTTTTGCACTAAAACTAATCATATCTATTGTTATGGGAGCTTCTATCAGGCGTATTTCAAAAGCGTAATTACTTATATTAAAAACATTGGTATAAACAATTAATTTCACCTCGTCTGATTCCCGTTTAGCATAGGGTATTTTATTCAGATCATTAAAACTAGCAAAACCCCCATGCTTTTTAGAGGGCATGACTTTCACATAGCCATTTTCTGCTTCGACATAGATGCCATAGGAATCAATTTCTTCAACAATTTTAGCCACAAAGCCAAACATATTATTCATTATTATTCTCCTGAAAATTACACTTAATTATACGAAACCACGTTATTTAAGCCCACCTCTATTAA
>UOFJ01000122.1_pt1 | contig 13750 bp, 13 predicted proteins | sample 1988251 | NCBI WGS metagenome assembly UOFJ01 (sample SAMEA4712194, study PRJEB27164) | hydrothermal vent metagenome | biome: marine basaltic hydrothermal vent biome; feature: marine hydrothermal vent; material: mineral | place: Pacific Ocean | collected 2011-06-14/2011-07-23 | depth 1689 m
GTGGCTCCAGCGCTGTTTGTACGATCAGCTGGTTAATCCAGCCTCAAGTATACAGGCATCAAGCAAACTAACCAGCCGTTCTATATCCTGCATCGTATGGTCTGCTCTAAGGGTAATGCGAAGGCGTGCGGTATTCTCTGCCACGGTGGGTGGGCGAATCGCGGCTATATGCAGGCCCTGGCTGAATAATTGCTGGCTAATTTCTACGGTCTTTTTTGTATCCCCTGTTATGACCGGCTGAATGGCGCTGCTGGATTCGAGTAGTTTTATCTGCGTCTGGGCGGCCAGGGTTTTAAAATAGTGTATGTTTTTATGCAGTGCCTGCTGTCGCCAGTTTTCTTCTGTGAGTAATCGCAGGCTGGTGCGTGTCGCTTCTGCGATGGCCGGCGGCATGGCGGTGGTGTAGATATAGCAACGGGCGGTTTGTATCAGGTATTCTATAAGGTCTTCGGAGCCTGCGATAAATGCGCCAGCGGTGCCCAATGCTTTTCCCAGTGTCGCCATGTAGATGGTGTTGCTATCGGCGATGACCTGTTGATGGTTTAATGAGCCACGGCCATTCTCACCGAGTACGCCAAAGCCGTGTGCATCATCTAGCATAAGCCAGGCATTATGTGCCTGGCAATGCGTCATTATTGCGGGGATGTCGGCTTCATCTCCGTCCATGCTGAAAACGGTGTCGGTGCTAACCAGTATTTCATCGGTACATTCGCCACGGTTATTTTCAGTGGTGCAACGCTGGAGTTTTTTCTGCAGGCTGTTGTAGTCTCGATGCAAAAAACGTATGAGTTTGCTGTCGCTGATGCTAGCCGCATCTAGCAGTGAGGCATGGTTGAGTTTGTCTTCAATAATGCAGCTGTTGTAAGTTGGCTGACTTTTTGAGTGGGCAAATAAGCTCTGTGCGACGCTGAGGTTGGCCATATACCCGGTGGAAAAAAGCAGTGCCCGGGGCTGCTCGCAAAACGCGGCAAGTTCTTCTTCCAGTGCGTGATGTGCTTTGCTGTGGCCATTAACCAGGTGCGCCGAACCACTGCCCGTACCGTATTGCTGGCAGCCTGCAATAAATGCTTTTTTTACTTGTGGGTGGTTTGCCAGCCCCAGGTAATCATTGCTGCAAAAATTGATCAGCGGTTTGGCGTCTATTATAATTTCTCGTCCCTGGGGGCTGTGCAAAATTCTACGCTTACGGTACAGGCCCTGGGCCTGTCGTTGTGCCAGTGCTTGCTTAAGGTTTTTCATGCACCTGTTTTAAGCGTGTGTTGCTTCGGGCGTGTTGTTTTTCTCGGTATCGATAACGCTGGGTTTTATGCCCAGACGTTTAAACAGTGCAAGGTCATCATTGGTTTCGCAATTATCGGTTGTGAGGAGTTTATCGCCATAAAAAATTGAGTTAGCGCCCGCCAGGAAACACAGGGCCTGCATTTCGTCGCTCATTTCATGGCGGCCTGCGGATAAGCGAACCTGGGCGTGGGGCATTAAAATTCTTGCGGTGGCAATGCTGCGTACAAATTCAATACTGTCGATACCCTCTGCGCCAAACAGGGGGGTGCCTTCAATCTGCACCAGCATATTAATGGGAACGCTTTGTGGGTGCTGGGGCATATTGGCCAGTTGTTGCAGCATGGATGCGCGGTCGGTGCTTTTCTCGCCCATGCCCAGGATGCCACCACTGCACACATTAATGCCGCTCTCGCGCACATGGTGCAATGTATCAAGGCGATCCTGAAAGGTGCGGGTGGTGATGACCTGGCCATAAAATTCGGGTGAGGTGTCGAGATTGTGGTTGTAGTAGTCTAGCCCGGCCTCTTTAAGGCGTTGGCTTTGTGGCTGGCTGAGCATGCCCAGGGTGACACAGGTTTCCATGCCGAGGCCTTTAACGGCTCCGACCATTTCAATGACTTTTTCAAGGTTTTTATCGGTGGGGTTGCGCCATGCCGCGCCCATGCAAAAGCGGCTTGAGCCATTGTTTTTGGCTATTTGTGCTTTTTCAAGTACTTCGCTCAGGGGCAATAAGCGTTCTCTTTCGATATTTGTATTATGTTTGGCACTTTGCGAGCAATAGCCGCAATCTTCGGCACAGGCACCGGTTTTAATGCTTAAAAGTGAGCTGATTTGCACTTCGTTGGCGCGGTGGTGTTGTCGGTGCAGGGTCTGCGCATCGAAGAGCAGGTCATTAAAGGGCGATTGCAGAATGCTTTCAATTTCCTGCAATGTCCAGTCATGGCGGAGTCTGGCTGGCGTATTCTGGGCTTGTGTCATGGCGTGCGCGCCTATATATTGGGTAGTAGCGGGGTATGATACCTGTTTTCGGCTGAAAGCCAAATTAATGAATGCGTTATCAGGGAGTGATTATGTTTGTATCCAGGGCTGTATCCAGGGTTGTCTTTAGGGGTGTATTGCGGATTGTGTCGCGGGCCGGGTTTCGGCCAGGGTTTGGTGCGATATATCGGGCAACATGCCAGCTGGCACCACTGGATTTTCTTTTTCCACCGCGCTGTCTGTTGTGTGATTCGGTGCATGATCTGCTGCCTGGTGTGCCTTTCTGTGAACCCTGTTCAGGGGATCTGCTGCACAATATGAGTGCCTGTTGCCTGTGTGCTGCGCCTCTTGAACAGGTCAGCCCGGCGCAGGTGAGCCCAGCACAGGCCGATGAGGTGTGTGCTCAGTGCCTGGGTAAAGCGCCTGCATATGACTATATCTGGAGCCCGTTTGTTTATGCGCAGCCGCTGGAATGGATGATTTTGCAGCTGAAATTTAGTGCCAGGTTAAGCTTTGTGCCGCTGTTATCGGGTTTAATGGCGCAGCAGTTACCCATGGGCCATTATGAGCTTTCGTTGCCACAGGCCATTATTCCCATGCCGCTGCACCCTCGACGCTTAAAGCAGCGCGGCTTTAACCAGTCATTAGAGCTGGTAAGGCCGCTGGCGAAATTGCTCGGTCTGCCTGTGGATACCAGCAGTTGCAGCAGAGTCAGGGATACCGAGCACCAGACGGGCAAAACGGCTCGCCAACGGCGGGTTAACATTAAAGGTGCATTCAGCTTTGAGAATAAACGCAATTATCAGCATGTGGTGATATTTGATGATGTGGTGACCACCGGCTCCAGCGTGTCTGAGCTGAGCCGGGTGCTCAAACGGGCGGGTGTGCGCCGGGTGGATGTCTGGTGCCTGGCCAGGGCATAATCACAGGGGCCTGGCGGTTTTGTTCTGGCGTTTCTGGTTGGCGTTTTTGGCTAAGGGACGAAAATTAAATAACGTTACAATGACTATTGAACCTGGATTAATCAGTTGAGCGCGAAAAAGATGTGTAAGTTATTGATTTGGCCATTGATTTGTATGGCGTAATGAAAAAATGTGAAGCCGCTATGATCATAGAGGGCCATGGAAGGTGGGACTGTAGAAAATGCAGGAGCAGTTTTCTACCACCTCATTGGTGATAAACACTTTTTTCATATAGCTATACAGATCAAGAGCTTGCGCAGAATTTCGTGATTCAACTGATTTTTCCAGGTTGAAATAGATAGAAAGGAAAGAATGCCCACTATTGAGAAGTCGCCGTAAATACATCCCTGTAGGCTCGGCATCCGCATCCCTGCGGTTGACGCTTCTCAATAGCGGGCATCCTTTCCCGTGGGCCTGTTAGTCCGTTTATACGGCCCGCATTTATACGGCCCGCATTTTTCGGGAAATTTTATGCTCAATCGTGTGAGTAGTTAGAATAAATATTCTGCGCTACTTATAAACGTTATTCTATTCTCGTCCCTAACGTTTCCAGGCCAACGTTTTCAGGCTAGCGTTTTTTACCCACGGTCTTATCCATAATATCATTGAGTATTTTTTCCTGCTCAGCCGCCCGTTCATTGGCTTCTCCCTGCAGGTCTTTGGCGCTGTCAATGGTGTCTTTGATACCTTCAGGGCTATAAATGCTGCCAATTTTTGCAACGCGGGAGCGTTTTCCCGGTTTTTCCTCTTCCTGCTGGGGGGCTTTTTGTGCCTGCATTAAATTAGTATTGGCGGAGATGGTCTTTTTTTCGTACTCCCCCTGCCCTGTGGGCGGTGTGCCGCCGTAGTGAGTAATGCCTTTGTCATCAACCCACTGATACACCGTGACATCTTCCTGGGTAATTGAATTGCCGATCCCGTCCAGTTTATCGGTTGCCTCCTCGACAACGCCAGGTAGCTCAAAGCCCCCTGTGCCCATCATTGCGGGTAGAATAAACTTATACCCAATAACCATAATGCCTATTGTAAAACCGGCTTTTAGCAGTAATTTAAAGAAAAACCCCATATGATTCTCCTGATGATGAGAGTGATTTGCTATACTTAACGTATGAGTACTAATTTTGATTTTAACAGAAAAAGCATGATATTACCGCTTGCCGAGTGGGCTCGGAGAGGGTATTATACGCGGCTCTTTACGCACAGCAAGGCACTGAGGACTCGAAAATGAGACCCGATATACATCCAGATTACCATGACATTAATGTGAGCTGCAGTTGCGGTAATACATTTGAAACTCGTTCTACTTATAAAAAAGAAGCGTTATCAGTTGAGGTGTGTGCAAAATGCCACCCTTTCTATACCGGTAAGCAGAAAATTTTAGACTCTGCAGGCCAGGTTGAAAAATTTCGCAAGCGCTTTGGTGGCAAGAAGTAATTCATTGCTTGCCTCTCCCGGCGCTGTGCTTACAGGTCGGGTAAAAATGAGTTTGTTGAGAAAGCGCTGTTATTCGGCGCTTTTTTTATGTGCAGTGCCAATGAATGCTGGCGTGGCGGCATCAGGTATTACTCCCTGAAAATGCTGCGGACACTCCTGTTTGTTTTTTCTATGATCGCCTGCACCGCGAGAGCCGATGTTGCCTGCCCGCCCTGGCATATCGATGAATCGGCCCGCGTTAACTATGTTTACGATGGCGATACGCTACAGCTTGAAGATGGGCGAAAAATCAGATTAATCGGTATCGATACGCCTGAAGTTCACAGCCGGTATCGCGTGATACCCGCCGATATAAAGTCTCAGGGTGAGCGGGCAAAAGCGGCGTTACAGCGCCAGTTAAATACAGCAGATAACCATGTGGGTCTGGCGTTTGGTTCTCAGCGTCTGGACCGCTATGGGCGAACACTGGCACATGTTTTTTTACCGGATGGGACTAATGTGCAGGCCTGGCTAATTGAGCAGGGCCTGGCGATTGCCTTTACAACACCGCCGAGTGAGCGCCTCGCCCCCTGTTATCAACAGCGCGAAGCGATTGCGAGGAAGGCAGAAAGGGGCATATGGCAAATGCCCCAATACCAGTTAAAACGTGTCGCTCAGCTCAATAACAAAAGCCGAGGGTTTCGCCGTGTGCAGGCAGATGTGAGCCGCATCTGGCAGAGCTCGCGTGGCGTGACACTGTTGCTTGATGAGGCGCTTGAAATCAGGATTTATAAAGCGGATTTGCCTAATTTTAATGTGCATATGCTGAATAACCTGCAGGGAAAACGTGTCAGGGTACGTGGCTGGTTAAAGCCGAAAAAAATACAGGCGAACCGCTCGATGAATAAACCGGGTAAGGCGCTATATAGAATGACCTTACGCCACCCGCATGGCATTAAAATAATTCATTGATGAGAACGCTGAAAAATCACTGAGTGTATGAATTGAGAGCTATAATTTAAGGGTAGCGCCAGATCGCTAGCCAATTTTTAACCTCGGAAATAGTAGATTAGCGCATTGCCTTCAGCGCCGCCTTTATGGCTGCTGTTTCTGAGTTAACCGGGTCAGGTAAAATGAAAGAAGAAGATAAAAAACGTGCACTAGAATATCACCGCCTGCCCTTTCCTGGGAAAATAGCCACTGCCATTACCAAGCCCTGCGAAACTCAGGATGATCTGTCTCTGGCCTACACCCCGGGTGTGGCAGAGCCTGTAAGAGCGATTGCTGAAGACCCTGAAATGGCCTATAGGTATACGGGAAAAGGCAATCTGGTGGGTGTTATAAGCAATGGCAGTGCGGTGCTCGGCCTGGGTAATGTGGGTGCGCTGGCGGGTAAGCCGGTGATGGAAGGCAAAGCGGTGTTATTTAAACGATTTGCGAATATCGATGTGTTTGATATTGAAGTTAATGCCGATATTCCAAAAGACTTCATTGATACCGTTACCCGTATTGCACCGACCTTTGGTGGTATTAATCTGGAAGATATCAAAGCGCCGGAATGCTTTGAGATTGAGCGCACACTGGATAGCATGCTGGATATCCCCGTGTTTCATGATGATCAGCACGGTACCGCCATTATTATTGCGGCGGGCCTGCTCAATGCGCTCGATTTGCAGGGTAAAAAGATAGAAGATGTACGTATTGTCTGTATGGGGGCAGGGGCCGCAGGTATTGCCTCTATGCGGTTGCTACAGGGGCTGGGTGCCAGTAAAGAGAATATGATACTGCTGGATAGAAAGGGCGTTATCCATATCGGGCGGGATGATCTGAATATTTATAAAGCGGAATTTGCGGCAAACACGCAGCGCAGAAGCGCGCTGGATGCCATGAAAGATGCAGATGTGTTTATTGGTGTATCTGGCCCGGATTTAGTGAGCGAGGAAATGGTGCTTGCGATGGCTGAAAAGCCGATTATCTTTGCGCTGTCTAACCCCAACCCGGAAATAAAACCTGAACTAGCGATGCAGGTGCGCGATGATCTGATTATGGCCACTGGGCGCAGTGATTATCCTAACCAGGTGAACAATGTGCTGGGCTTTCCGTATATATTCCGCGGTGCAATGGATGCGGGTGCAACGACCATTACCCAGCAAATGCATATTGCCGCGGTTAATGAAATTCGCAGTCTCGCCAGGGAGGTTGTGCCGCAATCTGTGCTGGATGCCTATGGGGTGGAGAGTATGGAGTTTGGTCCCGATTATATTATCCCCAAGCCTGTTGATCCTCGGCTCATTGAGCGGGTGCCCGGGGCAGTGGCTCAGGCCGCATTTGATAGTGGTGTTGCCATACATAACCGTAAATAAGATAAGTTATTAGCGGGTCGATAGTCATGGGTCTTTAGTCGGAAGTTAAACCCCCTGTACCCCGGCAAGTTTGCATTGATTTACATTAGCTTACGTAGCTTACGTGGACACCCATTATAATAGAGCTTACGTGGACACCCATTATAATTATTGGTGACCAGACTACCGACTAAAGACTATCAACTTCCGACTTTTTAGCCCCAGTGCTCATTTCTGGTCTAAACTTTGATTAACGGTGGTGGTCAGAGCTGTATAGCTAATAACTTACTACTGGTGCGTATGGACAAGGATACCCATCATTCAAAATACGCCGTAAATACATCCCTGTAGGCTCGGCATTCACCCCCTGTGGCTGATGATTTTGAATGATGGGTATCCTTACCTGCCGATTCACTAGTAAGGGCCAGTTTTTATTTTTATAAGGGGAGTATGTATGAATAAAATTACGGTAGTCGGTGCGGGACGAGTAGGTGAGTCTACAGCCCAGTTTATCGCGTCTAAAGATCTTTGTCGGGAGCTGGTGTTAATTGATATTCGAGAAGGAGCCGCTGAAGGTGCGGCGCTGGATATTCAGGAAGATGCGCCGTTGTTTCAGTTTGATACGCGTCTCAAAGGCGGCACAGATCATGCTCTGATGGCAGATTCTGATTTGGTCATTGTAACCGCAGGCGTGCCCAGAAAGCCCGGTATGTCGCGCTCAGATGTGCTTGAAACCAATGTGCGGGTAACTGATGAAATTGTTGACAGTGTTTTAAAATATGCACCGAACTGTAAAATGCTGTTTGTTTCCAATCCGGTGGATATTCTCACTTACCGGGCCTGGCAGAAAACCGGCTGGGATCGTAGCCGTATAATGGGCCAGGCAGGCGTGCTGGATGCGACCCGTATGGCGAGCTTTATTGCGCTGGAAACAGGCTATTCAGCGCTGGATATTGATGCTATGGTGATGGGCGGGCACGGGGATTCAATGGTGCCCATGATGCGCTTTACTACGATATCGGGCATCCCTGTGAGCCATTTTCTTGAACAGAAGGTGATTGATGATATTGTGACCCGCACGCGTAATGGTGGAGCCGAAATTTTAGCCCTGCGCCAGAATAGCAGTGCCTATGATGCGCCTGCTGCAGCGGTAGCCGCAATGGTCGATGCGATGGTTAACGACCGAAAACGCATCCTGCCCACCGTGGCGATACTGAAAAACGAATATGGCTGTAACGAGCTGGCCATTGGCGTGCCCTGTGTGCTGGGACAAGACGGCATGGAAAAAGTCATAGGCCTTACATTGAATGAGCAGGAGCAGGCCGATTTTGATCAGTCGGTTGAAGCGGTGGAGAAGGACATGCAGACATTGGCGGCACTTTAAACGTGGTAATTGTTAGTCTCAAATAAGCATGAGGGCGGGTTGAATACTGGCTGAATACTCGGCCCATGTCAGGGCGTTGCCTGGAAAAGGTAATGAAGAAGGCGTATTAATTAATAGACGTGTGCTGGGCTTCATGCCCCAGATATGCCCAATTTTACGCTAAAGCAGGGTACAATAAGGCGATGAGTAACCCCCGTGCCTATTTAATAGATTCCAGCATCTATGTGTTTCGTGCCTGGCACGTTTTTGACGATGCCATTACCGATATCGATGGCAACCCCACGAATGCAGTGTATGGGTTCAGCGAGTTTTTATACCAGCTGTTCGAGCAGAAGCAGCCAGCGTTTGTGGCCTGTGCATTTGATGCGCACCAGAGCGACTCCTACCGGCGTGAAATATACCCCGAATATAAAGCCAACCGCCCACCGGCACCTGAGGAACTCATTGCTCAGTTTCGTTACTGCCGGGCGTTTTGCCGTGCAATGGGGATTGCCGAATTTGGCAGCAACCGATTTGAGGCAGATGATATTATCGGTACACTGGCCACACGCTTAAGGCGTGAAGGCTTTGACATTACACTGGTTACTGCGGATAAAGATTTAACCCAGCTGGTGCTGGGGGAGCGTGATGCATGGTGGGATTTTGCGCGGGGTAAAGTATTAAATGCCCGAGGTGTGGAAAAACAGTTTGGTGTGCAGCCCAGTCAAATAGCGGATATGCTGGCGCTAACAGGCGATAAAGTGGACAACATCCCAGGCATTCCGGGGATTGGCTATAAAATGGCCTCCAATTTATTAAAAAAATATCAGAATGTAGACGATATTGTCGAGAATATAAGCGATATTTCAAAAATGAAATTTCGTGGTTCAGCACGCATTCAGGATCTGCTAGAAGAGCATCAGGGTTTATTGCCGACCAATAAAAGGCTCACTGAAATTGTTACCGATGCGGTATTTGATGATCATGAAAACGCCATTCTCTGGCAGGGAATTCCCGATGAAGATGTGTTTCATGCATTATTTGACCAGCTAAATGTGAGCGACCAGCGAAGACGTCGGTGGCTACAGTTACAGAGCCCGATTGATGGCGCAGATTGTACTATTTAATAAGCCCTATGGGGTGATCTGCCAGTTTAGTGCGCACGAGAAGCACCCGAGCCTGGCCGAGTACATAACGATAAAAGACATATACCCGGCTGGGCGGCTGGATCATGATTCAGAGGGTTTGCTACTACTGACGGATAATGGCGCACTGCAGCATAAAATAACAGACCCGAAAAATAAGATGTTAAAAACCTATTGGGTTCAGGTGGATAAACAGATAACCGAGCAGGCGATAGCGCAGTTGCAAAAGGGGGTTATGCTTAAAGACGGCTTAACAAAGCCGGCAAAGGCCAGAATCATCAGTGAACCCGAAGGTCTCTGGCCACGTGATCCGCCCATCCGATATAGAAAAGACATCCCCACGAGCTGGCTAGAACTCAGTATACGTGAAGGGCGCAATAGACAGGTGCGGCGCATGACGGCAGCGGTTGGCTTTCCAACCTTGCGTTTAGTGCGCTATAAGATAGGTGAGTGGACATTACAGGGTGTGCCACCTGGTGGGTTTGTGGTGAGTGATATAACGCAGAAAAAATAACAGACGCAATATTGCGCAAATGGGTCAGGCTGAATTATGAGTGAACAGGCAGAATATGCAACGCTTTATACAAAGCAGGAACGCATTCGTTTAATCATTATATTGTTTTGTGTTTTTCTGGCATTGCTGGCAAGCGCACATTTTATTCTGTTGCCAGAGTGGACTCGCTTTGTTGGAACCGCGCATTGCAGGACCATACTGGATATGCCGGGGCTTGCTATAATGGCATACGCTATGTTTGTGGGTATTCCTGCAGCCGGTAGTGTGCTGCTTGAGCTGGTACTTGGCTGGACGGCTATAAGAACGATTATCTCAAAACGCTCGCCTCCTGCGAATACGAAAGTATTTAAAAAAACCAGAATACTGCGTGGTCGCGATGCGGTGTTAAAAGGGGTTTTTATATTGCTATTTGTACCGGCAATGTCTGTGCCCATTGTAAGCTGGGGCTACTTACTGGCGGGCGATTTTATTGCACAAATGAATGTACAGGCGCTGGATTACTCGGTGTGTGTAAAACAGATTAATAACTTTTAGCCAATGGGTGGTATTACCCTGGCTCATCTTTCAGGCTCATCTTTCAGGCTCACCTTTCAGGCTACACCCAGTAATCAATAAAAATACCCGCAAAAACACACAGCCCAAACCCGTTGTTATTTAAAAAAGCCTGGAAGCATTTTTCCGGTATCCGGTCTTTTATCAGGTACTGTTGATACACTGCGAAGCCTGCAGCTACGGCCAGCGCGCAATAATAAAATAGCCCCAGATCAGCGCTTCGACCAATCAGCACTAAATCGAACAGAAGGAGCGCCTGCAGTACACCCACAATCAGTTTATCCGCTTCGCCAAATAAAATGGCGGTAGATTTAACGCCAATTTTAATATCATCCTCACGATCGGCCATGGCATACATCGTGTCATAAGCGGTAGCCCATAACACGGTAGCCATAAAAATTAGCCAGGTCACCTGAGTTACCTCGTTTGCCTGGGCGGCAAATGCCATGGGGGCCGACCAGCCAAACGCCGCGCCCAGATGCACCTGGGGCATATAGTGAAAGCGTTTCATAAACGGATAGCTGGCAGCCAGGGCAATGCCCACAAAGCTCATATATATCGTGAGTGCATTCATTAGCAGCACCAGAAAAAACGCGCTAATAGACAAACCCGCAAACACCGCCAATGCCTCTTTTGCGGTTATGCGCCCAGCAGCCAGCGGGCGATTTTTAGTGCGCGCTACGTGTGGGTCAATATCGCGATCCGCATAATCGTTAATGGCGCAGCCCGCCGAGCGCATTAGAAAGACACCCATCACAAAAACAAACAGCACCAGCGGGTCTGGCCAGCCTTTGGCGGCAATCCATAACGCCCAGAGTGTCGGCCAGAGCACCAGATAGATACCAATGGGTCGGTCCAGGCGAATCAGCAGGCTGTATTGTTCGAGTCGATCAATAATGTGCTGATAAGTGTTTGCAGCGCTGAGTTTTTTAAGTAAATTAAATAACAACATTATCGTGAATGGCTGTTCCTGTGATCTGAGTGCTGTTATATTACCTGACCTTGCAGGATCACTACAGAGTTTATCATGTCAAAAAAATACGATTATCAGCTAATTGCCATTGGCGGCGGCAGTGGCGGGCTATCCGTGGCGGAAAGAGCAGCGGTTTATGGGGCAAAGTGTGCGGTAATAGAAAGTGGTGATATTGGCGGCACCTGTGTCAATGTAGGCTGTGTGCCGAAAAAAGTCATGTGGTTTGGGGCGAACCTGGCCCATGCACTGGAGGATGCCAAAGATTATGGCTTTGACATAGACATAAAGGGCTTTAGCTGGAATCATCTGGTAACTAAACGTGAAGAGTATATATCAGGCATTAATAGCTGGTATCACAACTACCTGGCCGACTCAAATATAGATGAGCTGCAGGGTTTTGCCTCCTTTGTAGATGAACACACCGTGGAGGTTGATGGCAAGCAGTTTAGCGCAGAGCACATTGTCGTATCACCGGGCACAAAGCCGAGCGTGCCAGATGTGTTGGGTGCTGAGCATGGTATCACCTCGGATGGTTTTTTTGAATTAAAGGAATGCCCTGCAAAAGTGGCTATCGTGGGTTCTGGTTATATTGCGGTAGAAGTTGCAGGGGTATTAAACGCCCTTGGCAGCGATGTGTGCATGTACCTGCGAAAAGAGCATGTTTTACGCTCTTTCGATGCCATGCTGCGTGAGAATTTATTAGAGCAGATGCTGGATCAGGGAATAGATATACTGCCACGAACGCAAATTCAGGAAATTATTAAGGAAGCCGACGGAACATTGACCATATGTGATGATAAAGGCAATAAAAATAGCGGCTTTAATGAGCTGATCTGGGCCATTGGACGAGACCCAAACACGCAGGGGCTAAAGCTTGAAGCGGCTAATATCCACACCGATGAACAGGGCTATATCACCACCGATCTTTACCAGAATACCAATATCAAAAATATCTTCGCGCTGGGGGATATTACGGGTCGTGCGCCGCTGACGCCGGTGGCCATTGCGGCAGGGCGCAGGCTGGCGGATCGACTGTATAATAATCAGACCGACAGGCATCTGGATTATAAAATGATAGCAACCGTCGTGTTTAGTCATCCACCCATTGCTACGGTGGGCCTGACTGAAAGCGAAGCACGCAAAGCGCATGGTGATGCGGTAAAAGTCTATCAGACGCGATTTACCGCCATGTACAACTCGATGACGCGCCATGAAGTAGAAACCGCCATGAAGCTGGTGTGCATCGGTGCGCAGGAAAAAGTAGTGGGTTGTCATATTATTGGCCCGGGAGCCGATGAAATGCTACAGGGTTTTGCCGTTGCAATGCGCATGGGGGCAACCAAAAAAGACTTTGATGACACAGTAGCAATACACCCAACAAGTGCCGAAGAGCTGGTTACCCTGCGTTGAGGGATTATCCTGGGAAAATCAACTGGCGCACCAGTTGAGTACTGATATGCGCCCAGCTGTTTTTTAGCTTATATTTTACTGGCGGTGATGGTGCCACTGATATAATAAATACGTGTTGTCGATTCGAAACCTGAATCCGTAGAAAATGTGAACCAGAGTGAGCCATCCGCGCTGGTTAAAACACGATAAGAAGTGGTGTCGTTTTTTAGCGTTTTTAACTCATAGGTAAAATCATTGTCGTCGCAGTTTTTTGAATTGGCAAAATCGCCTATGACAATTGCATCGCTTCCGCCCACTTTCTGATTGCCTTTATCAATATTCATAATATTGAAATTATTGCCATTGTTCACAGCCCGTGGCTCAGTAATTGAAGCACCCGCTTTAAGGGTTACGGCTTCACCCGGGGCACCGCCAACACCAATGCAACCCGCAGGTGCGTTGCTTGCAAAGGTGAGATCAAACTGAATTTCGTACTGTGAGTTGCCAGCAAAGCCATTAAATTTTTTCTTAATAAACATAAAAAGATCATCGCTGGAATTTCTACCCGATACGCTAAAGCCCGCAAGTGACTGTAATGGTGCGGGCAGCGGGGTAAAGCCCGATGTGAGTTCGAAGGCCGAATCTTCACCTATGGGATAATCGGCAAAACCGGCAGCCCAGCCGTCAGTGTCATTATCAAACTTGAAATTTATCTGTATAACATCGTTACTGGGAGGCGCAGATGTATCTGTACCTCCTGCAGAGCCCCCACCGCAGGCGATGAGCAGACCCGATAATAAAAACAGAGAGGCAATTTTGAAAGTGTGAAGCACAGTAG
>UOFJ01000516.1_pt1 | contig 13401 bp, 11 predicted proteins | sample 1988251 | NCBI WGS metagenome assembly UOFJ01 (sample SAMEA4712194, study PRJEB27164) | hydrothermal vent metagenome | biome: marine basaltic hydrothermal vent biome; feature: marine hydrothermal vent; material: mineral | place: Pacific Ocean | collected 2011-06-14/2011-07-23 | depth 1689 m
AATTAAAAACCAAACCCCGGCTTCACTGGGACCACCTGGACCTCATCTATTTCCTTGGCAATGCGCTGTGGAACTACAGCTGCAGCCCCTATATTTTTAATGACAAAGGGTTTGACTGCCGCCAGGGCGAAGACTGGCAGGAGCCCGATGGCAGCATACTCAGCACACTGCATGTGCGCTACCCAACGCATATTCCCACACACTGCAAACAACAGGTGTTTTATTTTGATCAGAAGGGCCTGCTAATGCGCAATGATTATTCAACCAACGCCATCAGCTCACTGGCCACCGCTAGCCATTACTATCGCGATTACAAAACCTTTGGCGGGCTTGAGTTCCCCACCCACCGCACGGTTTTCCCTCGCCTGTGGAATGGCAAACCCTTTAAGGCGCTTAAAGTAATGGACGGGCGCATTAAAGATATTTTAATTAACTGGCGTGGATCACCCGAGGCTACTTAACCAGAGCATTTAGCCTGCCCCGATAAAAGCCTCTCTGTTTGCGTGAGTATTTTCTTTCTGCAATATCTGTGGCAAGGTGGTAGCCTGCGCATCTAAAAAAAGCACATATTATGAAACATTTATTACTTCTCCCTGGCCTGCTATGGCTCACCCTTTTATCCACTGGCTGCTCCATGGCAGAGCTTACCGTTAAAGCCTCTATGCCAATGATCGAGGGGGGGATGGTTGCGATGAATCGAGAAACCGATCTTGAACTGGCGCAGGCCGCCATGCCTGCAAATATAGAAATGATGGAGGGCATGATAATTAACGCACCCGATAACAGTGAGTTACGCAACTATGCCGCGCAAGCCTGGTACGGATACGCCTTCGGTTTTGTGGAAGATAACAACCCGCAACGTGCCGCGCGTTTTTATCGGCGCGGGCTCAACCATGCACTCTACAATTTACAACAAAGTGGGCTAGACCAGAAAGCACTCACTGGAGACCTTAGCACACTACAGAAACAACTCGCCCGCCTCGACGATGACGATGTAGCCTCACTCTTCTGGGCCGCCTCCAACTGGGCCAAATGGATTGATCATAACCGCAGTAAAGCCGAAGCCATCGCCGACCTGCCCAGAGCGGTGATGCTAATGCAACGTGTAATAGAACTGGATGACAGTTTTTTTATGGGCGGCCCACATATATTTTTCGCCGTCTATTATGGCAGCCGATCGCCGATGCTGGGTGGCAACTACACACTTTCAGAGCAACACTTCGAACAGGCCAAAAGCATCAACAAACAACAGCTTTTACTGGTCGATTTACTGCAGGCACAATACCTGGATCGGCAGCAGTTTAAACAGAAAAAGTTCCACCAGCGCCTAACAAATATCACTAAAAAAGATACCACTGCATACATTGATATGGCGCTGATTAACCAGATAGCAAAAGAAAAAGCCCATAAGCTACTTAAAAAGGAAGCGCAATGGTTTTAAGAATAACCGCCCTGTTAGTTCAGTTATGCCTTATATTTACATGCTTCGCGGCCCCCGCTCAAGCGCAGAAAACATTCACACTTAAATTCGCCACCCTGATCCCTGCGGACACCGCCTGGATGAACAGCATACAGGCCTGGTCGGATGAATTAAAAGCTAAAAGCAATGGCCGCCTGCAATTAAAAATATACCCCGGCGGCGTGATGGGGGATGAACCCGATGTACTCAGAAAAATCCGCAGCCAACAGCTGCACGGTGCTTTTTTTACCGGCTACGGTATTGGCCGCATTTACCCTCCAGCACGGGTACTTGAAATGCCCTTTCTGTTTAAAAACACCGATGAATCGGATTTTGTGCGCAATAAAATAATGCCCGACATTGAAAAAGGCTTTAGCGAAAAAGGCTTTGAGCTACTGGGCTGGCCAGAGGTCGGGTTTCTGCATTTTTTCTCCAAACAGCCTATTAATTCACTTGAAGAGTTAAAAACTCGACACATCTGGCTGTGGCAGGGCGACCCAATGGGCGAGGCTTTTTCCGAGGCGGCGGGCGTGTCGCCTGTACCGTTGTCTATTATGGATGTCTACACACAGCTGTCCGCACAACATGGCAGCATCGATACCGTTTACAACTCGCCCTTTGGCGCACTGGCCATGCAATGGCATACTAAACTGAAATACGCCTCTAATGTTCCTCTAACCAATGCCATTGGTGGCCTTGTTGTTAGCCATCGCTTTTATAATAAACTTCCCGAGGATCTAAAACAGTTATTAAAATCCAGCGGCGCTACAACAGCAGATAAAATCAACCGCGACTCTCGCCGAGACAACCAGAAAAGTATCGCCCTGTTAAAGCAAAGCGGCATTCAGTTCACCTGGGACTGGACGGAGAGTGAAAAGCAGCAAATGCTGGAGATACGCAACCAGGCGGCTAAAACACTCGCCGATTCAGGCTACATACCTGAGCAGTATTTTTCACAGACAAAAAAAATATTGAGTCAATACAGAACAGACAGGCAAACAGAAAAACCATGAACTTTTCTGCGAATTTTATTTTTGTTATAAAAAAAAATCTGCTACTACTGGAAAAAACACTCGCTAGCCTGAGCCTGCTACTGCTGCTAATACTAGCGCTTTCGCAGGTTATTCTACGCAATATTTTTGATATCGGTTTTTTTGAAATCGACGTAATCGCCAGACACCTGGTGCTTTTTATCATTTTTATGGGTGCCGCCCTGGCCACTGACGCCAACCAGCACATCAAAATTGACAGCCTGAACTCGATTTCCAGTGAGGCATTCAAAATAAAAATAAAAAAACCGTTAATCCTTATCTGCGCTATTATAAGTGGTGTTTTTTGCTGGTATGGCTGGATATTCTGGCTCGATGAACGCCTTTATGCCCCCAGCAACGAACAACTTGCACTTTATCTGGCGCTCATTATTCCACTTGGTTTTTTTATTTTAAGCCTGCACTTTTCCCTGCTGCTACTCTCGCCCCTCAAACACCAGGGTGCTCACCAGAGTACCCCATCCGAACACCCATCCGAACACTAAGGCATGAGCACCCATACATGAACGCTAACAGCTAATGATTGCTCTACTGCTTATATTGCTAGTGCTCGCACTGCTGGGCCTGCCGCTGTTTATTGTTTTAGGTGCGGGCGGGCTCTATGCCAGCGCCGCCTCAGAAATTAGCCCTGTCGGCTTAATTATTGAGCTCTACAGGCTGGCCAGCCAACCCAACTTAATTACCATCCCCCTGTTTACCTTTGCGGGTATCACCATGGCCGCAGGCGGGGGGCCAAAACGCCTGCTTAAACTCTTTAGTGCCTTGCTGGGCTGGATGCACGGTGGGCTTGCCATCGCAGGCATTGTATCCTGTGCGTTTTTCACCGCCTTTAGCGGTGCCTCTGGGGTTACCATTATTGCATTGGGCGGCCTGCTTTACCCCTTATTTATTAAGGCCAGTTACCCGGAAAAATTCGCCCTGGGCCTGCTCACATCCTCCGGCTCTCTGGGCCTGTTATTCCCCCCCAGCCTGGCCATTTTGCTCTATGGCATTGTCTCGGGAACCAGCATTGATGACCTGTTTCTTGCCGGCATTGTGCCCGGCCTGCTGTTATTGCTAATGCTCTCTGTATACAGTTATCGCAGTTCGCACATGTGGAATGAGCCTGTACAGACATTTTCATTTAAGCATTTATGGCGTGCTGCAAAACAGACAAAATGGGATATATTTTTGCCGGTGCTGGTTATAACAGGTATTTTTGGCGGCTTTGTAACCGTTGCCGAAGCCGCTGCAATCACCGCCGCATATGCGCTTTTTATTGAAACGGTTATTTACAAAGAACTCAGGCTCAGCACCGATCTGCCCAACATCCTGATGGACACCACAAAACTGGTGGGCAGTATTTTAATTATACTGGGCGTTGCCATGGGGCTCACCAACCTGCTCATTGATTCTCAGCTACCCACACGATTGCTTGAGGCCATAGAGAGCCATATTAGCAGCCCTCTGCAGTTTCTATTATTATTAAACCTGTTTTTATTGCTGGTGGGTGCAATGATGGATATTTTCTCCGCCATTGTAGTGGTGGTTCCACTCATTATCCCATTAGCAACCCGTTATCATATAGACCCCGTGCATCTGGGTATTATTTTTCTCGCTAACCTTGAAATTGGTTATATGACACCGCCGCTGGGCATTAATTTATTTATTGCCTCACAACGTTTTGGTAAAGATATATATACCCTGTTTCAATCGACCCTGCCTTTTTTACTTATCATGTTTTTATGGCTACTTATGGTATCCTATCTGCCTGTTTTAAGTTTATGGTGGAAATAACGCAATGTCCGGCAAACTCATCGAACCCAAAGTAATCACCGACCTCAATAATGACCCCGTTGCTCTGCTGCCTAAAGGCTTCACATTTAACGACGAGCGGTGGGATAGCATCTGGGCTGAATACGATAAAAAGGGCCAGTCCCTTACCTCAGAAGATTTGAAACGACTTTTCCCAGACGACCCCTCACTGCATGTTACACCCGTTATTCGCACAGGCTCACAAACAGGCAACGAGTTCCGCCCAACGCCCGATAGCACAGCCCCCTCACCTGACAGCGCAAACCAGTCGCCTGACAGCACAAAATAGCAACCGTCAGTCATAAACCCCTGCACTCACAGCTGATAATACGCCATAACCAGGCTATTATATTATGCTATGAACCCCGCAAAACCCTGGCTGCAGGAAATTGCGCTGGTCACTGCTCCACACACCCGTACTGCTCATCCAGCACGGCTCATTTTACAGCATTTGATTAAATTTAAATACATTAGTTGATCGCGCAATAGTGGCAAGAATGTCTGGAAATTCTGCATATTATTGAATATTACTGGATATTGCACACCACACATTCAGTTTTACTTATGTCGATAATACAGGCACATAAGCGCGTGAACACTGCAGCATAAATTGAATAATTAATAAAAGCCCTGATTTTTCAATCCGCAGCAAAGGCCCCCCTGATGAATGACGCCCTGGACCGACTAGAACGCAATATACTCACCAATGACGAGCTTAATGTTGAGCGCCAGGAATCCATTGCACATCGCCATCCGGGAGCCTACCAGTTTTTTCTCACCTGCATCACCATTGCAGGGTACACCTTTATTTTTGGCTTGCCCATTATCGTGTTATTGCTCAGCGCATTTATCCCTAAGCAGATTATTTCTGCCGCCGACTTTGTTAGTGTTTCGGTTATTTTTATAGAAATTGCCATCGCCCTTATCGCCGCATCCTTAAGTGCCACGCTTTTTCAGCTCAAAACCATACTGCCACCGGGAAGACCGCTCAGCCCAGATGAAGCACCAAAACTCATTGCGCTAATTGACGAGCTAAACTTAAGCTACTCACCCCACAAACGCCAGCCCAAAATACAGCAGATTAAAATATCACAAAATTTTGAGATAGCGGTTATTAAAACACCTAAAAATGGCTTCCCTGTTTTTTTTACTAATACACTGGTACTGGGGCTTCCTCTGCTACAGTGTCATTCACCCAAACAGTTAAAAAACCTGATTTCTCACGAAATAATTCGCCTCTCCGGCTCGCGCTCTCGACTCAGCAGCTGGCTATATTTCAGCGGCAGCTACTGGAAGCAATATAACCTTGCCCTTAAAAAGCAGGTTAAATCTCCCAATATTTTTCTGTTGATTTTCTTTGCATGGTTCTCCCCCTTATACCAACTGCTCGCTCAGGAAGTAGAAAAACTTGAATGCCTCAATGTAGACAAATTACTGAATGATAAAATATCTTCCGAGGATTTATCTGACGCATTAATACAGTATTGCATTAGCCTCAAATACCTTAACGATTCTTTCTGGCCCAACCTGAACGAAAAGGCCTACCGACACAAAACACCCCCTTATCTGCCCTACACCAATATAGAGCGCAGCCTGAAAAGCAAACTGGATGATATAACGCGCCAATCCTGGCTCGATAGTGCATTATTTGATACCGCTGAACAAGCCAGTACACCGAGTTTAGTGAATCGCCTAAAGCAGCTAAATATCAACAACCCATCGCTGCCTGGTGCATTACAAAATTCTGCTGCAGCATATTTTCTGGGTGACACATTGCCCGTACTGATACAGCAAATGGATAAAATATGGAAGGTTAGCAACCAGTTTATCTGGCAGAAGAAATATACCCGAGGACAAAGCGAGCGGGCCGATTTAAGCGAACTTACGGTACAGGCAGACCAGGGCTTACTTTCAGATGAGCGCATCTGGGATTACATACAGCTCATAAAGCGCCATAAAGACGAGCAGCAAGCCGCCATAAATTATAAAGAAATATTAAAGCTAAACACACAGGACCCGCGCATTAGCTTTGAAATTGGCAAAACCCTGCTGGAACAGATGGACAATGACGGCATAAAAGCACTGGAGAGAACCATGCAACAGGAAGCAGGCTATACGGTGATGGCCTGCCAGGTGTTAACCCGCTATTACTCTCGCATTGGTGATAACCGCTCAGCACAATCGTGTCGGCGTCGCTCACTGGCCCACCAGGTTAATGCTGTTTAGAACCTGGTCAACCTGTGGGAACCTCTGTTCATTTCATATATCCCGCTGTCTTTCCACACACCTGATACCTGAAACACTCACAATAAATATTTTTCCACCGGGTAATTCAGTTGTTATATCCAGGTTTAACATTTTTGCATAAGCCTTAACAATTGCCAGGCCAAGCCCCGAATGCTCAGAAGATGACCTCGCACTGCTTTTACGCCACAACCGATCAAACATCATATCCAGATCTTTATCTACAAGCTGTTCTGTAGTATTTTGAATACTCAGAGACACAAATTCACCCTGTATAACAGTGTCTATAAATAACGGACTATTACAGACGCTATACGTAACAGCATTAGATACCAGATTATTAATAATTTGCTCAAATTCAACAATCTCAGTTTCTATAAGCACATCAGAATTTATGCTACATTCAACAACCAGGCCTTTTTCATCGGCTAAAATCTTATATCTTTGTAAGCAATCATTAACAATTTTTTTTATCCCATGAATCGATAAATCACGCTGATACTGGGTATTTTCACAACGTGCAAGTGCAAGTAAATTATTAACCAGAAGCATCATCTGCCTGCTTGAATCATATACGCCTGAATAAAAATCCTGAGCAAGCGCAAGATCATCTGGCCATTTTAATGCCACCTCGGACATAGTTAGCAATTCCGCAACAGGCGTTCTCAATTCATGAGCCACATCTGAAGAAAATCGTTTTTCTCTGTTAAATGATAGATCAAGCCGACTAAGCAGACTATTAAACTGTAATACAAAATCATTTAACTCATCAGGAATATCTGCAAGCTTAATCTCATTATTCAACTTATCTGCACTTAATAACTTTATCTGATTATTTATATTGGTCAAAGGCATCAAATTTTTTCTCACTGTTTTTTTAACCATATAATTCAGTATAATTATTACTATTAAAATCAACAAAATTGTTGACATATGAATGGCATTAATTAATAGATCAACCTCCTCTCGTTCTTTAGCAACGACAAGTGTTATTAGTGTTTTATCTCTCACTGCTTCAGAAAACGAGTTATCCTTATCCGAGAATTCAAGATAAAAAGTCAATTGAATCATCCGGCCTCTACGACCATCTGGTAATATGATATTTTCAATAAATTCAACAGGCTCTACAGAACTTCTGAACTGTAAATCCTCATATTCAAGCGAGCGTGATTTCTCAAAAATCTCATTATTATTAATCCATATCTGGAAATACTCCGGATCAATATCATTCTCAAACTCTGGCATATTCTCGGCTGAAAAACTAAAATTAATTTCATCTCGCACATGCGATATCAGATGCGCTATTACATCTGCCTTAGTCTGAATAATCTCATCCTCTTCATGAATCAACCACAGGCTCGCCGAAACATTGAATGCCACGAGGACAACAAAAAATATTACTGAATTCAGAACAATGACACGTCTGCTTAACTGCTTTTCCAGCGAATACGACACTATCTATCCGAAATATAATAACCAAAACCACGTTTGGTCTTTATTAAACCGGTAATACCCGCAGATTTAAGTTTTTTTCGTAACGAGCTGATATGCACCTCAAGCGTATTACGTGTAGCAACAGAAGACTGGCTGCTATGCATCTGCTCAGAAAGTGAGCCATATGAAATCACCTGATTAGCATTTAAGGCCAGGTACTCAATAATCTGGTACTCTGTAGGTGTCAGCCCTGGCTCCACTTTATTTATACTAACCTGCCTCATCATCAAATCTACAACCAGATCACCAAAACATATCCGGGGAGACCCCGCATTATATTTTCGCCGTGTAAGCGTTAATAACCGAGCATGTAGCTCATCAAAAGAAAAAGGCTTAACCATATAGTCATCAGCCCCTGCATTAAGGCACACTACACGATCCTCGACCCTGTCTTTTGCCGACAATATCAGCACATAATCATCTCTATGGTGATTTCGAAGCTCTTTCAATAAACTCAGTCCATCCATTCCTGGCAGCATTAAATCAAGAATGATGACATCATAGTGATTTAGCATCGCGTAGCTCAATCCCTCATCGCCATCCCCCGTACAGTCTATTGCGCAGCCAAGGCGCGTAAAGCCCGCGACTAATGAGGCCCTTAGCCTTGAGGAGTCTTCAATTATCAGCAATTTCATATATTAAAGTATTTAATCGCAATCCAGAATCAATTAATTTGATTTATAGGCACTCATGAAATTAACGTTATTCACTGTGAACACGCGCTCTGATCTTAATTAAGCAGTTAACCTAAATTAATCAGTTGACCGCGCAATAATGCGGTAAGTGATTGAGAATACTGAATATTATCAGATGTAGTAAGTCACCCGTTCGGTGAATACGCTACACCTTAAATTGCACCCCTGGGAGTGCGCCTGGCTATATAAAAAAACTCGCGAAGGACCTGCCATTCACTCCCTTTTTTATTACGCCAACCGCACTCCCAGAAGCACACTTTAAGGCGTCCAACTGATTAATTTAGGGTTAAAGTTCAATACTAAACCTCCAGTATTCGAACCCAACACTTAAAGTGCAAGCAACTATACACAAACAACCTTAAGATTTACTTAATAAAAGACGGTGCTGGTACAGTTCAAATCTGATTAATCCTGAGCTTCATCATAACCCATAACCCATAGCATAGTCACACCTCGCCTTCATCTTAAGGTTATCTTAAGGTTATCTTACATTAAATATAATTTTAAAAAAATGAAAAAATTCAGATAGCCTTAAGTTTTAAAAACTATTATTCATGCTACACCAAATTCTATGCACCAGAAGCAATAACCACACTAATACCGGTTTAATTATGAAACACCTTAACCCAGAGAAACATTACACGATGATAGAAAACATTAAATCGATACATTTATTTAAAAAACCGATAAAACCTTCAATTACAGTTACAACTTTAATATTATTATCATCTCTTTATATAGCTCTGTTTAATAACAGTACCTTCTGGTCATCACTAAACGAAAGAATGGGAGAAAATACTTCTGATAACATTCTGGTAATAGCATCATTTTTTATGTTTTTAACAACAATACTATATGCCATATCGTCACTTTTTAGTCGCAAAAAATCAATTAAGTACTTTTTAATTTTTATTATAATACTCAGCACATCAATTGCTTATTTTATTGATAACCTTGGCACAGTAATAAGCTATTCAATGATCCAGAATGTTTTTGAAACAGATGCTCATGAAGCTATGGATCTGTTAAACGTAAAAATATTTTTATACATATTTATTTATACAATTATTCCATCGATATTTATTATTTCAGTAAAATTTAAAAATAGATCCGTACTAACCGAACTAAAATCAAGATTCAGCATTCTACTTATTCTGACACTTATTACTTCTTCTCTTGTGTATACATCTTACAAAGAAATTTCTTTTCTTAGCCGAGAAAACAGAGAGCTTCGGTTTTACATAAACCCTGTTTACCCACTGGTTTCACTTTATAAATACATAAAAATATCCAATAAAAACACTAACCAGGAAATGGTTAAATTATATGCCGACTCAAAAATTTCAAATGTCTCTCTCAAATCAGACAAACCTTCATTATTAATTCTTGTTGTAGGTGAAACAGCGCGTGCAAAAAATTTCTCATTGAATGGCTATATTCGAAACACAACACCTGAGCTTTCCCGGGAAAAAATCTTCAATTTCTCAAACACATCATCTTGCGGTACAGCCACAGCTGAGTCACTTCCCTGCATGTTTTCTGATATTGGCCATGAGTCCTTTGATCTTAACGCAATACGACACCGCGAAAATTTACTGGACGCATTAAACTACGCGAAAATTGATGTATTATGGAAGGAAAACAACTCAGGTTGCAAAGGCGTTTGCACAAGAACAGAAACTGAATTAATGAATACCATCACTGATACAGACCTTTGTAACAACGGGGAATGCTATGATGAGATTTTACTGCATAATCTGGATAAAAAAATATCGGAAATTTCCACCGACACCGTTATTATACTTCATCAGCAGGGAAGTCACGGCCCCGCATATTACAAACGTGTACCTGAAAAATATGCGGTTTTTAAGCCATCCTGCGACATTAAGGCCGTACAGGACTGTAGCACAGAGGAAGTCATTAACTCATACGATAACACCATCCTCTATACCGATTATTTTCTCAGCCGTGTTATAAACACGCTTAAAAACAAAAGCACCATTAATACGGCCATGATATATATGTCTGATCACGGTGAATCATTAGGCGAAAACGGCGTTTACCTGCATGGTCTCCCCTATTTTATGGCACCAGAGGAACAGACACATATTCCATTCATTGTCTGGCTATCTCCAAAGATACAAACCGCACAAAACATTGATACTTCATGCCTGCAAAACAATACTCAGGAGAAATACTCCCATGACAATTTACTGCATTCCGTACTCGGCTTAATGAATGTTGAGACAAAGCACTACAAGCCCGCTCTGGATGTATTTTCAGCTTGCACACAGAACCAGCTGCTACAGTTATCACAGACCAATGAAGATGAAACTAATGAGCCAGTGTTGACCGAGCGAGTGTTGACCGAGCAACTGTAACCACCATATTCATTTTATCCGCTGGAAAATTAATAAAATACAGACTATCGCCCTTAAACCTATATTAATCAGTTGACCGCGCGAAAGTACGCTAAGTTCATGAGAATATTGAACATTTTCATGGGCTGCAACTCCATGCTCTCTTGCATCCTGCAACCGCGATATTAGTGCGTCCCTGCACGTTACCCATCTGGTGAATGTGCTACGTCATAAATTGCACCTCTGGGAGCACACGTTAAGGCGTCCAACTGATTATTTTAGGTTAAAGGCACCAGAGAACGTCCAGGGTAGCACTTATCCAGATAATATACGATAATTCACTTTCTATTAATTCCGGATTAACGATATGGGCTGGTGGGGGAAATTAATTGGAAGCGGCTTTGGCTTTATGTTGGGCGGCCCACTGGGTGCGCTTGCAGGAGCCGCCCTTGGCCATCAACTCGACAGAGGGCTGGATACGGTCAGCCTGAGTCTGGGCAATACTGAACGTACACAGCTGGCCTTCTTTACCGCCAGTTTCTCGGTTATGGGCTACCTTGCCAAGGCGGATGGGCAGGTATCGAGAAGCGAAATTCAGATGGCCGAACATCTTATGGCGCAGATGAACCTGGATACCGCACAGCGCAAAGCCGCAATTGATCTGTTCAATCAGGGTAAACAGGATGATTTCCCACTGGATGATGTGCTGCAACAGTTCAAAAGCGAATGCCATCGGCGTACTCACCTGCTGCAGATGTTCCTGGAAATTCTGATTGCCACTGCATTTGCAGACAACCAGCTGGATCAGGCAGAACACACGGCCCTGCTGAATATTGCCGGTAAAATTGGTTTCTCCTCTGCACAGATAGAGCCGCTGATTGAGATGAGACGCGCTCAGCAGCACTCAGGCCAACACTCTGGACAGGCCAGACAACCCTCCCTTTCTCAGGCCTATACAATACTCGGCATCAGCGCCGACACCTCAGACCCGGTACTTAAAAAAACCTACCGCCGCCTGATGAGCCAGCACCACCCGGATAAGCTGGTAGCCAAAGGCCTGCCTGAGGAAATGATTAAGCTGGCCAACCAGAAAACCGGCGAAATAAAGGCCGCTTATGAGCAGATCAAAAACAGTCGGAAGTAATCTCCCTATAATTTTCATATAATTTCCATATAATTTCCATATAATTTATATAATGACACTGCGCGCATATCAATCTATCATCTGTGTATCGACTCAGCCCCGGCACACACCGGACTGAAGCGTAATTCAATTGATAAACCGCAGGTGAAGGTGAATTAAAGTGCAAATACAGGGCCCATTTACAATATCGGTCAATGACAATAGCGAAACTGGCTTACGCGAGCTACATTTGGGTTTTAAGCCGGGTATTCAGCAATCAGACCTTAAAAGCAGGCTGAACACTATAAAAGACTACCTGGCTGAACTGCATAAGGGCATTGACGCTGAAAACGATGTCACCAGTCAGCAGGGTATGATCACCATTTCACAGATTGTGCAGGAGCTACTGCCTCACCTTGAGGCCGATGAAATCCCGCTGAATGAGACCATCGTAGTTGAAATTGGGCCGGTGCAATCCTCCCCCTTTGATGATTTATTGCGTGGCGCGCGCTTATCCTGAGTGGCCGTGTATGTGTGACCACAGAACATCAAACAACGTTTAACAGCACATCCCTCGCCTGATTAATTTGCTGCGCGAGAAAATCTGAGCCGCCTCTGTCGGGATGCAGCTTTTGCATTAAACGCTTATGCGCTTTATTAATATCTTTTTTGCTGGCAGCGCCGGATACACCCAGCACATCCCGGGCCTGCTGCTCGCTCATATCTGTTACGCCAGCAGCGGGCTTAAACGCCTGCGCCTCATCGCCAGACCAGCCTGCATGTGCCCTGTCCAGATAGGATATCAATATGAGGGCAGAGCGCTCATCCCCTTGCTTGCACTCCTCAAGCAAACCCAGAAGCTGCTCCATATCCATGGACTGGAGCTTTTGCCCCTTATATTTACCCTGCAAAACCTCGCCCTGCAATTCACCGGTCATTAGATCAACCTGCAAGCGTATAAACTGCGTTTGCATGCTGGAATGTTTATTTTGCTGATACCGGGTGAAGTACGGTGATATTTTTGGCCATGCACCCAGCAGTAACTGAGCAGCTTTGGGCAACATGGCCAATAAGGCCCCCACACCGGCGATTAACCAGTTTAGCCGTCCTGTTATCGCCAGCACAACCAGTAGCGCAATACCCCCGGTTATGGCTATTAACTTTAAATAACGTTTTTTTTGCT
>UOFJ01000561.1_pt1 | contig 13076 bp, 13 predicted proteins | sample 1988251 | NCBI WGS metagenome assembly UOFJ01 (sample SAMEA4712194, study PRJEB27164) | hydrothermal vent metagenome | biome: marine basaltic hydrothermal vent biome; feature: marine hydrothermal vent; material: mineral | place: Pacific Ocean | collected 2011-06-14/2011-07-23 | depth 1689 m
CGCTGCTTTGTACAACAGAAACACCACATACACCACATATAGCAGGCTTCATTTTTGACCCTCTGTAGCCAGAACACCTGATACAGGTATTGTTAGTCGAGGCAATTCGACGGTTGATAATTTGAGGTGTACATTGCCCAGGACAGTGGTCTGGTAGAGCACAATACTCGTAGCACCATATAAACCTGAATTCATCAGTTGAGCACGCAATAGCTCGGTAAGTTATTGAGAATATTGCACGTTCAACTGATGAATTCAGACTCAGGCCACCTGAACAGGTATCTGATCACTGGTGTGCGTAATCTGGTTATTTTCATTCAAATACACCAGTTTAGGTTTAAAACCAGCCACTTCTTTGTGCTCTAGCTGCGCATAACTGCAAATAATAATCCGATCGCCGGGCTGTGCCTTATATGCCGCCGCGCCATTAACAGAAATCATGCCACTGCCCTGTTCACCGCGTATTGCATAGGTCGTAAAGCGATTGCCATTGGCCAGATTATAAATCTGAATCTGCTCATATTCATGAATACCCGCTGCATCCAGCAAGCCCCCATCAATGGCACAGGACCCTTCGTAATCCAGTTCAGAGAGCGTCACGCGCGCCTGATGTAGTTTCGCTTTGAGCAGGGTGAGGTGCATATGGGCTCCTGTAATATTATACTGACTAATCAAGGCTTAATTATGATGGAATCCGCAGCGTCTATCAAGTTTAGATAGTACTAATATATTAATTTCTAACCTTGTTCAGGTCATGCAGAGGGCATAATCAACGCGTAGAGACACTTTGACGTCAAAAACCCTCTCATTCATAAGGTTATGGTATTCCACTAGTATTCCACTAGTATTCCACTGGCACTCGCCATCAAAACGGAGCATAAAAGTGCGATAAACACACGTATAGCGTCCTCTGCGGTAAAAAATCTTTATTAATGGATAGGGTAACTACTCATTCCCCCTTTATAACTACACAGTCTGTAAGGTAGCTGTAGGGTGGATCAAGCGTAGCGGATCCACCAGAATTAAACGTCAAAAAGGTGGATCCGCTTCGCTTGATCCACCCTACAAAGCACGACTTATCTGGAATATAACAGTGAGGCAGTACATGTTATCGTTGCTGAAATAAGGAGAATTAATATTCTGTTAATTCATGTTGAGCCGTGTGAGCAGTTACCATAAAACACTTTAAACAATAAAAAAAGCAACTCACACTTCTATGCTCCTGCATCCGCGACATAAGTGCATCCCTGCACAAAAACATGGAGGGAAGTGTGATACACCTGAAGTGGGTACAAAAAGAGAGCTTCTACACCCCCTAACGATGACATAGCCTTGATTAAAGACGTTTAATCCAGCTCCAGATTATCAATTAAACGCACATCCCCCAGTTTCGCTGCAGCCAGAACCAGCCATTTTTCGCCTTTATCCGTTGCCGGCTCAAAATCAGAACAATGCCTGATCGAGACATATTCTGCGTCAAAACCTCGGGCCCGAAGCTGCTCCATGGCCTGATTTTCAATATCTGAGATACCTTGCTGCCCCTTAACCTGACGCTTCACCTGCTGTAGAATTTTATATAAATCAGCCGCTCTACTGCGCTGCTCCACCGTGAGTCGAGAATTTCTCGAACTCATCGCCAGACCATCGGCCTCACGCTGAGTAGCCACCGACTCAATTTCAACGCACATATTAAGGTCTGCCACCATTTTTCTCACCAGCATCAGTTGCTGAAAATCTTTTTCACCAAAAAAAGCCACCTGCGGCTGCACCATATTAAGCAGTTTGTTCACCACCGTGGCCACACCCTCAAAGTGCCCCGGGCGATACGCCCCTTCAAGCTCATCACACTTTCCTGGCACAACAACTTTAGTGGCTAGCTGCTCGCCTTGCGGGTACATCAGCTGCCTGTCCGGCAAGAACAGCAGGTCTGTTTTAACCGCTTTGAGTTTTTCCTCGTCCTCACTCAGCGTCTCGGGGTATGAGGTATAATCGCTGGCTTCATTAAACTGCAGCGGATTCACAAAAATACTCACAACCACCTTATCACAACGCAATTGCGCACTTTTAACCAGACTCACATGCCCTGAGTGTAAATGCCCCATTGTGGCTACAAAGCCCACACTCAAACCGCCAGATTGCCATTGACGGACAGCGCTGTTTAAAGAATCAATTGTTTTTGAAATAATCATACTGAATAATACTTAATTAAACGTGTGCTCTGCGCCTGGAAAGCCGACTGACTTCACCTCTTCAATATAGTGTTCAACCGACTGCTGAATCGAACCTGAATTGAGCATATAATTTTTAGAAAACTTCGGAACATGCCCGGCAGAAATACCTAGAATATCATACAACACCAGCACCTGGCCATCGGTCTGAGCACCCGCGCCAATACCTATCACAGGAATTTTTGACTGCTCGGTCAATTTTTTTGCCAGCTCATCCGGTACACATTCCAACAGCAATAGATCAGCACCCGCCTGTTCCAGCACCCGCGCATCATTCAACATTTTATCGGCCGTCTCAGCATCACGCCCCTGAACCTTATAGCCTCCCAGCTTATGCACCCTTTGCGGCTGCAAGCCTAAATGCGCACACACCGGGATACCCAGGCGCGTGAGTGTTTCAACCAGCTCACGCTGATCGGCTCCACCTTCCAGCTTCACCATATTCGCAGCACATTCCTTCATAAACCGACCTGCATTTGCCACCGCCTGAGCCGTTGAAGCATCCGACATAAAGGGCATATCCATAATCAGCAAAGCACGCTGCAAACCACGAGACACCACTTTGCCATGATAAATCATCTCATCCATGGTAACCGGAATCGTCGAATCCAGCCCCTGGATCACCATCCCCAGGGAATCGCCCACCAGCACCACATCAACCCCCGCATTATCCAGCAGCTGCGCAAAGCTCACATCATAGGCCGTTAGACAGGCAATTTTCTCACCCTGGGCTTTCATCTCCTGCAGCGTGTTAATGGTTACCCTGCTGCTTTGTTTGTGCTGTTTACTCATACATTTACGCCCTCGAATAATAACCAGACTCATAACCAGATTCAGGTATTCTCACGCGGATTTTAGTCATATTGGCTAAATTAATACCGGGTTCGGGTTATAGTAATGACGCCCGCTGTGCATCGTTTGCAAACGCTCCAGAAGCTGTTGATAGTCGTTTTCATTATGCGCAAAATCAACCTCCGTAGCATTTACAATCAGCAACGGCGCGTCGGTATAATGATAAAAAAATTCAACATAAGCATCCGACAGCCGCTGCAAATAAGCCGACTCAATCAAGCGCTCCTGGTGAATACCCCGATGCTCGATCCGACCCAGCAACACCTCAACCGGTGCCTGCAAATAAATCACCAGATCAGGCTCAGGCACATCGAAGGTCAGCTGCTCATACACCTGCTCGTATAATCTAAGCTCATCTTCATCCAGGGTAAGCTCTGCAAAAATACGGTCTTTTTCCATCAGAAAATCGGCAATACGCACCGGGTTAAACATGTCCTGCTGACGCAATTCCTGCATCTGTCGTGCCCGCTGCAACAAAAAAAACAACTGTGTTGATAATGCCGCAGCTTTCGGGTTTTCATAAAAACGCTCCATAAACGGATTTTCAGCCGCACACTCCAGTAAGGTTTCACTGCCAAAACTCACTGCCAGCTTTTTCGCCAACGTGGTTTTACCTACACCAATCGGCCCCTCAACAACAATAAAATCCAGCTTATCCAAGCATCTCACCCACACGAACAACTCGCTGGCTCTTTACTTTTTCAAGCAGATCTTGCAGTTTTTTTTTAGACGGCCTGTTTTTTTCAGATCCTACCAGCACACTCACGTCCAGCTCTGGCTCAATCTGCATCAGTGGCATCAGTACAAAATTTCTTCTTAGCATTTCAGCATGTGGAATGGTTAAACGCTGCGTTTTTATGCGTTGATTGCCATATAAAAGAATATCCAGATCCAGCGTGCGAGCACCCCAGCGCGTCTCCCGGGTACGCCCCTGCACGTTTTCTATACCTTGTAGCACATCCAGTAAATGCTCTGCTGAGAACTGCGTTTCTATCTTGAGCACCGCATTGAGGTAATCATCCTGGGGCTGCTGATCCAGCACTAACGCCTCACTCTGGTACAACGAGGAGCAGCTCATAAGCCTGATTTTCGCCTCTTCTCCAAGCGCCTCCTTTGCTTTAAAGAGTTGCAGCAAGGGCTTATCAAGATTGCTGCCCATGCCGATATAGCATACCGTCATGCCTGTTTTTTCTTCGCACTTTTTTTACGTGAACCGGCGTTGGGTTTGACTTTTGCCGGGGAAATCATTTTTTCCTGCTCGCCATCATCCAGCGTCTGAATACGTGTCCACCACTCACAGCTGTCTCCCGTGTCCTCACCGGCATGTCCCCTGATGCACATAAAGTCATAGGCGGCGCGAAATTTCTTATGTGCTAACAACATTCTCGCTCGCCGCCCATGGCGATACTTGAAACGATATTGTAGCTGCCAGATATCTCGCACTACCAGACTAAAACGCTTTGGAATGGAGATGGATTTAATCTGGCGAGAGAGCACCTTTGAGCTGGCACTCTGCATAGCAATAGAATGCGCTTCACCGCTCGCCTCTAATTGCGCTGAGACCTGATCCACCGCACCCCACAACATTGCCGCAAACAAAAAAGCCGGTGTCACCGGTTTAGCCTGCTGAATACGCTCATCTGTACTTTGTAGCGAGAGGTGAACCAGGGATTCAAATGTCTCATTATTTTGCTTCAACATATCATCTGCCTGCTTAAACAGATACTGAAACAAATCATATTTGCGCAACAGCTGGAGGCTGATATTTGCCTGACCCGAATGGAAGAGCTTTAATGTTTCTTCATATAAACGCGCGGGGGGAATATCTGCCAGCAGATGACCTAGCTGGTATATTGGCTGTTCTGTGTCCGGGTGGAGGGTGAAGCCCAGTTTAGCCGCAAAGCGAATCGCTCTTAGCATGCGCACCGGATCTTCCCGATAACGGGTTTGGGGATCGCCTATCAGGCGAAGCACCTTATTATTAATGTCGTCCATTGCCGAGGTGTAATCGATAATAGAGAAATCGGCTATGTCGTAGTAAAGTGCATTGATCGTGAAATCGCGACGCCAGACATCATCTTCAATCTGGCCGTAGACATTATCTCGCAAAATGCGCCCACTATCGTCATGCTTTCGATCACTTGCCTGAGACTCAATTTCATCCTGCTGAGAGGCCCTGAACGTTGCAACCTCTACAATTTCTCGGCCAAAAAACACATGCGCCAGACGAAAGCGCCGACCGATAATCCGGCTATTACTAAAGAGTTTCTTAACATCCTCCGGGTGGGCATCTGTTGCCACATCAAAGTCTTTGGGCGAATGCCCCAATAGCAGGTCGCGTACACCACCACCCACCAGCATGGCCCGATAACCAGCCTTATGTAACCTGTACAGAACCTTTAAAGCAGTATCATCGATATTATCCCTTGAGACAGTATGTTCAGAACGTGGAATAATAGTAGCTTGAGTCATTGATGCATGAGTCATTTATAAGCGAAGTGATCTCTAATTTATAACCAGTTTTATTTGCACAGAATAATAACACAGTAACGCATAACTCTTAAGAACAATATTGGGGCTCAGGTCTATAATTCCGGATAATTCATACCTCATTTCGAGCTTTTCTAACAATTCTCGCTATCGATGTAAAATGCAGCTCATAATAAGCCGCTATATCCTGATAGGAATAACCACCGCTATCATAGGCACTCACAATCGCGGCATTGCGCGATAATGCTTCTCTTTCATACCTGTCCAGTGTTTTTACCTGCCGCTGTTTCTGCATTTTCGCCACATTTACATCGCCTGGCATATCGCCCAGCATTGTCTGGACATGTTTCACAAACGCCTCATCCCCCAGATAAATCTGTTTTCTAAGCCCCGCCCAGGGAGACTTCGCATCCAGCCCCTGTGCTACAAACGCCTGATATTTTTTAAGCGCAGCCTGAGGATTCCCCGCAAACAGGGAAAGCACCCGATCAGGTGTCAAAAAAGCCGGCACAGGCTGCATCCCGGACATTGCCAGAAAACTACTCCAGCACCAGTCTGCTGGCCCATTCACTGCACCTGTACGCACTGGGTTCAGCACAATATAACGGCTCAGTTCGAGCAAATAAGCATCTGCATCCAGCAAAATTGCCTTATACCGCCCCTGGAATAACGCCCCCCTTCTCTGGTGGCGTCGATTACTGAGCTGCGTAAAAACACCATTTAAATGCCGCATCCCTCTGGAAAGGTTGCCATCTGGCGTTTCAATCAGTAAATGATAATGGTCTGTCATCTGGCAGTAAGCATGGCAAACCCAGTTGTAGCGGGCAACCACCTTTTGCAGAACAGACAAAAAGGACTGCCTGTCCTCATCATCTGCATAAATAGCCGCCTGCCTGTCACCTCTTGAGGTCACATAGTAAAGAGCACCTGGATATTCTATTCGCAGCGGTCTGGCCATGGGCCAAATATAACAGATCAGCGTCCAGATTATAGACCTGACCCCCAAATAGTTAAAAAAAGTCATATATTTGCTTTGTTTAATTAAATCTTAAGGTAAAGTGAATTATTATTCGCTAAGATCTATTTCTGTACTCTGTTTACGCGGCCAGCACCTGCGCTAGCGGATTTCAGTTGTTTACGTTTTGCTTCATAGCGCCTGCATGAAGGTAGGCGACCCCTGGTCCCCTCACCCCACTCAGGTGCTGATGGCCTTTTTATCAGGAGACATTAAAACCGTGCATTATCTATATAAAAAACACTCAGCTCTCGCTCTGCTTGTAGCCATTGTATTTTCCAACACCGCTTTTGCTGCAAAAGCACCTGCATTTTCATTAAAGGGCGATAACGGAAAAGTTGAATTATCCACCTATCAGGGACAGGTTGTTTATGTCGATTTCTGGGCATCCTGGTGTAAGCCCTGCCGTAAATCATTTCCATTTATGAATAATATGGAACGAAAATACGCTAAAAAAGGCCTTAAAATTATTGCCATCAATATGGACAGCAAACAGGCTGATGCGGGCAAATTCCTGAAGAAAAACCCGGCTAAGTTTACCATTGCCTATGACCCTGATGGTAAGACAGCTAATGCATACAAGCTAAGAGTAATGCCAACCTCCTATATTATTGATAGAAAAGGCAATATCACATTCACACACAAAGGTTTTAAACCAGGCCAGGTTGAAGAGCTTGAAAAGCTAATCGTCCAGACACTCAATAAAAAATAACTCACAACAAAAGAGCGATAATAAAAGACCGATAATAGAAAAGCTGAGCAATATGCCCCGTTTTTTTATTATCTTCTCTCAATAAGCCATCAGACAAATAATTGCCAGCACATTGAACAGCCCATCCCAAAATACTAAAGTGGACATTAAAATAGACATAAAAGAAGCATACAGCATCGGCTATTTCTCCGCCATGGCCTGCCCCTGTGAAATTCTTGTAGAGTCCACCAATAGAGAACATGTCCAGACATTAACTGAGCTGGCATTTCACGAGGCTCACCGAATTGAGCAAAAATTCAGCCGCTATCGCAGTGACAATATCATTCATCAAATTAACACCGCCTGTGCCAGAACCATAGAAGTGGATGAGGAAACCGCTTTAATGTTTGATTTCGCACAACAGTGCTATGCGCTAAGCGAGGGGAAATTTGACATAAGCTCTGGCCTGCTCCGCCAGATCTGGCAGTTTGATGGCAGCGATAATATCCCCTCCCAACAACAGATCGATAAGTTAATGCCGCTCATTGGCTGGGAGAAAATAAGCTGGCAAGCACCTTATATACAAATGCAGGCTAATATGGAAATTGACCTGGGAGGAATCGGCAAAGAGTATGCGGTGGACTCAAGCGCAAAAATTCTCAGCCAGCATACCGATAAAAGTTTTCTGCTTAACTATGGGGGTGATATTGCCTGCCCTCGCCCGCGCGATAACAACACACCCTGGACTGTCGGCGTAGATAACCCGGCGCACACCGGTGAAAGTGCGGCAGGCAGAATAACACTGTTTCATGGCGCACTGGCCACCAGCGGCGATGCGCGGCGTTTTTTACTCAAAGACGGGGTCCGTTACAGCCACATCCTCGACCCACTCACAGGCTACCCCGTACCCGATGCCCCGCGTTCTGTTAGTGTTATCGCCAACACCTGTGTAGAAGCTGGCATGTTATCCACCTTTGCAATACTACAGGGCGGCGGCGCTGAGGCGTTTTTAAAAGCTCAGGGGGTTAAGTTCTGGTGTATACCTTAGAAATTTACGCATTATTCAAAATACAACCCAGTGACACTCTCAGGATACCCGGTTCACTGAAAACAGTGGGAGCCCATATTGAACACCTTGCATAGAATAGCCGGCTGGAGCGGGCTATTTTTTCTCTCCAGCTTATATATATTACCCCTTAGCTATGCTCAGCAGCCTACACTGTCTGAGGCCTTAGGCGCATCTGCTGATATTATAAAAAATCATACGTCCGCTAAAAGTGCCACCATGGAGACTGTAAGTGTGGCAGAATCGAGAAAATATGCTTTTATATCCGATATGCGAATGGCCGGTTATCCTGTTAAAGGCACACTCAGAGAACTCAACAAACAGGAATCAGGGCTATTAGCCCGTTTACTTGCGCACGATAAAAACTATATCAATGTACTGCGCCGCTGTAAAAATCAGTCATTTAAAGGTATTCGTTTTAATAAAAAGGCTAAAAAAATTGAAGTGGCCATCGGCCTTCCCTGCAATCAGGTATTAGTGGCATATGCTGATAAAAACCATGTCCAGTGGTGGGGTGGCATACTGGATGAAAAAATAGCCAGTCTTGTGCTTACATTACTTGAGGCCAGTTCAACAACCATAAACTAAAAATCCATGGGTTGAACAATGTACACTAAAGGTTTTTCACAAACAAAGTTATCATGTTATTGACCTTCAAAATCTATTAGATTGCGAGGCCTCGTAGGGTGGCATCAAGCACAGCGGATCCACCAGAATTAAACGTTAAAAAGGTAGATCGGCTTCGCCTGGCTCATCCTACGACTCACCTGAGATTTGATATAGGAGGCCATAAACAGAAACACTCCCTCATTATCCAGATCTAATAATCCTGCTTAAAACGCACAATTTCGCGCCGTTGCTTTTTATCCGGACGTTTTGCGCTATACGGCATATTAGCATTTAACGCTTTTAACGATTCTGCCAGCAGCTGCCTTTTCTCGATACTTTCCGGGCTTTCTATATACAAGGTTCGAGCTTCATCGGCGGGGCGGCGCTGTTTGTTCAAACCCTCAACTGTAATATGAAACTCATACTGCCCACGGGTAATTTGTAGCGCATCCCCCACTTTAACATTACGCGATGGTTTTACACGGTCGCCATTTAAATGTACTTTACCGCCACTCACCGCCTCGGCTGCCAGTTTTCTTGTTTTAAAAAACCGCGCGGCCCAGAGCCATTTATCCAGTCTTTGCTGGTTGCCTATCTGGCTGTCTATCTGCATTTCCAGTTGTTTTCCTTAAAATAAAAATAATGGGCAGCAAGCATATCAGCCACATCGCACTTCCCATAACATGGGACTTCTTTTTTTCGGGTTCGGCTACTTTTACGGCGTCAAAAACACCGTCACTGACATCTATGGTTTGTATTTTTTCATTTTTATCGCCAAGATATGCCGTTTCATTAACAGCCATTGCACGCTCTTCTTTAGCTGTTTTAACATCAATAAAACCGCGCTTTACTTTAACAAAAAGCCCTTTATTATTCACATCAACACTACCATCACAACCATGAGCCTGCAATACCCGAATGGCATACTCGGTCCCACGCACACCGACTGTGGCCAATGGCGTGTGCATTTCATAAATATCTTCTGCCATTTTACCGATGCTTCCGGTAATTTTCTTCACGCTGCCTTTTATCAGGTGAATTACGCTACGATTCCCACCCCGTATCAGCTGATAATCTTCAATTAACATTTCACTGTTACAACGCAAGTCAATTTTAGCTTCATCTATCATGCTTAGTCGAACAAAGCCTTTTACGCCGCTATAGATTCGGTCTCCCACATAAACTTCACTGCCTATATCCAGGTTTCGCCTCTTTAATTCACTAGATAGCACAAACACTTTACCTCGGCGTTTAATGACATAGCCAACGGCTGTCGGGCCTTTATAAACAACCGCTTTTTTTACTTTTGGCCTGCGCCTGACTTTTGCTTTTATTGCGGGAATTTCCAGCCGTTTGCCAACCACTATTCGGCTTGCATCTGCTGCCACAAATGCATGCGGGTTAAGCTTTACAATTTTTTTAATAATGGAAGGCCACTGTTTGCGTTGCCCCGGATAGAGGACTTTGACAAGGCTAAAAATATTCTGCCCCGGCTGCACATACAGGTAACGCTTGTGCGTATTAAAATTACCTGCGGTGGCAATACTCATTAAAACACACAGACAAACAAAAATCAGCACTGTGAAGCTCGCTCTCATCAGAAAACCGTTATTTAATCTGTATTGCATTTTACCCCTGCTAATATAGTTTTCACCCCTGCCCTCAGATGGCCACAGGTATCACTGGATTATCCTGGATTATAGTTCAGAGAGCTGAAAAAAGCCCTTTGCTTACAAAAGCAAAGGGCTCATAGTGGTTTCACCCTAAATTAATCAGTTGGACGCCTTAAAGTGTGCTTCTGGAAGTGTGGTTGGCGTAATAAAAAAGGGAGCGAATGGCCGGTCCTTCGCGAGTTTTTTTATATAGTCAGGCACACTTCCAGAGGTGCAATTTAAGGTGTAGCGTATTCACCGAACGGGTGACTTACTACATCTGATAATATTCAGTATTCTCAATCACTTAGCGTATTATTGCGCGGTCAACTGATTAATTTAGGGTCACTGCACATGCTAAAAACAAGCATCTGTTTATGCGCCTGAAGCATCCCTGAGTCGTTCCTGAGTCGTTCCTGAATCGCTCCTCAAACGCTAAACACCCGTTAGCACTATTTTCAGCCATTAAGCATGCTATTAACTCGCTTAACATAGGCTGCAGGATCGTCCAGCTGCCCCCCTTCGGCCAGCATCGCCTGATCAAACAACACATGCGACCAGTTTTCAAACAACGCCTGGTCTGCCATATTAACCAGTTGTTTAACCAGCTCATGATTCGGGTTGATTTCCAGTATGGGCTTGCTATCCGGTACCTGCTGGCCTGCAGCACGCATTATCTGCTGCATTTGCATGCCCATATCATTTGCGTCAATGACCAGGCAGGACGGTGAGTCTGTCAGGCGATGCGTAATACGCACCTCAGCCGCCTTAGCTTCCAGCTTCTCCTTCATTAACTCAACCACGCCTTTCAAATCACCTTCTGCTTTCTGCTGAGCTTTTTTCTCCTCTTCATCTTCAAAGTTACCCAGATCCAGATCGCCTTTTGCAATATTCTGCAGCGTTTTACCTTCAAAATCGGTTAAATGCTGTACTAGCCATTCGTCAATACGATCTGATAACAGCAAAACTTCCAGCCCTTTACGCTTGAACACTTCCAGATGAGGGCTATTTTTAGCCGACACATAGCTGTCCGATGTAATGTAGTAAATAGGCTCCTGGCCTTCTTTCATCCGCTCAATATAATCTTCTAGCGATACGTTCTGCTGCGCCCCATCATTTTCAGTCGATGCAAAGCGCAGTAATTTGGCCACTCGATCTTTGTTAGCAAAATCCTCTATCGGCCCCTCTTTCATTACATTGCCGAAAGCATTCCAGAATGTCGTATACTGCTCAGCATCTTTTTTCGCCATCGATTCTAACTGACCCAGTACTTTCTTTACTGACGCCGCTTTGATTTTATCAATCACTTTATTGTGCTGCAATATCTCACGAGACACATTTAATGGCAGATCATCAGAGTCCACCACACCGCGAATAAAGCGCAGGTACTGCGGCATCAAATGCTCGGTATCTTCCATTATAAACACGCGCTTCACATAGAGTTTTATGCCCTGCTTGCGCTCACGCTCATATAGATCAAATGGGGGCTTTTTGGGAATATACAGTAACGAGGTATAAACCTGGCTGCCCTCTACCCGATTATGGCTCCATGACAATGGGTCTTCAAAATCATGTGCGATGTGCTTATAAAACGCCTGGTACTCATCCTCTTTAATCTCTTTTTTATCCCGTGCCCAGAGCGCAGACGCCTTGTTAACCACTTCATTTTCAGGCACCACAATTTCATCTTTCGCTTTTTCCTCATCCTCTTCGCTAACGGGCTCAGGCTCTTTGGGCATCGTAATGGGTAAAGAGATATGATCGGAGTAGGTGTGAATAATCGTCTTTAAGCGCCAGTTATCCAGAAACTCTTCTTCGCCTTCTCTAATGTGCAGAATAATGTCCGTACCACGGCTGTCTTTTTCAACGCTTTCCAGTGTGTAATTACCCTCACCTGCAGACTCCCACAGTACGCCATGTTCTGCTGAGACGCCGGCACGACGTGTTATAACAGTTACTTTATCGGCCACAATGAAGGTTGAGTAGAAGCCTACGCCAAACTGGCCAATCATGTGTGAATCTTTAACCTGTTCGCCGGTTAATGAATCGAGGTATTTTCTGGTGCCAGAATTGGCGATGGTGCCAATATTATCAACCACTTCATCTCGTGACATGCCGATGCCATTATCCGAAATAGTCAGCGTCCCGGCCTCTTTATCAAACTCAACGTGAATTTTCAGATCTGAATCACCTGCATACAGATCATCATTGGCCAGGGCTTCAAAACGCAGCTTGTCGCAGGCATCTGAGGCATTAGAGATCAGCTCACGCAGAAAAATTTCTTTGTTAGAGTACAACGAGTGAATCATCAGCTTAAGCAACTGCTTCACTTCTGCCTGGAATTCGAGGGTTTCTTTATGGGCTTTAACGGTCATCAGGTCCTCCGAGAATAAGGGTTAAAAACTTATCCAGCCTATCTGGGGGCCGTGCTTTAGAATTCAACCCCTTCATGGCTTAACAACTGTTGTTTTAT
>UOFJ01000362.1_pt1 | contig 13061 bp, 10 predicted proteins | sample 1988251 | NCBI WGS metagenome assembly UOFJ01 (sample SAMEA4712194, study PRJEB27164) | hydrothermal vent metagenome | biome: marine basaltic hydrothermal vent biome; feature: marine hydrothermal vent; material: mineral | place: Pacific Ocean | collected 2011-06-14/2011-07-23 | depth 1689 m
CAGATGGGGGACTTTGCGCACTGCATAATACACCCTTTTCGCAACCGCAAAGTGAGCTGGCAAATCTCTATAAGGCGCTGGTGACGGCGGTGCACGATTATGTTTTGCACAATGGTTTCAAGGGTGTCGTGATTGGCCTGTCGGGTGGCGTGGATTCGGCATTAACACTGGCCATTGCCGCCGATGCGCTGGGGGGGGCGGCGGTGCATGCGGTGATGATGCCCTCGCGTTATACCGCAGATATGAGCTTGCAGGATGCAAAAGTGCAGGCAGTGGCGATGGGCGTGGATTATAAGGAAATTTCCATTGAACCGACGTTTCAGGCCTTTTTGAAAACCCTGGAAGATGAATTTGCGGGTACCCCGGTGGATACCACAGAAGAGAATATACAGGCCCGTTGCCGGGGGGTTATTTTAATGGCGCTGTCGAATAAATTGCGTCACATGGTGTTAACCACGGGCAATAAAAGTGAAATGGCGGTAGGGTATAGCACCCTGTATGGTGATATGGCCGGGGGCTATGCGCCGTTGAAAGATGTGGAGAAGCAGCTGGTGTATGCGCTGTGTGATTATCGAAACTCCGTCTCATTGGTGATCCCTCAGCGAGTGCTGGATCGCCCGCCATCGGCTGAATTGCGCGCCGATCAGCTGGACCAGGACAGTTTGCCGGATTATGCCGTGCTGGATGCTATTTTACGCATGACGGTGGAAGAGGATATGCCGAGACAGGCAATAATTGATGCGGGCTATGCGCCTGACATTGTTGATAAAGTGATACAGATGGTGCAGATTAATGAATATAAGCGCCGCCAGGCCCCGCCCGGGGTGCGTATTACTCAGCGGGCTTTTGGTCGGGATCGGCGTTATCCGATTACCAGTGGGTATCGGCGGGAATAAGGTCTTTAGTTCTGAGTCGTTAGTCCTGCATTTTTTAGTTTTTCTGTAGAATTGCAGGGGTTTGACTTACGACTAAAAACTATCGATTCAGGACTACCTGATCAAGGCGCTTCAATCTCCAGGTTTCCCGCAGTAGCCGCCACTTTCTTATCCGATACTGGGTTCTCCTCGAGTACTGCCTGCGCATCAGCCGCAAGATCGTCTAATCCCAGCGCGGTATAGGCGTTAATCATAACCCCCAGTGCTTTGCGACTAGTTGGGGTTGTTGGGTAGTTTTCAATGATATACTGCCCGCGTCTGGCGGCAGCAAGCCAGGCTTTACGCTTTATATAATAGTTAGCTGCATGTAATTCAGCTTCAGCCAGTTTATTACGCAAAAATACCATGTGCTGGTATGCATCCTGTGCATAGCGGCTCTCTGGATAGCGCTCTACCAGCGTTGAGAAGTTGCTAAACGATTGTTGCATCGAGCTGTTATCATGCAGGGAGATATCGCGGGTAAAGAAACTGTCCAGAAAGCCGGTGCCTCGGTTGTAATCGGCCAGCCCCTTTAGATACCAGGCATAGTCTACATTCGGGTCTCTGGGGTTTAGACGAATAAAGCGGTCAGCCGCTGAAATGGCCGATTCTGGTTCATCAAACTTGTAATAAGCATAGGCGATATCAAGTTGTGCCTGCCGTGCATAGGGGTTGAAGGGGAAGCGTGCTTCGAGATTTTCAAGGTTGGTGATGGCCTTCTCGAACTCGCCGGACTCTAATGCATCGGTGGCAGCATCGTAGAACTGCTCTGCGCTCCAGTCGGCGTAGATGTCTTTTTTAATACCATCTTCGGCGCAGGCGAATAAAAACAGGGATAATATAGGAGATAATATAAGCAGGCAAAGTAATCGCATCATGTGTTTCGGGTGTGTGTTGCTGTAAAAGTCTATTCTATTATAGAATGGCGGGTCTATAAGTTACCCGAAAAATTATCCGGAGGCTTCCTTCTTACTCAGAAGCTTCCTCGGGTACTCTATGAGCGTATTATACACAAGAGAAGTTGTTTATGTCTGATGAAATTTCCACCTCGGCCAGTGATGAAAGCCGTAAGGAAATCGTTAAAACGGTTATCCCACTGCAATACGCTTCACTGCGTCTGGATGCGGCGCTGGTTAAAATGTTTCCCGAGTACTCCAGAAGCCGGCTGCAGCAATGGATAAAGGCCGAAAATGTCCTGCTGGATAATAAAATACCCCGCGCCCGAGATAAATTGATGGGGGGGGAAGTGCTTGAGCTGTGTATTGAACCTGAATTGTGTAATCCCGATGTTATCGCTCAGGATATTCCCCTGGATATCGTTTATGAGGATGAGGATATTCTGGTGGTTAACAAATCGGTGGGGATGGTGGTACACCCTGGGGCGGGCCATGCGCAGGGTACATTACAGAATGCACTGTTGTTTCTCGATAACCGACTGCATGAGGTTCCCCGTTCAGGCATTGTGCATCGCCTCGATAAGGATACCTCCGGTTTGATGGTGGTTGCCAGAAACATTAAGGCACATAAATTGCTGGTAGAACAGCTGCAGGCAAGAACGGTGCAGCGGGAATACCAGGCGATTGTTTTTGGCGTGATGACTGCGGGTAATACCATTGATTTACCGATTGGCCGTCATGGGCGCGATCGAAAACGCATGGCCGTTAAGCCAGAGGGTAAGGAGGCTATTACCCATTACCGTGTGCTGGACCGTTATCGAGGGCATACCCGGGTTAAGGTGAAGCTTGAAACCGGGCGAACCCATCAGATTCGCGTGCATATGGCACAAATTAGACACCCACTGGTGGGCGATCAGACCTATGGCGGGCGCTTACAGATTCCGGCGGGCACGGGGGATGCACTTAAGGCCATGTTGCGAGGCTTTAATCGCCAGGCCTTGCATGCAGGTAAACTGGGCTTAATCCACCCCGGCAGTGGTCGCGAAATGAGCTGGAAAGCAGGGCTTCCCGAGGATATGAAACAACTGATTGCGGCCCTACAGGCGGATATTGAAAGCGCACATGTGCCTGATGAGGACTTTCTCTATGAGGAGTATGCGGGTCAGTATTCGGATGAGTAAACCTGGTGAGTAAGCATGCAGGTGATCTGATAACACCTGACTGGCCGGCAGCCGATACGGTTCATGCATTTAGCACGACTCGTCATACACCCGCCAGTACGGGCAGTAGTCAGGGTGGGTATGCAAGCTACAATCTGGCGCTGCATGTGGAGGACAATCCGCTGCACGTGCAGAAAAACCGCCAGCAGTTAGCCGCGCAGTTGAGTTTGCCTGCTGAGCCACTATGGCTGGAACAGGTGCATGGCACCGAGGTGCTCAATGCGGCACAAACGCAAATTAATGTAATTGGCGCAACACCGCCTCAGGCAGATGCGTCATACACTACGCATGCCAGTCATGTGTGTGCAGTGATGACGGCAGACTGTCTACCCATTCTGCTCTGTAATCGACAGGGCAATAAGGTGGCTGCCGCTCATGCGGGCTGGCGTGGGCTGGCGGGGGGTGTGATAGAGTCAACGCTTCTGGCATTGAATGAAGCACCCTCTGAGCTACTGGTCTGGCTGGGGCCGGCCATTGGACCTGCGGTATTTGAGGTGGGGGAAAATGTGCGCAAAGCGTTTGTGGATGAGCTTGCGGCGTCTGCAAGTGCGTTTAAGGCGAATCGCCCGGGGCATTATCTGGCCGATATTTACCAGCTTGCACGGCTAAGGCTGAAACGCCTGGGTGTGGATGGGGATGCGGTCTATGGGGGTGAGTACTGTACGTATACCGATGAGGAGCGGTTTTATTCTTATCGGCGTGACGCTAAAACGGGGCGTCAGGCGAGCTTGATCTGGTTTAGTGGATAACGTTCAGGTATAGTTTAAAGTGTATGTAACTATTCAGCTCACCTGCAGAATTCGCCATTTTGGTGTTAGGAAATGGACACATATACGTATATGCTCACATTTCCTGCCTTAAACTGACGAATTCTGAAGGCAACCTGAACAGTTACGGATAGCCTTTTACACTTTTTAGGCCATTTTCAATGTGTGCTGAATAGTTACAAGTGTATATGCTACCAGTATATACGGGAATGATGAGTATCCTTTCCTGCTGACGCATTTAGATACGGGTTATTTGGACTGAGTAAGAAAAAACTGAAAGGGTGGAAAATATGAAGTGGTCAGTATTAACGCTGGTTGGCGCAGATCAGCCCGGTATTGTTGCTGCGCTTAGCGATGCCTTATATAAACAGGATTGCACGCTGGCCCAGGCATCAATGATGCAGCTGGGGGCGAATTTTGCCATTATGCTGCGCGTAGCGCATCCGCAGCAAACCGATCTGCGCCAGGTACTGGCTCAAATAGGCGATGCGATGCAGTTACATATTCATATCGATGAGGATGTGAGCAGCCATTTACCCGCAGTCGATGCAGATGTACAGATTAGCGTGTATGGTGCAGACCGAGCCGGAATTGTTGCCCAGGTGACTTCGGTGCTGAGTGAGGCGGGTTTAAATATCATTGATCTGGAAACCGACATCGGTGGCAGTGAGGCCGAGCCGCTGTATATTATGACGTTGCAAGGCCAGGCTAAAAAGGGTGTAGAGCCCTTGCGCAAAGCCCTTGAGTGTCTGGATGGGGATATAGAGGTTAATCTCGATGAAATCACCACGTTGAGAGGTTAACCTACTACGATGGATATTTTAACTTACCCGGATCAGCGTCTGAAGCTGTTGTCAGAAACGGTTGAGACGTTTGATGAGGCGTTATTGGGGTTTATACAGCAACTGGAGCAGACCAGACAGTCGGGACCGGGGGCTGTGGGTATTGCCGCGCCGCAGGTGAACATGTTTAAACGCGTGGTGATCGTAGATGTTTCGGGCATGCGCAAACCGGTTGATAATCATGGGCATATGATCATGATTAATCCGCAAATAACCGAATGGGAGGGGATGGTGACAGGCCGAGAAGGCTGTTTGTCGGTGCCGGATTTTACCGGTAATGTCATACGCGCAGAATCCATAAAGCTAAGTTTTATGGATGAAACCGCCACGCAGCATGAAATTCAAAGCAGTGGCTTTGAAGCCCGGGTAATCCAGCATGAAATGGATCATCTGGATGGCCTGCTGTTTCTTGATCGGCTGGTGAGCCGGCGCAGTGATTTGTTTAAACGCAAAAACTATAAAAAATAAGCCATAAAGAATAAGCCATAAAGAATAAGCCATTACTCCTTGCAGCATAATCGCTGGAATTCATCTATTATCTATTGAATAAATACTAATAATTCAGTGGGCTATGTCGCAATCGTTAAACCTGGATGATCAGCAATCAAGTGCGCTGGCGTTAAGCCTGTGCAATATTGGTTTGTGCGACTATTGCCTGCCCCCCACCCCTGCGCTCAATATCTCAGACAGCTGGGCACAAATTATAGGTTATAAGCCAGAGGAAATACCCTCGGCTGAAATATTTCAAAGCTGGTGGGGACAGCAAATTCATCCAAATGATCATGCCCGGGTTATTAGCCTGTTTAACAAGCTCTATTCGGGGGATTTAAAAAAACTTAACTGCAGTTTTCGAATGAAGACCAAACAGGCGCTATGGCGAGAAGTGGACGTGTTTGCCAGTGCGATTAAGCGCAATGCGCAGGGCAGGGCGCAGCATGTGTTTACGGTGATGCGTGATCTTACCGACAGTGAGAACCGCTATAAACGCATTGTTGAAAATTTGAATGAAGGCATCTGGGTGCTTGACCGGTACAGTAATATTCAGTTTGTAAATCAGGCCCTGGCCGATATGCTGGGCCATAACATAGAACAAATGCATGGCAAGTCGATTTTTGAGTATGTTGAGGCAGAGAACCAGAGCATATTAAAGCAGCAGGTTGCGCAGCGTAAAAAGGGCCTGTCCAATGTTTATGAAATGCAGGTGATACACCGTCAGGGACACAGCGTGCTTATTCAGCTTGAATCCGCACCTTTGTTCGATTCTCAGAAGCGCTTTGATGGCATTGTTGAAGGCATCAGGGATATGACGGATATTCGTGCTCAGCAATTAAAGCTGAAAATGCTCTCATCGGCGGTAGAACAAAGTGGTTCTATGGTGATGATTACCGATCAGGATACACTGATTGAGTATGTAAACCCTAAGTTGTGTACGGTTACAGAATATAGCAAGAGTGAACTTATTGGCAAGGCGGCGAGTGTTTTTCGAGCAGCGGATATCGATATGGAAATGGTGTCTGAAATGTGGGCCAATATAAACTCAGGCAATGAGTGGCAGGGAGAGGTTCAGCTGTGTAAAAAAGATGGGAATTGCATCTGGGTGTTAATGTCGATTTCTTCGGTAACCAATGATAAAAAACAGATTAGCCATTTTGTGGTGTCCTTTGAAGATGTTTCTCAGCTAAAAGAAGCGCATTTGCGTATGGAGGAGCTTGCTTATGTAGATGGCTTAACGGGGCTGGCTAATCGCCTGTTGTTTCGAGACAGGCTGGAGCAGGTGCTCAAGGGCCTGCAGAGAACAGACGGTGGCGCGGCACTTTTGTACCTTGATTTAGATGAATTCAAGCGCATTAATGATTCAATGGGCCATGATGTGGGTGATGCGGTTTTAATGAAAATTGCCGAATCATTAAGGCAGTGCGTGCGCCATCAGGACACGGTGGCTCGAATGGGCGGGGATGAGTTTGTTATTTTATTAACAGATGTGGATGGTATGTCAGGGGCTTCCCTGGTGGCGATAAAAATATTAAGTATTATGCAGCAGCCGGTTAAATTACTAAAAAAAGAAATTTTGATCACCTGCAGTATTGGCATTACGCTGGCACCCGATGACAGTTTAAATGCGGATATCTTATTAAAAAATGCAGATATGGCCATGTACAGAGCCAAGGCATCAGGGCGTAATAATTACCAGTTTTTCACAGAGGAGATGAATACGCAAATTGTTGATCATCTGGCTGTTGAAAATGATTTGCGCCATGCCATTGATAATGATGAACTGTATGTTATGTATCAACCGCAGTTTTCTATAAAAGATAAAAAAATGTCAGGTGTTGAAGCACTGATTCGTTGGTCGCATCCCACACGAGGGGAAATGTCGCCTGATTATTTTATACCCATTGCCGAAACCACGGGGCTTATGGTAAAGCTGGGGAAATGGGTGCTGCGAGCGGCCTGTAAGGATATAAAAAAATTAGAACAGCAGGGCATGAGCGGTATAAAACTGGCGGTGAATCTCTCCACCACACAGTTCAGAGATGCAGATTTAATTGATACGATTCAAAATATTCTTAGCGAAACAAATTTCAAAGCGCTAAACCTTGAGCTGGAAGTTACGGAAACAACCTTAATGGAGCAGATTGACCGCGCAGTTGAGCTGCTTAATCAAATCAGGGCGCTGGGCATATCGCTGACTATTGATGATTTTGGTACAGGCTATTCATCGCTAAACTATTTAAAACGCCTACCCATTAATACCTTAAAAATCGACAAAGCTTTTATTATGGATATCCCTGATGATAAAGATGATATGGAAATATCCGCTGCAGTGATTGCTATGGCACATAAGCTGGGTTTAAAAGTGGTTGCTGAAGGGGTGTCCACAGATGAGCACTGGACATTTCTGGAAAAAAATCAGTGCGATATTGCCCAGGGATATTTAATGGGCAAACCCATGTTGCCTGAAAAATTACTCGCCTGCTTTAATTGCTCAATTGCCGGATAAGTTTTTTTAAGTCGTTAGTCTTTAGTTAAAAACAAAGCCCATTATAGCGTATATACGGATACCCTGAATAAATGGCCTAAGGGAGGAAAATTAAATAACGTTACAATGACTACTGAAATAGATAGATAGAAAGGAAAGAATGCCCACTATTGAGAAGTCGCCGTAAATACATCCCTGTAGGCTCGGCACCCGCATCCCTGCGGTTGACGCTTCTCAATAGCGGGCATCCTTTCCCGTGGGCCTGTTAGCCCGTTTATACGGCCAGCATTTATACGGCCAGCATTTATACAGCCCGCATTTTTCGGGAAATTTTATGCCGAATCGTGTGAGTAGTTACAATAAATATTCTGCGCTACTTATAAAATTTATTCTATTCTCGTCCCTGAAAATGTCTCAAAACCTTGAATTTAGTAAAAAAACCCCTACCTGTTAAGTAACATAAATTTTTAATGAGGGCTGTACCATGAGAATGGACAAGTTAACCAGTAAATTTCAGGAGGCACTGTCTGAGGCGCAGTCGTTGGCAGTGGGTCAGGACCACCAGTTTATAGAGCCGATGCATCTGCTGCTTGCCCTGCTCGATCAGGATGGGGGAACAGTTCGACATCTACTGACCATGGGAAATGTCAATGTAAACGGTCTGCGCTCCAGGCTGGGTGAGGTAATTGAGCGCTTTCCTCAGGTAGAGGGTAATGCGGGGGATGTTCATCTGTCCAATGATCTGGGGCGTGTCTTAAATATTTGTGACAAACTCGCCCAGCAACGCAAAGATGATTATATCTCCAGTGAGCTTTTTGTGCTTGCCTGTGTAGAGGATAAATCGAGCATCGGCGACATACTGCGTGAGTTTGGTGCGAATAAAAAAGCCCTGAATGAGGCCATTGATAAAGTGCGTGGTGGGCAGCGCGTAAATGATCCCAATGCTGAGGATCAACGCCAGGCACTGGAAAAATATACCATTGATGTGACCGAGCGTGCTGAGCAGGGTAAGCTCGATCCGGTTATTGGCAGAGATGAGGAAATCAGGCGCACCATTCAGGTGTTACAGCGTAGAACTAAAAACAATCCGGTGTTGATCGGCGAGCCAGGTGTGGGTAAAACGGCCATTGTGGAAGGCCTGGCCCAGCGTATTGTGAATGGTGAGGTGCCTGAAGGTTTAAAAAACAGACGCCTGTTATCGCTGGATCTGGGGGCATTGATTGCCGGCGCAAAATTCAGAGGCGAATTTGAAGAGCGCTTAAAAGCCGTGCTCAATGATCTCTCAAAGCAGGAAGGCCAGGTTATTCTGTTTATTGATGAAATACACACGATGGTTGGGGCGGGTAAATCAGAGGGTGCGATGGATGCAGGCAATATGCTCAAGCCCGCGCTTGCACGTGGTGAGTTGCATTGTGTGGGGGCGACCACACTGGATGAATATCGCAAATACATAGAAAAAGATGCGGCCCTTGAGCGGCGTTTTCAGAAAGTGCTGGTAGAGGAGCCCAGTGTTGAAGATACCATCGCTATTTTACGCGGCCTTAAAGGCCGCTATGAAGTACACCATGGTGTGGATATTACTGATCCGGCTATTGTTTCAGCCGCCACCTTATCGCACCGTTATGTCACCGACCGCCAGTTACCGGATAAAGCCATTGATTTAATTGATGAGGCGGCCAGCCGTATACGCATGGAAATTGATTCTAAACCCGAAGTGATGGATCGATTGGAGCGACGTTTAATACAGTTAAAAATTGAACGCGAAGCGCTCACCAAAGAAGATGACCGTGCATCCAGGGAGCGGCTGTTAAATTTGCAGAGTGAAATTGATACGCTGGAACAGGAATATCAGGCATTGGAAGAGGTCTGGATTTCAGAAAAAGCGGCGCTGCATGGCAGTGCCAGCATTAAAGAGAAGCTGGAGCAGGCGAGGCTGGAGTTTGAAACTGCCAGCAGAGCCAATGATTTAACACGCATGTCTGAGCTGCAATATGGGCGTATACCGGAGCTTGAGAAAAGCCTGGATGTGGCGGCACAGGCTGAAATGCAGGAAATGACGCTGTTGCGTAACCGGGTAACGGAGGAGGAAATAGCCGAAGTGGTTTCGCGCTCCACGGGCATCCCTGTGGCTAAAATGATGCAAGGGGAAAAAGAAAAACTGCTGCGCATGGAAGAGCAGATCGCTCAGCAGGTTGTGGGGCAGGGCGAAGCGGTGAGTGCGATAGCCAATGCCATTCGACGGTCCCGTGCCGGGCTGTCTGATCCAGAGCGACCCAATGGTTCATTTTTGTTTCTTGGGCCAACCGGGGTGGGAAAAACAGAGCTGACAAAGGCGTTGGCAAAATTTCTGTTTGATACCGAAGATGCCATGGTGCGCATTGATATGTCTGAGTTTATGGAGCGCCATTCGGTTGCCCGGCTTATTGGCGCACCCCCAGGTTATGTGGGCTATGAAGAGGGTGGCTATCTGACCGAAGCGGTGCGGCGTAAACCGTATTCGGTGGTCTTGCTGGATGAAATTGAAAAAGCCCATCCCGATGTGTTTAATGTGTTGCTTCAGGTACTTGATGATGGGCGCTTAACCGATGGCCAGGGGCGTACCGTTGATTTTAGAAATACCGTTATCATAATGACCTCCAATCTGGGCTCGCAGCAAATACAGGCCTTTGCTGAAAAGGGTGATTATAAGGGAATGAAAGCGGCGGTAATGGAGGTGGTTGGTGAGCACTTCAGGCCAGAGTTTATTAACCGCATTGATGAGTCTGTGGTGTTTCACCCACTGGGAAGAGAGCAGGTGCGTGCTATTACGGCGATTCAGATAGCGCATTTGCGCAAACGCCTGCAGGACAAAGAACTGGATCTGCAGCTGAGCGATGCCGCGCTGGATAAACTGGGTGAAGCCGGTTTTGATCCGGTGTATGGCGCAAGGCCATTGAAAAGAGCGATTCAACAACGTCTGGAAAATTCACTGGCACAACGATTGTTGCAGGGTGAGTTTCTGCCAGGGGATGTAATTGAAGTTGATGTTGAGGGGGATGAGCTGGTTTTTAAGCAGGGGGTAAAGTCGTCTGAAAAGATCAGTTGAGCTGCCGGGTGGGGATCCATGCATTCAGCTGATTTTTCGAGATTATTCATAGCGTTCATCTTTATTAAAATTCTCAGTGATAAATTCAACGGCTTCATCAACTGTTTTTTTAACTACGGATACCATTTGAATGCGTTCATCCTGTTCCATATAAAACGCCATATCAATTTCATGGCGCATATAGCGTGAAGGCAGTTTACTGAGTGCGTAGCAGGCAACGTCGAGAAAAAAATCAGTTGATCTATCCTCCACCCCGGATTTATTGTTCACGCGGGGTATGACATCGGTTTGTAGATAATCAATAACCAGGTGCTCGTAGTAATTATGGATACTTGTAAAGTCCATTCAGTCTATCTCAGTTTGTCATGGGTTTTCTGAGTATAGCCTGGCTACGGTGTGTTTTTAGCTGGATTATCTGCCTGATCGACTATTTCGCGAATATATTTAAAAATCTGGCGGTAGGTAACAGGCGGTTTGTCGGTCTGTTTTTCTTTTTTTGCATTGCGCACTAACTGGCGCAAGTGGCTGCGCTCAGCATGGGGGTATTGTTTAATAAAGGCGTTAATGCTCTGATCGCCGTCTTCGAGCATGGCATCACGCCATTTTTCCATGCGCTTGAAAGTGGCATTGTGAATATCGTGTTTATGTAGAGTACGCTGTACCTGGCTGGCCAGCTCTTCAGTATCCATGGAGCGCATGAGCTTTGCGATATAGTGTTTCTGGCGCTTAAGTGCGCCATGGGATTTTATCCGCAACGCCTCTTCAACGGCATGCCTGAGGCTATCCTCCATCTGTATCAGGGCCAGGTCTTCTTTGCTTAGCGTGATGAGTTGTTCACCCAGGTGAAGTACATCGTCGCAATTTTTTTTGCGTTGCGTTTTGCTAACCCAGTCGTCTTCGGTGTGTGATTCAGTCATTTTTAGTGGCTTTGTGAGTGAAGCTAATGTTTTTTAGTTGCATATGGCCTTTTAATTCGCCTTTTTTATACTGCTCAATTTTTAATGGCAGGTAATAATGTGCCTTTGATAACCAGACATAAGACATCCGATTGCTACCCTGTTTTTGAATCATGAATTTTAATACCGGAAAATTTTCACCGTTAAATTTAATGTTTGCAGATTTCTCCAGTGTATAAGTGTAGGTGTTTATATTTCCCTTGTCTGTAATGTGCAGTGTGGCGTGCGTGGTGTTGGCGTCAAGTTGTAAATCACGGCTCATTAGTAGAGGAATAACATGTCTGCTCCACAGCGCTATCGGGGTGCTAAGCGAATAGTTTTTCTTTTTGTATTTGCCATCAATCTGAAACCCGCCGGCTTTCACTTTACTAAATGTCATATGTTGATTTTTTTTATGTTTTTTACCCCGGTACAAGTTATAGCTTTGCTGTAAGGGGTATTTTGAATGCTGGCCAGGGGTGGTGTTTAAAACACTGCTTTCAGTTGCCTTTTTACCGAGAAACATGCTGGCCAGTCCCGTAGCGGTGATGCTCGAGGTGTAGTTGATCTGCTGCTCAGTAATCTCAAGGCGGTTGTGCAGCTCGCCTACATGTGAGCCATAGGCATGAACGCTATAGCGACTCTGGTGCGCGGGCAGCAGAGCGGGGTGGGCCGCAAAAAGACTGAATGAGAGCAGGCTGAGAAGTATCGCTGTAAGCAACTTCCCAGATTGTTTCAGGGGCTGGCTCATGAGGGGTTGGTTCAAGGTGTTACCAGCTGGTTATCAAGCCATTTTAATGGGCTGTTCAGTGGTTGCTGGTCCAGATGTATTTGCTGATCCAGCAGTTTAAGACGCCCCTGGGCGACCCATTCTATGACCATTGGATAAATAATGTGTTCCTGCTGGTGAATTTTCTGTTGCAATGAGGCAGCGGTTTCATCGGTGCTTATATCGACGACTGCCTGTAAGACTACAGGCCCGCCATCGAGTTCATTACTGACATAATGCACGCTCACCCCGTGTTGTTCAACGCCCGCCTCCAATGCGCGCTGATGGGTGTTAAGCCCGCGAAACGCGGGTAGCAGTGAGGGGTGGATATTGAGCATGCGCGTTGCATAATGGCTGACAAAGTTATCGCTCAAAATGCGCATAAAACCGGCCAGTACAACCAGCCCCGGCTGATGTGGATCAATCGCCTGTATCAGCTGGCGATCAAATGCCTCACGGCTTGCAAACTGGCGATGATCTATACACTGTGCCGTGATGCCTGCGCTGCGCGCGCGCGCCAGCCCCCTGACATCGGGGCGATTACTAATCACGGCGCTAATTGTGGCGTGCAGCCTGTTTTCATCAATGGCGTTAATAATGGCCTGCAGGTTAGTGCCGCTGCCGGAAATCAGCACCACGATATTTAATCTGGG
>UOFJ01000689.1_pt1 | contig 13060 bp, 16 predicted proteins | sample 1988251 | NCBI WGS metagenome assembly UOFJ01 (sample SAMEA4712194, study PRJEB27164) | hydrothermal vent metagenome | biome: marine basaltic hydrothermal vent biome; feature: marine hydrothermal vent; material: mineral | place: Pacific Ocean | collected 2011-06-14/2011-07-23 | depth 1689 m
CCCGAAAAAGCTAATGCTATAGTCGCAGGTCACAGAAAATACGGAGATCTCAGGGAATGAGGCGTGTTACGTAAAAAATGGATTGTACCATTGGTTTTCTCTGTGCCCTCTGCGATAAAAATCAGTAGTTATGATGGGTGTCTTTTCTGTCTGCCTTACCAGGTAAGGGTTGGGCGGCACGACAAAGCAAAGTAAAATTCAGACCAGATGGGTGAAAGGCAGGACAGGAGAAAACACAGTTAACATATTTCTCGATAAACAATTGACATTTAAAAATACTGGTTTAAACTATTTGAACTCTCTGGCAATACGGCCAGATTCAACTAAGCACAGGAGAAAATTAATGTATTCAACAAGTGAGTCACCTCTCTTCTAGCTTTTCAGATTATTTATGAACTGGGAGGCAAAGGTCGTTTGTCTTCCAGGTCTATAAAACCCTGAATGACGAGCGTTGTTCAGGGTTTTTTTATGCCCTGTGAATTTTTATGGAGCACTCAGATAATTGAGTGATGGATTCTTATGCCTGTTAAAAAGATGTTTAACAAGGGAGAAGTCCCGGTAAAAGTGTTTACCAATGATATTGATCATCTGGCAATGCAGCAGTTAATTAATATTTCTCAGCTACCGATTATTCATAGTCATGTGGCAGCTATGCCGGATGTGCATGTGGGTAGAGGTGCCACGGTGGGTTCGGTTATTCCCACATATAAAGCCATTATTCCAGCCGCGGTAGGCGTGGATATTGGTTGTGGTATGAATGCGGTGCGGTTAAGTCTAAAGGCGAAAGATTTGCCGGATAATTTGCGTAAAGTGCGTATGGAAATTGAAGCGGCTGTACCGGTTGGTTTTGAGATGCACAAGGTGGACCGTGCGCGAGACTCTACTATTCGAGCATTAAGCACGGGTTTGCATGATGTATTGGCGCGAAGCCCAAAGGTTTTGTCGGGGCAAAAACGGTCTCATCAAACATGGATACGCCAACTGGGAAGTTTAGGCGGTGGCAACCATTTTATTGAAATCTGTGTGGATGAAAATGAGGATGTCTGGGTGATGCTACATTCCGGTAGTCGGGGCGTTGGAAACACCATGGGACAGTATTTTATTAATCTGGCGAAAAAGGATGCGCTGCGTAATAATCTGCGATTACCGGATAAAGATCTGGCGTATTTTGAAGAAGGTGCTGAGCACTTTGAGCAATATGTGCAGGCGGTCAACTGGGCGCAGGATTATGCTATGGCAAATCGGCGTGAAATGATGTACCTGATTGTTAAGGTGCTAAAAAAACAGTTTCCTGATTTTCATCTGACAAAAGAGGCGATTAACTGTCATCACAATTATGTGACGAAGGAAAATCACTTTGATGCGTCAGTTTATGTTACGCGCAAAGGCGCGATTAGTGCGCGTGAGGGGGAGCTGGGTATTATTCCCGGAAGCATGGGGGCCAGATCGTATATTGTGCGGGGGTTGGGAAATAAAGAGTCATTCTGTTCCTGTGCGCATGGTGCGGGGCGGCGTATGAGCCGAACGGCTGCACGGAAGAAATTTCTTCGCGCAGATATGGAGCAACAGACAAAAGGTATTGAGTGTCGTAAAGATAGCGGTGTCATTGATGAAATACCCGCCGCGTATAAGGACATTGATGAGGTGATGGAAAACCAGAATGATCTGGTGGAAATTGTACATACATTGCACCAGGTGGTGTGTATAAAGGGTTAACTGTTAACCTGGTTTATTTAAGAGGAGAAACTATAATGCCAATATATCGAAACCCATGTGCTACGAATCCTTTGCTTAGAAAGGGGGGTGCGCATACACAGAGTAAAACCGGTCGGCGGAGTCGGGATCATTATGATCTTCTGGATGAGGCGGCGCAATGTATGGAGGCGTATATTCGCCAACGACAAACCGATAACGAGGCTGGGGGCCATTCAGAGAAGGAGAAAGGGGAGCATGATGCTCCCCTTTCTTTTTGTCCTTATAAAAAAATGCTGAATAACGGGTTTTTCACGAACTATTTTTTAGCGGGCAGCCCCTGACTCATCAAGGGCTTCATCGTGGTTAATAAGCTTTTAAACAATAATTTATTAGACTGTTCTTCTGCGGCCAGTAACTCTTTAAAATGCTGTCGCTGGGTGGGCATGGAAAAGCAGGCAGGGCATGAGTCTGCTATCACCGGTAAATTCTCATTGCTGGCAAAATCACGGGTTTGTCGCTCGCGTGCATACACCAGGGGGCGAATCACTCGAAGGTCGCCATCGTCAGTAACATAATGGGCTTTCATGGTTTTTAGCTGGCCACCGTGAAAGGCGGACATCATAAAGCTTTCTGCCAGGTCATCCAGATGCTGGGCGAGGGCAATAATATTAAAACCATGTTCTCTTGCGGTGTTGTACATAATGCCGCGTTTGATGCGCGAGCAAAATGAGCAGTAAGAGGGCTTACCCATGTGCTTCTTTGCCATATCCATAATGGGCTCTCGCCGATAATGGTACTCCACACCCAGGGATTCAAGGTAGGGAATCATTGGCGATGGATCGAAATCGCCGGCCATGGGGTCAACTGTCATGGCTGCAAACTCAAATTTGACTGGCGCATGGCGCTGAAAGTGGTGCAGAATATGCAGGAGTGCCAGCGAGTCCTTGCCGCCAGACAGGCCAAGCAAAATGCGGTCTCCCGACTGGATCATATTAAAGTCCATTAGCGCACGGCCGGTTTGCCTGAGCAGGGTTTTTGGGGGTTTAATGAATTCACTCATGGGCGCAAAGATACAGATAAAAACAGGCCTGTGCAAATGCAGTGGTCGGCTTAATTTTCTACAGGCATAAAAAAACCCAGCATTCCTTGCTGGGTCTGTGGACTTCCGATGCCCTGGTGATTGATTATGGCGTTGTAGCTTGTTCCGTTTTTCCATATACTCCTGTATAAATATCTGATCTTCCGTGGCTCCTGATCCGTGTTTCCGTTTCAGCTACTTCCCAACGATCCCTGTGTCCCTGCTATTGCCATGTCCGTTTTGTCCATGTGCGTATTATGAACGAGTCAGGCATTAAAGCTATCAGCTGAATCGGGTACCTGGCGTCAGGTTTCTCAGAGAGTGCGTGTAAGGAAAATCCCTATGCGCTGTAATCAAACAGGACTATATCTATGTGTGATTTATTTGAGGTAACAGGTCCGTATGTAACGCATCATCTGGATGTAGATGATATTCATACGCTCTATATAGAGGAGTGTGGAAACCCCTCAGGCCTGCCGGTGGTGTTTTTGCATGGTGGTCCTGGCGCGGGCTGTGGGCCGTTTCATCGCCGCTATTTTGATCCCGAAGTGTATCGAATTATCCTGTTTGATCAGCGAGGTTGCGGGAAATCAACGCCCCATGCCAGCCTGGAAAATAACACGACCTGGGATCTGGTGGCAGATATTGAAGCGATTCGAACGCATCTGAAAATACAGCAATGGGTCGTTTTTGGGGGGTCCTGGGGTTCTACGCTGGGCCTGTTATATGCGCAGGCCCATCCATCTAGCGTGAGTGGTCTGATTGTCAGGGGTATTTTTCTGGCAAGGGATAAAGATGTGCAGTGGTTTTATCAGCAGGGCACCAGCCGATTGTTTCCGGATTACTGGGAGAAATTTATTGCACCCATTGCCCCATCGCGGCGAGATGATATGGTGAGCGCTTATTATCAGCAGCTAACCGGTGATAATGAAGTGCAGAAACTGCGTGCAGCTAAAGCCTGGTCTGTCTGGGAGGGCATGACAGCAACCCTGCAGGCCGATAGTAGCGTTATCGACAGCTTTGCCAATGCCCATTCGGCGCTGAGCATTGCGCGCATAGAGTGCCATTATTTTATTAACCAGTGCTGGTTGGAGCCAGATCAGATTATCAGAGATATGGCGAAAATACGCCATATTCCGGGCTATATTGTGCAAGGCCGATACGATGTGGTCTGCCCGGTTGAGCAGGCCTGGGCGCTTGCCAATGCCTGGCCAGAAGCACAATTTTCCATTGTGGGTGATGCGGGGCATTCTATTATTGAAAAAGGCATTACTCAGGCGCTGCTAAAAGCCATTCGAGAGATGGCAGAAAAGCTTAGATGATCGCTTTATTACAACGCGTGAGTCATGCCAGTGTGAGCGTTTCAGGTGAAAAAATATCCAGTATAAACAAGGGTTTGCTGGTGCTGTTGGGCATTGAAAAAAACGATGATGCAGCAAAGGCTGATAAACTGGTGCATCGTATGCTGGGCTATCGTGTTTTTGAAGATGAGGCGGGAAAAATGAACTTAAGCCTCAGGGATGTCGGCGGTGAAATTCTGCTTGTACCGCAGTTCACACTGGTTGCAGATACAAAAAGTGGTATGCGGCCTGGTTTTTCAGCGGCGGCACCTCCCGCAGAAGGCGAAAAATGGTTTGATTATGTGCTAGAAAAAAGTGCGGAGTCGCTGATGCCAGTGGAGAACGCTGTATATGCAGGTCAATTTGGTGCCAATATGCAGGTTTCTTTGCTAAATGATGGTCCAGTCACTTTCTGGCTCCAGGTATGAATTCGTGCATTCAGGCAGCATATGTATATGCTCGTAGAGCAGATTTGCGTAACGTGCGAATTATTTTTTAAGATAAACGCCGTTTATTTGTTTCCCGGTTTTATTTCCCTGTTTTATTGGCCAACTTCATGGTTTATTTCATAAGTTAATGCCTGGTTTCACTTTTTTATGATGTGGTCTGATTATTGCTGCAAATATACTTGCAGCAAGGTATAAAATTAAACTATGATAGAAGCTAGCTGATAGATATTGTTTATTTGAACTCATTCATCGAGATAATATATATTAGAACCATAAAGTACAGCTAAGTAACTTTTGTTACACATTCTGGCTGTTAAATGATTTAGATTGTTCTCCTGAGGTTGTTTATGAGTGACGCACCAAATTGTAAATGTATAGTTTCGTTTTTATGGACTAATGCGCTGGTTGTTGGTGCGCTAATATTTCTGGTCTTCACGTTTATCGACCCTGCAGATATTGCAGTAGCTATGATGCTGGATGTAGATGAAGGTGTTTTTCGCATTCAGGCCTATCTGTTTAGCTTTATTTTTCTGTGGCTGGCGTTTGCGGCATCTACATTTCTGAACTGCTATTTTGCACGCCTGAGGTATAACATGCAGGATTCGGCGAAATAACACCCGCAGGCAGGGCGCTGCAAAGGCTCCCTCAGCGCCTGTATTTAAGCGTTAAGCGCCTGATATTATTGAAAAAAATGGCTAGTTGAAAAGTTAAACTCCCGTGCGCTGAGATGGCTCTTGTATGCAGGTTGTAGCCGACATTAATCGTGCGTATAGGATTGTGCTGCTTTCCAGGCTTATCAAAGTTGCGCGTAATTCATTTACGGCTTAAATTCTGCAGAAAAACCTGAAAATATAAGACTAACGACCCAGGACTAATGATTTCATAAAAAAAGATTCTTTTTAGAATACAATTAAAGTGCTATCAGGTTAAATACGGATATTGTGGACGCCCCCTGGTTGAGCGGATGTGTGTAAGGCCCGTTCTTTTTTATGTATCAGAATCCCCTCAGGTGGTTTTCCCAAAGATTGATACAGTGTATCCTATGTCTTTAAGCTAAGTTTTAATTATTGGAGAGTGAAGTAAATGTCTGATCGCACTGCGAAAATCGCTCGCGAGACCCTGGAAACTCAGATCACAGCCGAAATTAACCTCGATGGCAGTGGTCAGTCGGAATTTAATACCGGTGTGCCCTTTCTGGAGCATATGCTCGATCAGGTGGCGCGTCATGGCCTGATTGATATGAATATTCAGGCAAATGGTGATTTACACATCGATGCGCACCATACCGTTGAGGATATTGGTATTACCCTGGGCCAGGCATTTGATAAGGCGGTGGGTGATAAAAAAGGTATTTTCCGCTATGGGCATGCGTATGTGCCACTAGATGAGGCGCTTTCACGGGTGGTGATCGATTTTTCAGGTCGCCCTGGTCTTGAGATGCATGTTGATTTCCCTCGCGCCAGTATTGGTGGTTTTGATGTGGACCTGTTTTTTGAGTTCTTTCAGGGCTTCTCTAACCACGCGAAGGTGACATTGCACATTGATGCGCTACGTGGGCGCAATGCGCATCATGTGGCTGAAACCATATTTAAAGCCTTTGGTCGTGCATTGCGCATGGCCTTGCAGGCGGATGCGCGCATGCAAGGTGTTATGCCCTCAACCAAGGGCAGCCTGTAGTGTCGCAAACCGTGGTTGTAGATTACGGTATGGGTAATTTACGCTCAGTGGCAAAAGCCATAGAGCATGTAGCAAGCCAGCAGAGTGTTATTATTTCCTCAAAGGCCGAAGACATAGAAAATGCAGACCGCGTGGTTTTTCCGGGTCAGGGGGCGGCACGGGACTGTATGCGAGAGCTGTCTGATCGGCGCTTAAACCAGGTGGTATTAACCGCAGCGAAAGAAAAGCCTTTTCTGGGTATTTGCATGGGGATGCAGGTTTTACTTGATCACAGCGAAGAAAATAACGGTGTCGATTGCCTGGGCTTATATAAAGGGAATGTGCGCTATTTTGGTGAAGGCCTTAAGGGTGAGCAGGGCGAAAAACTCAAAATTCCCCATATGGGCTGGAACACGTTGGGTCAGGCGCTAGATCATCCGTTATGGCAAGGTATTAAAAATAATAGCCGCTTTTATTTTGTACACAGCTATTATATAGAACCAGCAGATAAAGCACTGCAGGTCGCGACAACACAGTACGGCGTTGAATTTGTATCGGCAATAGCCGCAGATAAGGTATTTGCCGTGCAGTGCCACCCCGAAAAAAGTGCTCAGGATGGTTTGCAGCTTTTGAAAAATTTTACCCAATGGAATGGTGAATGATGAGTACTCATAAAAAGGTGATTAAATAACATGTTACTGATACCTGCCATTGATTTAAAAGACGGCCAGTGTGTGCGCCTGCGTCAGGGAAAAATGGAAGATAACACGGTGTTCTCCGACGACCCCGTGGCGATGGCAGGAAAATGGGTTGAGGCAGGCTGTCGTCGCCTGCACCTGGTCGATTTAAATGGTGCATTCGAGGGCAAGCCGGTGAATGCCAGTGTGGTGCATGATATCGTTGAGGCCTATCCTGATGTGCCAGTGCAGATTGGTGGTGGCATACGCGATGAAAAAATTATCGAAACCTACCTGGATGCAGGGGTGCGCTACGTGATTATTGGTACCAAAGCGGTGACGGATCCACACTTTATTAGTGAAATATGCGCGGGTTTCCCAGGGCATATTATCGTGGGTCTGGATGCTAAAGACGGCAAAGTCGCCACAGAAGGCTGGTCGAAAGTGACTCGACACGACGTGATTGATATGGCGCAACGCTTTGAGGAGGATGGCGTAGAGGCCATTATCTACACCGATATCTCCCGTGATGGCATGATGCAGGGTGTTAATGTAGAGGCTACCGTAAAGTTGGCGCAGGCAATACATATTCCTGTTGTTGCCTCCGGTGGAATAACAAATATGGATGATATAAAGGCATTGGCGAAAGTAGAGGACGAAGGAATTATGGGCGCAATCACCGGACGAGCCATCTATGAAGGCACATTGGATTTTGCACAGGCTCAGGCCTGGGTTGATAGTCAGCAATAAATAATCCAGATTATAATTATTAGAGAAACCAGCCGTGTCACTCGCAAAGCGTATTATTCCCTGTTTAGATGTTAATAGTGGTCGTGTCGTAAAAGGCGTGAAATTTGTAGATATTCGAGATGCTGGTGATCCAGTTGAAGTCGCCAGACGATATGATCGTGAAGGCGCAGATGAGATTACTTTTCTCGATATTACGGCCAGCTCAGACAATAGAGACACCATCGTGCATGTTGTGGAGCAGGTGGCAGAGCAGGTGTTTATACCCCTGACGGTGGGCGGTGGTATACGTTGTGTAGATGATGTGCGGCGCATGCTCAATGCGGGTGCTGACAAAGTGGGTATAAACACCGCTGCCGTTTTTAACCCTGAGTTTGTAAGAGAAGCCAGTGAGCGGGTGGGTTCGCAATGCATTGTTGTGGCCATTGATGCCAAAAAAGTGAGCAATGAAGGCGAAGCGCCTCGCTGGGAAATATTCACTCATGGTGGGCGCAAACCCACTGGGCTGGATGCCATAGCGTGGGCCAGCAAAATGGCTGATTATGGTGCGGGTGAAATACTGCTTACCAGCATGGATCGAGATGGCACTAAAATCGGCTTTGACCTTGAACTCACAGCGGCTATTAGCGATGCGGTGGCGGTACCCGTAATAGCCTCTGGCGGCGTAGGTAATCTCGATCATCTTGCCGAGGGTGTTATAAAAGGTCGGGCGGATGCTGTGCTCGCGGCGAGTATCTTCCATTTTGGCGAATACACCATTGAGCAGGCCAAGCAGCATATGGCATCCAGAGGGATAGAGGTTCGTCTGTAAATTCTACCAATGGCGTATTCCAGGGAATAAGTGAGCTTTCCACCCCGGATGTATCCGTCTATGATAAAATATCCTATGAATGATGAATGGCTGGCGCAAATAAAGTGGACGGATGATGGACTGGTACCAGCCATTGCTCAGGATGCTGAAACGGGACGTGTGCTCATGTTTGCATGGATGAACCGTGAATCATTGCAGCAAACAGTAAAAAAGGGCGAGGTAGTGTATTATTCTCGCTCCAGACAGGCGTTGTGGCACAAAGGTGAAGAATCGGGTCACACGCAGAAAGTGAAGTCGCTGCATCTCGACTGTGATGGTGATGTAATTACCATCAAAATTGAGCAAACAGGTGGTATAGCGTGCCATACAGGCCGTGAGAGCTGCTTTTACCGAGAATATAAAAACGGCGAATGGGTGGCCGTTGATGATGTTTTAAAAGACCCAAAAGAGATATACCAGAGAATATAGAAACGGTTATAGAAACAGGTATAGAAACAGGTATAGAAATATTTCTGGCCGATGTAAAACCAGCTGACACGTTACAGTGAAAACGACATAATGAGCGATGTATTAAGACAACTGGCGGATGTACTAGAGCAGCGTAAACACGCGGAGCCAGGCTCCTCATATGTTGCATCGCTATATGCCAAAGGCCTTGATGCCATACTGAAGAAAATTGGCGAAGAAGCCACAGAAACGGTGATGGCCGCAAAAGATGGCGATGCCGAAAAAATTATTTATGAAACCGCCGATTTATGGTTTCACACCATGGTGTTGCTCGCGCAACAGGGATTAAAACCTGATGATGTTTTAAATGAGCTGGCCCGTCGATCTGGATTGTCTGGCCTTGAAGAGAAAGCATCAAGATCGGAGTAGTTGGTGGTAGCTTGCGCTTTGGTACATACAAAAACGTATTGAAATGCTAGAATTCCCCTAAACTACTAAATAGAACTACTTAATAGAACTACTTAAGAGTATTAATCAACAAAGTAATGAATTCGCCTGATGTGAATTCAGGCACGAGAGGTACATGACATGGGTATTAGTATTTGGCAATTGGCCATTGTATTAGGCATAGTGATATTGTTGTTTGGAACAAAAAAGTTGCGCAACATTGGCGGCGACATGGGTTCTGCCATAAACAGCTTCAAGAAAGCCATGAAAAGTGGTGAGAAGGATGCAGACAAAGGCATAGCAAATAAAGAGAGCGATGCCATTGAAGCTGAAGTAACGGACGTTACCAGTAAAGAAAAAGATAAAGCATAGTCACTGTTTAGAAACTGACTCGGCTAATTTAATTACATTATGTTTGATGTAGGATTCCTTGAGCTCTCTGTAATCATGGTGCTAGCATTGCTAGTGCTTGGTCCTGAGCGCCTGCCTAAAGTTGCGCGCAGTGTTGGCTACTGGTTTGGCAAGGCGCGCAGATACGTAGAGGGCATGAAAGAGCAGGTTGAAGCGGAGTTTGATACAACAGAGGTTAAGCGCCTGCTACATAATCAGGATGTACAACTGCGCGAGTTGAAAGATAAGCTCAGTAGCACTGAAAGCAGCGTAAATGCAGAATTAAAAAATCAGTTTGATGATGAATTTGATGACGATGATCCGGGCAACGGGCATCAGGAAAATGCAGACAGGGAGAGTAAGGCTAGCGCTGAGCCGCAGTATGAAATTATTGAAGAAGACGACACACCGAAGAGCTATCTGGATAGTAAGCAGAGCCCCCTGGTGAAAAAACAGGCGGCCAGAGAACAGGCGGCACGGGAGCAGGCAGCCCAGGAACAGACGGCACGGGAACAGGCTGAGCGGAAGAGTGATGAGTCGCCTGCGGACAGCGCTCAATGACAGACAAGCTGCAAGAGAGCACACAAGGCGAGCTGGGTGAGTCGCCAGATGAGCCGGTGCCTGAAGAAAAGCAGATGGGCTTTATTGGCCATCTGATTGAATTGCGCGATCGCCTGCTGCGCAGTGTGCTGGTTATTATCGTTATTTTTGTTGTTGCATTTCCCTTTGCTAATGACATATACCACATACTGGCCAAACCCCTCGTCGATAACCTGCCAGAGGGTGGTAGCATGATTGCCACCGGTGTAATCTCGCCTTTTTTAACACCCATAAAACTGGCATTTATCGTTTCTATATTTGCCGCTTTTCCCTACCTTATTTATCAGGCCTGGGCATTTATCGCACCGGGTTTGTATAAGCACGAGAAAAAACTGGCTGTACCCTTAATTGCCAGTAGCGCTATTTTGTTTTATGTCGGCATTGCCTTTGCTTACTTTATTGTGTTGCCAAACGTCTTCACCTTTATGATGACAATGGCAATAGACGGTGTAAACCATGCGCCGGATATCACCTATTATCTTGATTTCACATTGAAAATGTTTTTTGCATTTGGCATTGCCTTTGAAGTGCCCATAGCAACTATATTATTAGTGCTTGGTGGTGTAACCACGCCGCAGAGCCTGGCGGAAAAACGCCCCTATATTGTTGTTGGCGCATTTGTTTTTGGTATGCTGCTCACGCCACCTGATCCGGCATCACAGGTTATGCTAGCGATTCCAATGTGGATTTTATTTGAAATAGGCCTCATATTCTCGCGACTGCTTAAAAAGAAAGAATCTGATGAAGATGCCCACAAGATCATGAGTGAAGAGGACATGGATTCTGAGCTTGATCGCATAGAAGCCGAAGAGGAATCAACAAAGTAAGCCTTGTATAAGGCCACCCTAAAGCAGGCAAAATAAAATGACACGTTGTTTTCATTTATTATTACCGTTTTTTTTGTCTGTGTGCTGGCCTGTAGTCGCCGCGAATATCACCCCCGATCATCCCTCGCCTTATGTGCGCATGCATGCTAATGATGCTGTGAAATGGCAAAAATGGGATCGTTCTGTATTAGCAAGAGCACAAAAAGAAAACAAACTCATACTGATATCCAGCGGCTATTTTGCCTGCCACTGGTGTCATGTGATGCGCAAGGAAAGCTTCACTAATGAAGAAATTGCGGCTGTACTTAATACAAAATACATTCCCGTTAAAATAGATCGTGAGCTTAACTCATCGTTGGATGCGTATTTAATGGATTTTCTGCAGCGTACCCGACGCCGAGGAGGCTGGCCACTCAATGTATTTCTAACGCCTCAGGGCTATCCGCTAACCGGCATTGTCTATCTTGCACAAAAACAGTTTCATGATGTTCTGCTCAAGCTGGATAGCCGATGGAAGGAGGATAATGTCGGGCTTGCCAAAATAGCGCTAAATTCATTCGAATATGCGCAGCAACTACGAGTGCAAGCCATTTTTGCATCAAATGAAGAACTGCAGGGTGCATTGTTTGGTGTGCTGGCTCAGGTAACCGACACACTGGAGGGTGGCTTTGGAGGTGAAACCAAATTCCCCATGCCTTATTTAATGATGTCATTGCTGAGGTTATATGAAAAAAATAAAGATCCGCAGCTTGCCTCATTTATCCAGCTCACACTGCGCCAGATAGCCACAAAAGGCCTGCATGATGTTATTGGTGGTGGTTTCTTTCGTTACACGGTAGATCCGGGCTGGCAGCTACCGCATTTTGAAAAAATGCTTTATACCAATGCGGCAATGATAGAGTTGTATGTAAGGGCGTATCAGGTATTTAACGACAGGCAATGGCTGTTTGTTGCACAAGAGACCATGGAATTTGTAATGAGAGAAATGCGCGCAGACAGTGGATTTTATGTGAGCAGCTTAAATGCACAGGATGCATCTGGAGAGGAGGGCGGAAATTACACATGGGATGAAAAAAGCCTGCGAGACACAATTAAAAAATTTAAAAACAAAAAAATAGAGCAAAGCACGCAATATCACTCGATGCCCGATGCAAATAAAGTGCTGCCTGTGGGGCTGTGGCTTGCCGAGATATCAGAGAAAAACAGGCAGCTGCTATGGCAAAAACGAATTAAAAACCCACCGGTAAAAGACGATAAACTGTTGTTAAGCTGGAATGCCTATTTGTTGTCTTCCATGACGCGGTTAATTGGTGTATCTGATAAAAAGCAATACAGAAAAGCCGCACAGATATTATACAAAAACATTAAAAATTTAACAAAATTTGATCTTTTAAGAAATGCGCAGTCCCATGGGCAACGCTATCTGGAAGACTATGTTTTTGTAGCCAATGCTTTGCATCAATGGAACAGGTTGCAGAAAACAGATGTAGATAAGAAATTAATACGCTCGTTAATTAATAAAACGGTGAATTTATTTGCCGATGATAATGGCTGGAAAATGACGGATGAAGCGATTATACCGATGCCTGCTTCGCAGAAAAACATTAAAGATGGCGATTTGCCGTCTGCAGAAGTTGTGCTTGTAAAGCTGATTTACGCATTGAAGCTTGAAGATAAAAAAATAAAAAAAATCATAAAAAAAATAAGTCAGCAGGTTGATGCTCGGGTGGTTAATAGCCCACTGGAATATAGTGGTTTGATTTTGCTTAAGCAGCAATATGATCTGGATCTGAAGTAGGCAGTTGTATCGCAAAATGCTGTCTGGACTACTAATATCTGGTGGTTCACTCGCTAGTCACAGCGGGTATTTATTTTCATTAATCGGCATTTGACTAG
>UOFJ01000422.1_pt1 | contig 13007 bp, 8 predicted proteins | sample 1988251 | NCBI WGS metagenome assembly UOFJ01 (sample SAMEA4712194, study PRJEB27164) | hydrothermal vent metagenome | biome: marine basaltic hydrothermal vent biome; feature: marine hydrothermal vent; material: mineral | place: Pacific Ocean | collected 2011-06-14/2011-07-23 | depth 1689 m
TACTGCGCCAGCCCATTTGCAGGGCCATAATATTCATCAACGGCAGAACCATCAATTCCCCCCAGACTTTGCACCTCCAGGAAAGTTGACCAGATTGAAAAATCAGACGGCGTTGTCAGCAAATTAGGTTCCCGTGGTTTTTCACTGGAGCCCAGCATCGTCCCCCAGGGGTCGCTAATCACATCCGTTGTACTGTTACAGGAATCATTGCGTACATTTTTCTGCGCAATACACGCACCCACTTCACGGGATAGTTTAAGATTATTTCGTGTTGACGCATTTTGATCGACACAACCCACTGGCGGTTTTCCTGAACCCGCACAGGTGTGCAGCACATCTCGCTCTATTAGAAACAACAACTGCGGCCATGCGGCATACCGGGCTACCAGGTACTTTATTGTTTTATGGCGTTGAGCCGCACTCAAATCAGCATACCATCGATTACCCGGCGTATTATCTTTAGGCAGTAAATGCGAGGTAATATAAATACCCGGGTAGTTATCAAGCAACCAGGCAAGGCGCTCATCTGTTTTCTGTAATTGTTGCAGATCAAAACGATTATAATTGAGGCCATCATGTATCCAGTTTGCACGGGGATAACGACCATTCGATGCTCTCGCACCTGGCACCCACCGGCTATACCCTCCACCAATCCCTACGCGTAACAGATTAATCCCCTTTGCGCTAACCTGCTCAATATAACGATGAAACAAATTCTCATTACAGGCCGCATTAAAATCAGCAAGGCATGCATCATTAAAGAGCAGATAAGGGGTGTCTGACATTGCCAGAATCGGCTGCTTATTATCGCCCATCCATTGTTGAAGGTTACGACTGTGCTTGCGCAACTTACCTGGAAGTGGGGATTCATTAGCACTAAATGATCCGTTTTTTCCATTCAGCCCTGGATCGCCTGAACGACTTGTCCAGCTCCAGTTTCCCATTACATCAATATAAGTGCGTGCCCGCCAGGTATTGCCTCCATCATAAAATCCATTAACTGTAATGCTTTTATCAGCGGATTTAAATGTGATGGTTACATTTGTATCAAAAGGGTTGGTAACACTGCCATCACCGGTATTTAGCACAATTTCATGAACGGCAAATAGCCCAGCCACATCATCTGATACGCCTGTACCCTGTTGCGTGAAATTTGCAGACCACGAAGTTAAACTGACAGCCATTAACGGTAATATTAAACACCCATAAAGACTTTTTTTAAAGATATTTTCATTAACATCAATTTTTTTCAAAAAATTATTTTTTTTATTAAACATTTTTATTCTCTATATTTTTATAATATTAGTTATTCTGGCATTAAACGGGGCTTATTTGCGAAACACTCATGAATCGCAAAAAAAATACCCCCATTCAATATGCACCGTTAATTGACAATTAGAAAAATAAATTATGCATTGATTATTTTCTATTTATTTTTAATCACTTTAAATTATTTATTTTAAAAAAAACATCATACAGAAGTATGATTGTGATAAAAAACAGATACACAACACACTTTTTCTGTTGAGAGTGTCTCGTTAGGGTTACCGACTATTTTTTTAGAATCAGGCATTTTCTGGATGTGTAAAGAACAGACATCCCGGGATTACGTTACGCTCCATCTGTATGCTGTTTATGCATTAACCTAAAAATCAGTTAACCGCGAAATGACTCCTTAAGTATTTTAAAACATTGAATATTTTAAAATACCACAAGTCACCCGTTCGGTTTTTTGCAGGGATGCACTTATATCGTGGGTGCAGGAGTACAGGAGCGTGAATACACTACACTCTGAAGTATTTAAGATAAAAAACTGGTAACTACTCACACCTCCATACATAAAACTGCGGGCAGTATATAACTCTGAAATAATCAGTTGGGCATATCAAAGTGTGCTTATTGGAGGGGTGACTGGCGCAGTCAAAAAGGGAGTCGTTATACGGTTATGTGCCTTCGCCACGCGATAAACCTGAATTCATCAGCTGAACGCACAATAGTCCGCTAAGTTATTGAAAATATTTAATATTTCATGCTCCCGCAAGCTCTTCTCCGCTTAGAAAAATCTACCCTTATAGCTCCTCAGCTATTGGGTCCTGTAATATGCAATACCGATACTCAGGGACGAAAATTAAATAACTCATGCAATTAGCTTGCCTCTTTGCCCATAGTTTGCAGCATGAAAACCGTTATGTAGAACGACTACACGCCCATTTTCAGGCTGAAAACTATGAGCCAATATTCTGCACTACTTATAAAAATTATTCTATTTTCGTCCCTTAGGTACCCATACAATATGGTATTTACAACACCAGATAACGTGCGATAATTTTTTAAATCTACTCATGATAGTCCTTTTGTTGATGTTATGGGAATAACTCAACATGGAATACCATGAGTAGACTTTTAAGACAATGACATAGCCATTGACCAGACCACCGCCTTAGGCGGTGGATATACAAGACTGATTATATTATATTTTTCACTGAAACAAGTATAAATAATACAGAACACCTTTAGCACTTATCCAATAGCGTATAAAAATTTTCGATTAGAATTTTTTTTTATAGATTTATCATTCAATTTCAACTGTTTTCGCGTATTTGTTATTTCTATATTGATTGTTTCTTTTTGAGGCTCTAAAAAAACATCATTATCAACTATATGAACGGGATGGATTTTCATATACTCAATATACTCCACATAGCGTTTGATATTTCTAACATTATTCATGATTACATTACTCTGTAAGTTAATCGAAATTTAAGACACATCTAATATACTAGCGGAGCATATGAAATGAATTCCCATTAATCAGAAGCCCCCAAAAATACACCCCTGTAGGCTCGGCATCTACATCCATGCGACTGATGCCTGTGAATAATGGCTATCCTTTCCAACCGGCCTGTTAGTCACTTCATTGATTACAGGATAATTCTAAAACATTTTATTTTTTAATGAAATCGTCCAAAAGTATGGTTTTATGAATTAAACTAATAAATACTTTTTTATGTATCATAAGACACCAACGAGACGAAAATAAAGGATACCCGCCTGTGAATAATAAGCATCCATTCATGACACATGGATATCAAATAAGGGATATCAAATAAGGGATATCAAATAAGGGGAGAGTAATTACCTGTTTTTTCTTAATACCATACTTCTGGATGATATTAAATAAAAATAAATCCGGTAATATAATACAACCAGTGAATATGCGGAAATACTAATGAATCGGTAGAAAAAGACAGTTATTATTTAAAATAGTCAACCGTATAAAATGCGAATATTGAACCTGGAGAGATGTATTTTCAGCGCATTTTGAATAACGGGCACTTTTTTTGTATATATAATGGTTATATGGACACCTCTATTAAAGACAGTAAATTGTTAGTATAAAATTTTATGCCTGAAAAATGATTTATATCATGAACTAACCGCTTTCACTATTTTTTGTATGTTTTTATACTGAAGACTTTTTATCTCCCTGTTATTGTACTAGCTGAGTAGCTATCAATACAGCAACCTGAAAAACCTCAATTGCCAGTATGATACTGGCTAAAGGATAAAAAATGTTATTACATAAAAGAAAAAAACGGTTAATACTGGCAGCCAGCATGATACTACCCGGCAGCGCCGCACTACAGGCTGCACCCGTTGATATTGTTAACCTGGACATGAGCAAAACCTCACTGGATCTTAATCTGGATGGCAAAGTGCATTCATTCAGCACAACCCAACCGGTGTCTATTATTATGGGAGCATATCAGAATCCGATAGTCAATATGACCGATATTGATGGCGATACAGTGAGCATTTATACCACAGGCTCCAACCCGACACCCAGCGGTACTGCAGATGCCACACTGGGTACCCTTGACGTTAATTTTACTGCCATGCTAGCGGACTTCACCCTGCTTGCGGGTGAGCGTGGCGAGCGTGATGAGAAGGGTAACATCGTTTTCACAAGCACACTCTGGGATAATACAACCAAAGTCAATACAAATATCTATAACGGTTCTGATAACACATTCAAGCTGGGATGGACAACGGATATCGATGCAAGCGCAATATCTGGACGTTCACGCATATGTGCAGGGGGAAACTGGCAATGGCAATCGAGTTGCAAGACCCATATCAAACTGAAAGGTAAAGTCAATGTGGTCCCCGTACCCGCAGCTGTATGGTTATTTGGTTCAGGCCTGCTGGGCCTGATAGGGATAAGCAGAAGAGGCTGGAGCCGCTAGTTACAAGAGCCAGACAGGTGCCCTGAAGTCGCAGGATCAAACGATAAAGAAACCTGGCTGTATTGCCAGGGCACCGCCTTTGTCATCACCCGTAAGTTAAGCTGAAAGGCAACTGCTCACCCCTTACTAACAGTTTTTCACCACAGAGGACGCAGAGAGCACGGAGAAAAGCAGAAAACAGAGAAAAGCTGCGCAAGCTCCTGGTCTGTATAGCTATATGAAAAAAGTGTTTATCTCCAGCCGCTCCAGGGCTTCACGCCAAATAAGGTGGTAGAAAACGGCTCCTGCATTTTCTACAGTCCCACCGTCCATGGCCCTCTATGATCATAACGGCTTCACATTTTTTCATTACGCCATACAAATTAATGGCCAAATCAATAAAGGCACATCTTTTTCGCACTCAACTGATTAATTTAGGTCTACAGGTTACTCACACTGCCGACATTCTGTACACCAGGGCCTGCGCCTGTTTCAGGCAAACTCGGTAACGGCAAATACACCCCCGCTACATTACTAATGCGTAACTGATCTATTTTTGAATTTGCTTCACGCTGATTAATGCGTATAGTATGCGGTCCTGAAGATAATAAATACGGCCCCAGACCACTCCTTTTAGTGTCGTTGACCGTTGCCCAGCCCCAACGATCATTTTCATTTAAATGCACAGCACTGTCTGGCCCTCCATCAACAGACACCAGAAAACTATTTTGATTCGAACGCTCACCTGTACCACGTAATGCAATTTGATACACGCCATCAACGAGTAACACAACTGAATATTCCAGATAAGAGTCACCCCGATCACCAATCGATTCCATATAATCACCACCCGAGGCATCACCACGCATATTCTGAACAAAACTGTCCACACCGGGTTCTACATCATTAAATGTGGTGAAATCCTCGGCTTCCACAATAAGATCAATACCGGATGTCAGCGGTCTATCTGCAATTTGCTGAATTTCTATCGCACGTATTTCTGGATTTTCCAGCTGATGCAAAAAAACAATATCCAGTGCGCCATCATTTACCTCTACCACTAAATTTTTTATCAATGCGCCACTCCCCCTGCTTCAGCAAAAATATCCAGGCCTTCTAATGCTAACCGATCCTCCAGTGTCACATCAAAAACCCGTAAGCCCACATCTTGTATGGCATTGAAAGTTTCTGCAAAATGCAGACCTACACTGTACATACCATCAGGCACTTTAAAGCTGTAACGCAGCTCTGGCCCTCCATCCACTGACTCGTCCACATCAAAACGACCGCTCTGATAAAGCACATCATCATCTGTGCCGCTAATCTGCGTATCAGGACCACCTGATTCACTTAACCTGCCCGTATTAAAGCCTTTATCCGCCTGCCATAACTGCCCCAGGCTATCGGTATAATCCCCAGCCCCGGCATTAATACGCAACACAAAACGTGTATCCTCAATTATTTCAATTGCACGTATCTCCGGGTCTTGCGTCTGATGCAGAAAACCAATATCCAGCACACCATCCGTAACCGTCACTGCCAGCGTCTTCATCAATGCCCTATTTCCTCCCACTTCAGCAAAAATATCCAGATCTTCCAGGACCAGATTATCTTCCATTAGCACATCAAAAATTCGTAAACCCTCTCCCTGAGTATCATTAAACGTATCTGCAAAATGCAGAACCACAATATATGCCCCATTGGGCACATTAAAACGGTAACGCAATTCGGGTGCCGAACCTGCATCAAAACGACCACTCAGGTAAAGTCCGGGATCATCTGTACCTGCCACCGTTACACCATCAACAATTGTGGTTAAATTACCTGTATTAAAACCTTCATCCATACGCCATACCTGCCCCAGACTATCGGTATACTCCTCAGCCCCTGAATTATTACGTAGCACAAATTCTGGCTCAACAAGCACATCGGTTAGTGTAAGGTTAACATTTCGTGTGAGCTGATTCGAGCCATCACTCACTTCAATTAGCACCTCATAGATATTGTTCTGATCACTATCACTGGGTGCTTCAAAATCCATAATCTGCTTAAATGTCAATATGCCACTTGTTGAATTTATATTAAACCGATTCTGATCCAGTCCACCCGTAATACTAAAACTCAGCGGTGCATCATCTTTTTCACTCGCCACAGCCTGATACCCGGTACTGGTCGTATTTTCACGTACATTTTTGAAAAAACCACTGCTAAACGCCAGGCTGGGAATATCTGTCTCATCCCTGGGGTCTGTGCCTGATCTTAATTCTGCCGCATTATTGCTACCATCACTATCATCATCATGTATATCTATTTCATAATCCCTTGCAGAAAAAGATAAACGGGCCGATCCTGAAGATAAATCAATGCGTTTATTCGCTGTAGCCAGCACATAAATTGATCCATCTAATGTGTACTCATAGGTAATTGTAATAGTGTGGGGTGCACGGCTTAATCCGGGAAGAGAAAGCGAAGCAGAACCTGCACCTGCCGTATTAATTAGCATTACTTTTTTATTAATTGTGTCATTATCAATGGTGATATATGCATTTAAAGCACCGTCAGCACCCAGTGTCAGTTTTTGCAGACCACCAGGAAGCGCTGTGGTGGCTTTATTATTAGCCGTGTTTTCTGCTGTACTGTTATTGCCATCATTACAGGCATAAATAAATAATAACAGCAGACTTAATATCAGTTTTTTACAAATAATATGTTCTTTCAGGATATTCATTGGTATGGCCCAGATAGATACTGGCTGTAGCAAAACAGATGCAGATACAAAAACCAGTACTCCATCAAACTTACATTTATTTTAAGTCACTGTACCTCATACGAAAAAAACTGGGTACAGGACACCTTTATTTTTTATTTTATCTAACCAGGATAAATACTAATAAGTCGGAAAATAAAGGATACCCGCGATTGAAAAGCGTCAGCCGCAGGGATGCAGATGCCGAGCCTACAGGGATGACTTCACGGCAACTTTTCAATTGTGGGTATCCTGTCTACTCGTTTCAGTAGTAACTACCCATATTAAAATATTATTCATCAATTATAACTACTCCCCCCCCCTTTGTGGTTATACTACCTGCAAGGTAGCTGCAAGAGTGGATCAAGCGAAGCGGATCAAGCTTTTTAACGGTTAATTTCGGTATATCCACTGCGTTTGCTCCGCCCTGTAGACTGTATGGCCATAAAAAACAATTATTCCGTATCCTGCAAACGCCACTTCAATCCCTGATACCAGACATCAGCCATCATCCAGCCCCCATTATCATTATGATGTCGGTGATCCGCCAGATTACAGCCCTTAATATCTGCATTAGCACCTGCACCATTATCAACCTCGGAATCATCCGCTTCGATTACCGTCGGGCGCGGAAAGTCATATGGGACATTCGCTGGAATACTCCAGGTAGAAAGCCCACGGGTATAGCACTCAGCACTTCTTTGCCACATTCGTCGCACATTGCCCGGATGGAGCAACATCATGCGCTCATCTCGATTTGTAGTGGCAAACTCTTCAAAACCACGATACTCCCAGTAAACAGAGGGTTTATAAAACCGATTAAAGGGTTCCGATGCGGTAGGCACATGTATACCATGACTGGTTTGACCACGGATACAGGTCCCGTTAAAAAAACGGCAACCGGCCGTTTCAACCGGTTTCATGGAATAAACAACATAATCCAGGCCATATCGGTTAATCAGCGTTTTACCTAATATTTTAAGCCATTTTGAATAACGCCGAGGCGCACTATCGTTAGCCGTTATCCGGCCATCGCAGTTCCAGTCAAGCAAACCATTAACGACACCTGAAGGGGCAAGACCCGAACAGGGCAGTACTACGCTGTCAACAATGTCTGCCGGAATGAAATCCGCTACATCAACAATGCCCTCTCCAGTATAATCGTTCACAGGAAAGCTTCGACTGGTGCTGTCCTGCACCAGTGCAATATGAATATCCATTCGTTCCCAGCACGTTTTAAACTCAACATTTAACGCTTCATGACGCACACCGTTTTCATGCCACACGCAGGAGGCAACTGGCGTGGGGACACTGGCAGAACAGCACGCGCTACCTGCCCGATCAGCCCCCGTAATTGAACGATCAATTTTCAACCGACGGCATGACCACCGCCGTGAACGCCCATCCTCACAGTACTGCCCCTCTCTGGCCTGCATGCGCTGATACTGAATACTGTTCTGTCGGGCAAGCATTTGTGACCAGTAAAAACCGCCATCGCCTGCGCTCTGCCCATCAAAGGCCACATAATTTCGACCATCTGAGCGCACAAAATTCAGCGTAGAAACCAGCTTGTCCGGATAACCACCCACCTTGCTGGTACTGTGCCCAATAAATAAGAGTCCCACATCAATGGGATCACCAGACCTGTCCGTAATATCAATACCTAATGTGCCAGCGGCATTAACTGCACTCGACAATAACATCATTAAAAAAAAATAATATCGTCTGCCTGCTTTTAAAATATGCACCTCTATCTCCTGGAAATTTTTCAGTAATAAACACACACTTTATAAACATGCCAGATTTATTTCCAGCCCAGTTCTCTTACTGAAAGAATAAAAGAACCGCAATGAATACATTCCTGCTGGCTCAGCACCCACATCCATGTGGTTAACGCTTCTAATTAACGGGTATCCTTTTCTGACACCTTATTCCTGATTGTAATAATAAATATTTTACTTCCCGGTGCTTATTTCAAATCACCTGTATTTGCATCAAGCACTGCATAACCGGACCAGAGAAACTTCCTGGGGAGTCTAAATGATCCGCCTGCATACACCGTACTGCCCTCAACCAGCAACGCCAGAACATTGCCAGAAGGAACGACTGGATTCCAGTCTGTAACACTGGCACTATCTATCGCAATTGCCCCCAGTCTTTTTCGTGAGCTTCCATTAATAGTGTTAAAAGAACCTCCCACATACACGGTATTATTTGCGACCGTTAACATAATCACATCCTTATCTACCTGCGGAGTCCAGCCCGCATTAACCACACCATCAGAAATATCTATTGCTGCCAGATTACTAAAGCCACTAATGCCAGCAACATTTGTAAACGCGCCTCCCACATAAACACTATTACCAGACACAGCCAGTGAACGAGCCACAGCCGAGTCCTCTACACCCAGATTCGGGTCCCAGCCCAACAGCACATTATCCAGCCCACCACCTGCTCTCACAGCAGCCAGCTTGCCTCGCGCAGTGCCATTAATCTCGGTAAAACGCCCACCGATATAAACGATGCCACTGGAAACAGCCAGAGTGTGAACAGGCCCATTGGCAGCTGGATTCCAGCCAGTCAATGTGCCGTCTGGATTTATAGCCGCCAGTAAACTGCGATTAGCACCCCCAATCTGGGTAAAGTCACCTCCTGTATACAGAACACCGTTACTATCCACTGTCAGCGTGCGCACTGTTTTATCGGGATTAAGTGCCCAGTTAGTGTTTACCCGGCCATCCGTACCAATGGCAACCAGATTTTTAAACGCCGCGCCATTAACCTCGGTGAAATTACCACCCGCATAAATCGTATTGTCTGAATACACTAATGAAATAATGTTGGGTGCCTTTCCATTTGGTCCCGTTCCACCTATATTCGGGTTCCAGCGGGTAAAATTACCATCGGGCCCTATCGCAGCAAGCCGATTACGCTCAATGGATGCGCTTCCAATAGTTGTAAGCACTCCCCCCACATACAAAGCATCACCAGAAACGGCCAGGGCATTAATATTATTATTCGGCCGAGGATTCCAGCGGGTCACCCTGCCATCGGTTCCTAGCGCTGCAAGGTGATTACGCGCCTCCCCACCAATCCTTGTAAATTCACCGCCCACATACACCACATTACCGATAACAGCCAGTGTATTAACCTCATTATCCGTACTCGGATTCCAGCGAGGCCTTACACTTGCATTCGCAGTGTTTATTGCTGCCAGGCTATTACGCTCCACACTCCCTATGGTTGTAAAGCTTCCCCCCACATACAATGTATTGCCCGATACGGCCAGTGCATTAACACTGCCATCTTCTACATTCGGGTTCCAGTCCGTTACGCTGCCCCTGTTGTCCCCTCTAGCCACGATTGCCGCCAGACGGTTTCGCGTAACACCCCCTGTCGTTGTGAAATCTCCACCTGCATAAACGATATCACCCACCGCTGAGAGTGCATTAACACCGCCACCGCCTGCATCCGGGTTCCAGCCAGTATCAAGTGCACCAATACCCGTAGCCTCATCTATATTTATCGCCGCCAGACCATTAAACGTACTGCCACCCACCGTAGTAAAATTCCCTCCCACATAAACCGTGCTGCCACTAACAGCCAGGGTATTGACACTTTGATTTGCATCCAGCCCCCAGTCAAGCGGCACACCATCCGCACCAATCGCAGCCAGACGATTGCGAGAAATTCCTCCTATGTTGTTGAAGTTCCCCCCTGCATATACGATATTATCCTTTACAGCCAGCGCCTTAACATCGCCATTCGCGCTCGGTTTCCATTGTGTATCCACTGTGAGATCTGACAGAATATGAGCCAGGTTCTGACGTAATTCTGAACCCACCTGGGTGAAACGCCCGCCAATATACCAGCCACCCTGACCATCCGAGACAGCGGTAAAAATACGATCATTAACCTGGGGGAAATCACCGGCAATCAGTTTGCCCGTGGTAAAATGCACGGGTACCCCACCCCCCGTAGCGGTGCCCACACCCGTGAATTTCCCACCCACATAACGCGTACCATCGGGGGCCAGAACAATATCATCAACCAGATTATCAAATACCAGCTCACCCGGCCTGCTGGCTGTTTCAGCAGAGCGAACTGTTTCTGTAGCATAGACTGCCTCCAGTACAAAATAGTATGCTCTTCCATTGACCAGGCCCGCAATTGCCACGGGAGCCGCTACATTGCTTATGACAGCCCCATCAACAAAACTCGACACATTATCTGGATCAAAACCCTTTACTGATGAATAATAAAGATTATAACTGACCGTCCCCCCGCTTCTGGCATTCCAGTTGACTACCACAGATCTGGCTTTGGGAACAATCCTGAGTCGATCACCAGGAACGCTCAGGGAGTCTCCTGGGTCTGTTTTTTCACCCACCTCATAAGCATTACTAAAACCGTCATTATCACTATCATGAATATCAAAATCATAGCTCATTGGTGTAAAATTAATATTGACAGAACCCGCGCTCAGATCAACCGTTGTATTGGCACTTGCCAGAACATAAGTTGAAGGGCCAATTGTATATTCATAGGTAATGGAAACAGTATGAACCGCCAGGCTTAATCCGGAAATACTGGCCGAGGCAGACCCCCTTCCCGAGCCATCTATGTTCATTTCAGTTCTGTTATTAACCACACCATCAATAGTAATATATGCATTTAATCTACCCTCACCATCTACTATCAACTTCTGCAAGCCAGACGGTAACACGCTAGATGCTCTACCACTGCCTGCTGAGCTATTATTCTCGCCATTACAGGCATAAAGCATTAATAACAGCACACTTAAAATCAGTTTTCTAAAAATCATATCCCCTCCCCTTTATTTATTCTAATGAGTCCTCAGAAATGGCTACTCATTATTCACAGGCACCAGCCGTATGAATACCAATCCCTGACCTACAGAAATGCTTTCACGCCAACTTCTGAATAATGGCTACCCATACTTATGCGCCCCAATAGTAACAGCTAGTAGTAACAGCCAGTAGTAACAAATGTTTAGCTACCCGCTAGTTTACCGGCTCTCCTGCATCTACTGTCAGTGTTGCAGTCGGTTCACCTCCACCACCGCCACCCGCTGCCGCTGCACCAGCAACCAGCACACCCACACCAATCCAGAACCATTTATTGCTAAAAATACTACCACCTGACTCAGTCTCGGAGTCAGGTGCCGATGCAGTCTCACTGTTCGTAATTTTTTTACCATCTACAACAACTTCACCATTGGCGATGGTTTTTACGCTCAGAGGTGAAAAAGAATAACCATGCAATAAGGTATTACCTGCTGCATCCATTGCCTGAATATAATATTCAAAACCTGGTTTTTTTATTTTTTTTGCATCAATGCTGATTAGATATTTATCCGTATTTGAAATATTACTCATTAATTTTCTCTGATAATTTTCAGTACCAATTGTTCTATAATAAAGAACAACCTGTTTAACAGCCACATTATCAGTTACACGCACCTCCACTATATGATTTTCACCTTCTTTTACCGTACCAGAGTACTCTGGCTGGGTAATAGAAGGTGCAATCAAATCTCCTGATGGCAAAGAGAGCTGCGCTGCATTAATAAACGGACACCAAACAAGCAGACTGCAAATAAAAGCAACGAATATATTCGAAAAAAGTGTTTTAATCATTCTATAATTCCTTAATTAATACGTTAATTATTTGTAAAAAAACATATTTAAAAACAAAACCTGCTACTGAAACGAGTAGAAAGAATACCCGCAATTGAAAAGTCGCCATAAATACAAATAACATTACCAGATAACTTTAAGCTGATTTTTATCATTATAAGCAATTGTAGTCTGAAACCTGCTCCAGCCACCTGGAATTATTTTTCTATCATTTATATCAACAAGGTTATCTAATACTACATTTAACTGAGCTTTATTTTTGCTAGCGATTACCCTGAAATCTGAAATATTAACATTAATGTTTTTATATTTAGAAAACAGCTCTTCAACAAATTTTTCACGGCCCGAAACATATTTACTCATTTTTTTTAATCC
>UOFJ01000303.1_pt1 | contig 12960 bp, 10 predicted proteins | sample 1988251 | NCBI WGS metagenome assembly UOFJ01 (sample SAMEA4712194, study PRJEB27164) | hydrothermal vent metagenome | biome: marine basaltic hydrothermal vent biome; feature: marine hydrothermal vent; material: mineral | place: Pacific Ocean | collected 2011-06-14/2011-07-23 | depth 1689 m
CAACATGTGGCCTCACGTATGGGTCACCACTGACAACCAGGAGCAAACCATGCCTGTTATTACGTTGCCTGATGCAAGTCAGCGCACTTTTTCCTCCCCGGTATCCGTTTATGATGTGGCCGCTGAAATTGGCCCGGGTCTGGCCAAAGCAACATTGGCTGGCAGAGTGAATGATGAACTGGTGGATGCCGCTTTTATTATGGAAAACGATTCCAGCCTGTCGATTATTACCGATAAAAATGAAGAAGGTCTGGATATTATTCGCCACTCAACGGCTCACCTGTTAGCGCAGGCGGTTAAGTCTCTGTACCCTGAGGCACAAATAACCATTGGTCCGGTGATCAATGATGGCTTTTTTTATGATATTGACTGTGAGGAAAGCTTTGGTCCGGATGAGCTGATAAAAATTGAAAAAAAAATGGCGGAACTGGCCAAAGAAGACTATAAGGTAAGTCGCTCAGTGATGAGCCGAGACGCTGCGGTTAGCTTTTTTCGTGATCTGGGGGAGGAGTACAAGGCACAGATTATTGAAGATATCCCTGCGGACCAGGAGTTATCTCTGTATACCCAGGGGGGCTTTACTGATTTATGTCGTGGCCCCCATGTTCCCAGTACCGGTAAAATTAAGGCTTTTAAGCTGACAAAGCTGGCGGGTGCTTACTGGCGAGGGGATTCTAATAATAAAATGCTGCAACGCATTTACGGCACTGCCTGGCCGGATAAAAAGCAGCTTAAGGCGTATTTGAAACGCATAGAAGAGGCTGAAAAACGCGATCACCGTAAAATCGGTAAGGCGCTTAATTTATTTCACTCTCAGGAAGAGGCACCAGGGATGATTTTCTGGCATAAAGATGGCTGGGACCTGAACCTGACCATACAGGGCTATATTCGTGACCGCTTACGTGATCACGGATATCAGGAGATTAATACCCCTCAGGTGGTTGATCGTAGTTTGTGGGAAAAGTCTGGCCATTGGGACAAATTCAGTGAAATGATGTTTACCACGCATTCTGAAAGTAGAGATTATGCCGTAAAACCGATGAATTGCCCCTGCCATGTGCAGGTGTTTAATCAGGGCTTAAAATCGTATCGTGATTTGCCACTGCGGCTGGCGGAATTTGGTTCCTGTCACCGTAATGAACCCTCCGGTACGCTACACGGGCTTATGCGGGTGCGTAATTTTGTCCAGGATGATGCGCATATTTTCTGCACTGAGGGGCAAATTCAGGACGAGGTGTCGGCATTTATCGACCTGACCTACGATGTGTATAAAGATTTTGGCTTCGAAAATATTGAAATTGCCCTGTCAACACGCCCGCAAGAGCGTGTGGGTTCAGATGAAATCTGGGATCAGGCCGAAAAAGCATTGGCCGATGCGCTGGATAGCAAGGGCATCGCGTATACATTGCAGCCAGGGGAGGGGGCATTCTATGGCCCTAAAATTGAATTTACCCTGAAAGACTGTCTGGAACGCGGCTGGCAGTGTGGCACAATGCAGGTTGATTTTTCCATGCCGGGTCGACTGGATGCACAATATGTAGACGAACACGGCAACAGGAAGGTTCCGGTGATGTTGCACCGTGCAATTCTGGGTTCAGTTGAGCGATTTATCGGCATTTTGATCGAACATTACGAAGGCAAGTTTCCGCTCTGGTTAAGCCCTCAACATGCCGTAATTTTGAATATTACGGACAAACAGGCCGATTTTGCAAAAAAAGTTGAAGAAATTCTGCATAAACAGGGATTTAAGGTCAATGTGGACTTGAGAAATGAGAAGGTAGGCTTTAAAATCCGCGAGCATACTTTACAGCGCGTACCCTACATGTTGGTTATTGGGGACCGCGAGTTAGAAACTAAAAGTGTGGCCGTTCGTTCTCGTAGTGGTGAGGATCTGGGCAGTATGAGCATTGATGCTTTTGCTGACCGTCTTGCCAGGGCTATTGAGAACCACGATCTCACTATATCGGAGGAATAAACATCGCATCAGATAAGAAAAAAACGCTCATAAATGATAAAATCACGCACCCTGAGGTGCGGGTAATTGATAATGAGGGAGAGCAGCTCGGCCTTATGAGCGCTGTTGAAGCAATAGCCCTGGCGGCTGGACGAGGCCTTGATCTGGTTGAGGTCTCACCGAATGCGAAACCTCCGGTTTGCCGTATCATGGATTACGGCAAGTATAAATTTGAAGCGAAAAAGCAGCAAAACGCAAACAAAAAGAAAACCAAGCAGGTGCAGATTAAGGAAATCAAGTTTCGGCCGCGTACTGAGGAAGGCGATTATCAGACCAAGGTCAGAAAATTGCGTGAATTTATGGAAAAGGGGGACAAGATTAAAGTGACCCTGCGCTACCGTGGTCGTGAGTTTGCGCACCAGGAGCTGGGTTTAGACCTGCTCAAGCGCGTTGCTGCCGATCTGGATGAGTTTGGCTCGGTCGATCAGATGCCAAAAATGGAAGGTCGACAGATGGTGATGATGATGTCGCCGAAGAAATTGAAAGTCTGAGATATATGCGGGTAGTATGCGCGAGCGCATATTATATGAATATATGCCAGGCAAGGTAAGATTTACAACATGGTTCACCAGGTTACATGCTGCATTAGCAGGACAAACCGGAAATAATCGCCCCTTATCCGCTTTCAACTGAAAGCTGGAACCGGGTCTTATCAAGAATTATTTTGGAGCAAACAATGCCTAAGATGAAAACTAATCGCGGTGCTGCAAAGCGTTTCCGCAAAAATGGCTCTGGCGGCTTTAAACGTGGCCAGTCATTTCGCCGTCATATCCTGACTAAAAAGTCGACCAAACGTAAGCGTCATTTACGTGAACCTTCACAGGTTGCCAAATGCGATACTCGCATGGTAAGCCGCATGTTACCTTACGTATAGGAGTCTGAATAATGGCAAGAGTTAAACGCGGTGTTCAGGCACGAGCAAAACATAAAAAAATAATGGCGAAAGCCAAAGGTTATTACGGTGCGCGCAGTCGTGTGTATCGTGTAGCCCACCAGGCGGTTATAAAAGCGGGTCAATATGCATACCGTGACCGTCGTGTTAAAAAACGTGAGTTCCGCAAACTGTGGATTACGCGTATTAATGCGGCAGCGCGTATGTTTGATATGTCCTATAGCCGATTTATCAACGGTTTAAGTAAAGCTGAAATTAGTCTTGACCGTAAAGTGCTGGCCGATATGGCTGTGCATGATATTGACGCTTTTGGTCAGCTGGTTGAAGCAGCGAAAGCGGGTCTCGCCAAAGCAGCATAAGCCTGCCTGTTTGAGATTTTAGCACCCGCTAAAATGTGATAACAGTTGTAAAAGGGGAAAGACCAGTGTCTTTCCCTTTTTTTATTTTATAAATATAAAAAATTAAACAAAATCTGGAACATAAACATCGTGGCAGACATACAAGAGGTTTTAAAGCAGGCCAGGCAATCAGTATCTGATGCGTCAGACCTCCAGGCACTGGATGAAGTGCGTGTTCATTATCTGGGTAAAAAAGGTGAATTTACCGCGCAGCTTAAAATGCTAGGCAAATTACCCGCGCCAGAGCGTAAAGGTGCAGGGCAGACGATTAATGATGCCAAACGCGAGTTTCAGCACACACTGGAGGCACGCAAGCGCCAGCTTGAAGCTGAGGAGCTGGCCGCACAGTTAGCCTCGCAAACGCTGGATGTTACATTGCCGGGGCGGGGTCAGCAAGCCGGTGGTCTGCACCCGGTTACACGCACCATGTTACGTATTAAAACGCTGTTTAATGGCCTGGGGTTTGATGTGGCTGAGGGGCCTGAAATTGAAGATGATTTTCACAATTTTGAGGCGCTGAATATTCCAGCGCACCACCCCGCTCGCGCGATGCATGATACGTTTTACTTTGATGCGAATACTTTGCTACGCACCCATACCTCGCCAGTGCAGGTGCGTACCATGGAAACATCCGAGCCGCCATTGCGCTTAATTGCGCCAGGCAGGGTGTATCGTTGTGATTCTGATTTAACCCATACCCCGATGTTTCACCAGGTTGAGGGTTTAATGGTTGATACCGATGTGAGCTTTGCCGATTTAATGGGCACGCTGGATCGTTTTCTGCGGCTGTTTTTTGAAAATGAGAAATTGCAGACACGCTTTCGTCCCTCTTACTTCCCCTTTACAGAGCCTTCTTCCGAAGTCGATATCCAGTGTGTGATGTGTGAAGGTGAAGGTTGTCGGGTGTGTAGTCATACCGGCTGGCTGGAAGTGCTGGGTTGTGGCATGGTGCACCCCGAGGTGTTTAAGCATGCGGGTATTGATAATGAAAAATTTACCGGTTATGCCTTTGGTATGGGCGTAGAGCGTCTGGCGATGCTGCGTTATGGGGTGAATGACTTGCGCCTGTTTTTCGAAAACGATATTAAATTTTTAAAGCAATTTGCTTAAGGGTCTGACTGATGAAAATCTCACAAAACTGGCTGCACGAGTGGGTCAATCCTCAGGTGGATATCGAGGCCTTTTGCGCAACCATTACCATGGCCGGTCTGGAAGTTGATTCGCTTGAACCTGCGGCGGGCGAATTTACAAAAATCGTCGTGGCACGTGTGGCGTCTGTAGAAAAGCACCCGGATGCGGATAAGCTCAATGTGTGCAAAGTAGACACCGGCAGTGAAACGCTGCAGATTGTGTGCGGTGCTGGGAATGTGCGTGAAGGCCTGGTGGTTGCCTGTGCAACTATTGGTGCGGTTTTACCGGGCAATTTTAAGATTAAAAAATCAAAATTACGCGGTGTCGAGTCCTTTGGCATGTTGTGCTCTGAAAAAGAAATGGGCCTGGCAGAACAGGCAGACGGCTTAATGGAGCTGGCGGATGATGCGCCCGTTGGAATGGATATTCGTGAATACATGCAGCTGGACGATACCGTGGTGGAAGTGGACCTGACACCCAATCGCAGCGATTGTTTAAGTGTTGCCGGCGTGGCGCGAGAAGTGGCTACGCTGTATCAGTGTGAACTGAACCCGGTCGTTGTGCCAGAGGTTACAGCAACGATTGAGGATACGTTTGAGGTGCAGGTTAGTGCAACTCAGGCCTGCCCGCGTTATATGGGGCGTGTTATTCGTGATGTGAATACCCATGCGCCAACACCCATGTGGATGGTGGAAAAACTGCGTCGAGCGGGTGTTCGCAGCCTCGGCCCGGCGGTCGATGTGACCAACTATGTGATGCTGGAGTTAGGTCAGCCCATGCATGCTTTTGATCTGGACGAGCTCAAAGGTGGGATTCAGGTGCGCATGGCGAAGCCGAATGAAAAAATTACCCTGCTGGATGGCAAAGAGATAAACACCACAGAGAATACCCTGCTGATTGCTGATAGTGACAGAGCGTTGGCACTGGCGGGAATTATGGGGGGAGAGGGGACCGGTGTGGGTGATAGTACAAAGCACCTGTTTCTTGAATCTGCGCATTTTAATCCACTGTCTATTGCTGGCAAAGCGCGTGAATATGGGCTGCATACAGATTCCTCTCATCGTTTTGAGCGGGGTGTGGACCCGGAGTTACCCGCTGTGGCTCTGCGCAGGGCCACACTGCTATTAATTGATATATGCGGGGGGCAGCCGGGCCCTGTTGTGGATAAGAGCGCGTTGGGCGATTTACCTGCGCGTAAACCCATAGAATTACGTCTTGAGCGTATTAACCGCATGTTGGGTATTGAGTTTGAAGCGGTTCAGGTTGAACGTATTTTGAACCGACTGGGTATGAGTTTGCAGTCTGTTAATGGTGGCTGGCAGGTAACGGCTCCCAGCTTCCGCTTTGACATTGCCATTGAAGCGGACTTGATAGAAGAGATTGTGCGAATTCACGGTTACAATAATATTCCACGCACCTTGCCCTCTTATCAGCCCGCGATGAAGCCACTGGTGGAGGCTGAGGTGCAATTGCAGCGTGTTAAGGATGCGCTAGTGGAGCGCGGCTACTATGAGGCAATCAGCTATAGTTTTGTTGATCCTGAGTGGCAGGCAGCGATTAACCCGGATATTGAGCCGATTAAGCTGGCCAATCCCATATCGGCTGATTTATCGGTCATGCGCACCAGTATCTGGCCAGGTCTGTTAAAGGCCGTACAGCATAATCTGAATCGACAGCAGCCCCGTGTTCGGTTGTTCGAAACGGGTTTAACCTTTGTTCAGACGGGGGATGAGCTGGTGCAGCATGCGAAGGTATCGGGCGTGATCACGGGCACGGTAGAGGCCGAGCAATGGTCGGGGGATGAGCGGAAAATTGATTTTTTTGATATCAAAGCGGACCTTGAAGCGATTTTATCCCTCAGCGGCTGTAAAAATATTTATTTTGAAAAAGCCTCGCATCCGGCGCTTCATCCGGGGCAGAGTGCGCGGATTTTCAAGCAAAATCAGGCCATTGGCTGGATTGGGGCACTGCATCCTAATACGCAAAAAACACTGGATATATCCCCTCCGGTGTACGTATTTGAGGTTGACCAACAGGCTTTGTTAGAAGGCACTGTACCGGCGTTTAAAGCGCTTTCAAAGTACCCGGAAGTGCGCAGGGATCTGGCGATACTGGTGAAGCAGGAAATAAGCGTAGAATCGATGGTTAAATCAATAAAATCAGTTACTTCCGAAATTATTCAGGAAATTATTCTGTTTGACGTCTATACTGGAGAAAGAATAGAAGATGGTCTAAAAAGTGTCGCTTTAGGCTTGATTTTACAGGGATTTTCCAGCACTCTTACGGATGAGGACGTGGAAAAAGAAATTTTAAGAATTATCACCGTCTTAAATGATAGATATGGTGCTACACTACGGGAGTAGAAATGGCGTTAACCAAAGCCGATATGGCTGAACGGCTGTTTGATGAGCTGGGGCTTAACAAGCGAGAAGCCAAAGAGTTGGTTGAACTGTTTTTTGAGGAAGTGCGCGAAGCGCTGGAAGATACATACAATGTAAAGCTTTCAGGTTTTGGCAATTTCACATTAAGAGATAAGACTCAGCGTCCGGGTCGTAACCCTAAAACAGGACAGGAAATACCGATATGTGCCCGGCGTGTGGTCACATTTCGCCCAGGACAAAAGTTAAAACAACGAGTTGAGGCCTATGCTGGAAGCCAGCAATAATAAAGAGTTACCTGTAATCCCAGGCAAGCGTTACTTCACCATTGGTGAAGTGAGTGAGTTATGTGGGGTAAAACCGCATGTGCTGCGTTATTGGGAACAGGAATTTACTCAGCTCAAGCCGGTAAAGCGTCGTGGAAATCGGCGTTATTACCAGCGTCATGACGTTATTCTAATACGCCAGATTCGTAGTTTACTGTATGACCAGGGCTTTACCATTGGTGGTGCGCGTCAGCAGTTAACGGGCGAGCAGGCCAAAGAGGATACCTCGCAGAGTAATCAGCTGGTGAAGCAGATTAGAAACGAGCTGGAAGAGATTCTACAGACATTGAAGAAGTAGCCTTCAGCCAGGTTGTGTAAATTAATCGGGCTGTTGTCAATTGTTTTTTTTCACTATTACAGGCTTTAAAACCAGGATAAAGCTTTATCCTGTTCCTTACACAGTGTAGAATTCACCACCTTATCGGGGCGTAGCGCAGTTTGGTAGCGCACCACACTGGGGGTGTGGTGGTCACAGGTTCAAATCCTGTCGTCCCGACCAAATAAAAAAGGTCCACTCTATGAGTGGGCCTTTTTTATTTGGTCGGGACGACAGGATTCGTTCTTTAGCGCCATGCTTTTTATGGCGCGTATCGGTTCACAAAACTGCCTGGAGCAGTTTTGAACATGGTGATTGCTTTTTAATCACCATGGCCCGAAGGGTGGAACACAGGGATGTGTTCCATAAATCCTGTGTCAGGCTGTCATGAAAGCAATAAGTACCCATGAGTGGGCCTTTTTTATTTGGTCGGGACGACAGGATTCGTTCTTTAGCGGCATGCTTTTTATGGCGCGTATCGGTTCACAAAACTGCCTGGAGCAGTTTTGAACAGGGTGGTGTTTTTTACCACCATGGCCCGAAGGGTGGAGTAAGACCGTTTGTACCCAATGTACAAACGCAGCTTGCGGAACGATCGGCAGGGATGCCGGGCTGGGACTGCGCACCAGGGAGGGTAGGATCGTTTAAGATTTGCTGACAGGGTAGTGAAGTAGCCGATATAAAATGGGATATAACACAGGGATGTGCTTCATAAGTCCTGTATCAGGTTGCGATAAACCTAAAATATACCTATGAACGAGACCGAGGTAGCATAGAGTCACCATAATCAATTGATTTTTAAGTATAAAATTTCAATTTAAAGCACTTTGGCCTGGCTTAAAAGGCTCTTTTTCAGGTGTTTTCCCATGAATTACAAGGAGAAGATAAATAGCAGGAGCTAATCGTTACCTTTCTGCTGGAAGCATTGTGTTGTAAAAGAACCTTCTGTTGCTTACAATAGGATTTTTGCGCTAAAAAAATGGGTTTAAGCAAATAAGAACGATTGTGTTTAAAGCAATAGTTAATTAAAACAAAGAGTTACGATGGTTTGATGTCAGGTGATTTTGTTTTTTGCAATTAATTATGACAGGGTTCTGAAATTTTTCTATATAAATCAATTGCTTATATGTCTATGGGTGGGTGCTAACCATTAAGTTACGGCATAAAGTCATGCAATTCAATTATTTACGCATATAGTGTTAGTGATTTAACTATTGATGATTCATGTTTACTAATATAATATGTGATTATCTCTTTAGCGTTTTGGACTAATAAAGCTTTGGTCTAGTCGGGCGTTTAGCCAGACTCAAATTTATTGAGTGGATTTAAGGTTGCGGTATAGATTTTATAAATTAAATCTTCCAAACCCTCCACTTCGTTACAGGTTGTGTAATATTTAATTTATAAAATATATACCGCTTCCTTAAGAGTAAAGAGATTAGAGCTTAAGGCATTAGCCAGTTGTGTTCTGGTTAATGCCTTTAAGTTATTTCACTTAAGGGCTATCAATGCAAATTTATCAATTTTTGTGTAAGGAGCTTTCTGTTACCCGGCCACAAATAAAAGGATTTTTAATTTCTGCGCCTAAAAGGTATAAAGTTTATAGTATACCGAAAAGAACTTCAGGTAGAAGAATAATTGCTCACCCCGCAAAATATCTGAAAAAATGTCAGCGTGCTTTAGTTAAGTTGCTTGAGCAATATCTAAAAATTCATGATGCTGCGTATGCATATAAAAAAAATACAGGTATAAAGCAGAACGCTATTCAACACCAAAAATCTAAATATTTACTAAAAATGGATTTCCAGAATTTTTTTTATAGCATAACTCCAAATTTGTTTTTTCAAATAATGGAACAGATGAATATTGATATTATTGAAGAAGAAAAAAAATTGTTGACACAGGTGTTGTTTTGGAGTCCTGGTAAAATTAGTGGAGGGAAATTAATTTTGAGTGTTGGAGCACCTAGTTCACCTTTGATTTCAAACGCTATCATGTACTATTTTGATAATGAAATTGATGAGATATGTAGGAAAAAAAATATTACTTATACAAGATATGCAGATGATATTACTTTTTCAACAAAGATAAAAAATAATTTATTTGATATCCCTGACCTGGTAAGAAGGCTTCTTGTTGATAATTTTTCTGGCCAAATAACTATTAATGAAGGTAAAACTGTTTTTTCTTCAAAAGCCCATAATAGGCATGTGACTGGAGTAACTATAACTAATAATGAAACTTTATCTATTGGGCGAGAAAGAAAGAGATATATTTCTTCACTAATTCATAAATTTAGTCTGAATCAATTGCCGGCTGAGGATATAAACTATTTGCAAGGTTTGTTGGCGTTTGCATGTGATATAGAGCCAGAATTTAAGAATAGAATGATAAGAAAATATTCCCTGAAAACACTGAATCAGGTGATGGCTAGATTAAGGTGATAAAATGAACGAACAAGAGCTATCTGGTAAAAAAAATAAAAGTATAAGAGCGCTGGAAAATAAAGCTCTTAAAAATGATATTAACGCTTTGTTTCAACTAGCTAATTATTATGAGCAGGGTCAATATGTTGAAAAAAATATCAAGTTGGCTGAAGATTATTATTTAAAAACTGTAGAGATTTTCAAGTGCCAAAAATTTAAAATTTCTTCACTTAAATTAGTTAATTTTCGAATATTTGAAAATCTTGAATTATACCCTTGTAACAACGAAAATTCTAATTTAACTGTTCTTATAGGAAATAATGGTGCAGGTAAAACCACGATTCTTGATTCTATCTCTATTTGTTTAAGTTGGTTGGTTAAAGCTATTACTACTAAAACGCCTAATGGTAAATCCATTAGTTCAGCAGATATTACGAATAATAATTTGATTGAATATGCTTCTGTTCTTGTGAAGTTTTCGATTCTTGAAAATTTTGATTCAAAAATTGAGCTGACAAAAACTGTAGATGGGAGTAATAGTAAAAGAAGTAGTTATTTTCAGGATATCAAGAAACTTGCAAGTATTTATAAATTAGCTAATGAAAAAAACAAGTCGTTTAATTTCCCAATTATGGCTTTTTACTCTGTTGAGAGAGCGGTTGATATTAAAAATAAAGATGTCATTTCATTTGATGAAATTAAAGATCAAAAATTATGGGGTAAGTTCGATGGTTACACTAAAGCATTGACTGGTGCTGCGGATTTTGAGCTTTTCTTTAACTGGTTTAAATATATGGATGACATTAATAATGAAAACGATAATAAATTTTTAATGTCAACTATAAAAAAATTAAAGGCAGAGCTGGAAGATGATTTATTCAAAGAAAAATTAAAAGTTTCTGAAAAATCAGGTGAAAAAAATGATTTTTTTATTTCATTTAAAAATAAAAATTTGAAAGAAATAGCAAAATTAGAGAAAATTCTGAATGAGAGTGAAAGGCTTCAGTCTGGAAAATTTATTAATAATGTGGCTGAAGCAATTTATAAATTTATGCCTGGGTTCAATAATTTGCGGATTCAAAGAAGCCCTTCATTAAAAATGTTAATTGATAAGAACGATTTAACATTGAGTGTATTGCAGTTATCACAAGGTGAGAAATCAATGCTTGCTTTGGTGGCTGATATTTCTCGACGACTAGTGTTGCTGAACCCATCTTTAGAAAATCCTTTAAAAGGAAGTGGGATTGTTTTAATTGATGAAATTGATTTGCATTTGCATCCTATGTGGCAACAAAATATCTTACCCAATTTAGAAAAAACTTTTCCTAATATTCAGTTTATTGTTTCTACGCATAGTCCTCAGGTCATTACTACAGTAGGTCACGAAAGTATAAAAATACTAAGAGATGGGGGATTATTTAGTGCACCAAAGGGAAGCAAGGGAGCAGAATCTTCAAGAGTGCTTAAACGTTTATTTAATGTCGAGACGCGCCCGCCACACGATTCGAATACCCAGGATCTGGCTGAATATAAAATATTAGTTTATAAGGATGACTGGGAATGTGTTGAAGCATTAAAGTTGCGTAATAAATTAAATAATGAATTTGGAGGAGAGGAGCCTGACCTGGTAGAGCTTGACCTGTATATTGAAAACCGTATTTGGGAAAAAAAAATTGAAGAAGATAAATAAAACGCCACCACCAGATGTACTGACGCAATATGCTAATCAACACCCTGATGCCACATGGGAGACGTTTAAGGGGCGCAGTACTCGCAGGTATAAACAAATTAAAGAAATAATATTTACTGATCAGGGCCATTTATGTGCCTATTGTGAGAAAACATTGGTAGGTCTTTCGCAAGACAAAAAGCGAATAGAGCATTACCATTCTAAATCAGATAATGATAATGCTGCTATAAATTTGCATTTGGACTGGAATAACCTGATGGGTGTTTGTCTTGGTGGAGAAGATACTAAAGAGATACATGCTTTGCCTGAAAATTTAAGTTGTGACTCATATAAGGCTCATCTTGAAAATTCAAATATGCTGGAAATTCCTTGTCATGGCGTGGTTCTTAATCCACTTGATATTATTGCTACACCCGTATTATTTGATTTTGAAAAATCCACAGGAAAGCTAGTTGTGAATTCAGAAGCCTGTGAAATTTATATTCCAGAGACTAATGAATTTCCCAACGTTGTTGAATTGGTAGACTATACAATTAAGGTGTTTAATTTAAATTGTGACCGATTGATTGATGAACGATTGAAACTATTTCGACATTACCAAAACTGTTTGAAAAAGGCAAAAAATATTAATAATAAAAATATTTATGCTGACCTTGCTGTTTCCTGGTTTAGTAAAAAATGGCCCAGTTACTTCACTACTCGACGATTAATATTAGGTGATTTTGCTGAGCGATACTTGTTTGAATCGAATTATGATGGATAAGTATGGGGGGCTGGAGGAATTTACAGGTGCTATCCACAGGCAAGTCACGTTAATTATCAAAAAAAATGGCGTGAAATAAAAGGTATTAATGGCTAAATTACTTCTAACGGGCGCTCGAGCTCCTGCTGCCCTGGAGTTGGCAAGAAATTTACACCGACATGGTCATCAGGTCATTATAGTTGATTCACTGGTTTATCCGCTAGCACGAAACAGTAAAGCAATAGACCGATTTTATAAAATTCCGGGCCCAAAAGAGAATATTAAAAAATTTAAAAAAAAACTTCTGTTGATTATTCAACAGGAAAAAATTGATTACTTAATTCCTACCTGTGAAGAAATATTTTATATCTCATTTCTAAAGAGTGAGCTTGAAAAATGTTGTCAGGTATTATGCCCGGATTTTGATTTAATTATAAAATTGCACAGTAAAATTAAAATTTTAGACTTATGTGCTGATAAAGGTGTAGGGATACCGTCTACACAAATTATTGAAAAATCAAATTTGGAAAAATTAGCTGAAATCAATGGGGTTATTGCTAAAAAAGAATTTTGCCGATTCGGAACGGATGTATTACTTAGCCCGACACGTGAAATGTTAAAAAATATAGTTGATAAAAATAATGGAC
>UOFJ01000636.1_pt1 | contig 12924 bp, 15 predicted proteins | sample 1988251 | NCBI WGS metagenome assembly UOFJ01 (sample SAMEA4712194, study PRJEB27164) | hydrothermal vent metagenome | biome: marine basaltic hydrothermal vent biome; feature: marine hydrothermal vent; material: mineral | place: Pacific Ocean | collected 2011-06-14/2011-07-23 | depth 1689 m
TGGCTGTATTGCCTGGAAGGAGACAAAGGTTTTGCTAAGAGAGCTGGCTAAAGCAGTGCGTGTTAGAAATGGGACTTTATAGCGGCATAGTGAGTGGCAACTGAAAAGCGTTTTATATTGATTTTTCGTAACTATTCAGCATATATTAAAATGGCTTAAAAAATGTAAAAAACGATCCATAACTGTTCAGGTTGCCTTCAGAATTTGTCAGTTTAAGGCAGCAAATATGAGAATACACTGCTGAAACGAATAGAAAGAATACCCGCTATTCAGAAGTCGCCGTAAATACATCCCTGTAGGCTCGGCATCCGCATTCATGCGGCTGACGCTTCTGAATAACGGGTATCCTTTCTTTCCAACCTGTTAGTACGTATAAGTGTCTATTTGCTAACGCCAAAATGGCGAGTTCTGCAGGTGAGCTGAATGGTTACGATTTTTCCAGGTTAATTGTGAAAATAGCCTGGAATTTATTTTTTCAGATCGCCAGCCAAAGCTATGTGCTTTAGGGATGAGAATAGAATAACTTTTATAAGTAGCGCAGAATATTTGCTCATAATTTTCAGCATGAAAATGGGCGTGTAGTCGTTCTACATAACGGTTTTCATGCTGGGAACTATGAGCAAAGAGGCAAGCTAGCTGTATGAGTTATTTAATTTTCGGCCCTTAGTGCAGGGTTTTCAGTCCAGTGTTGCTGAGCCCCGAACTGAGGGGGTGCGCAGGTATTTATTATCAGCAATACGCTGTTCAGAATACACTTTATATAGCTGGTCATGATTAAGGGTTTTAATCGAGCGTCCGGTTTTTGAATCCAGTAATCGCAGGCTTAGGTTAGGACAATTGAGTAGTGTGCTAATCAAATCGTTCATTGTTTTTCCGTGAGTTGACTCTGTAATTTTTTTCTACATCCTGAATAAGGGATTCTACGTACTTCAGTGTATGAATCAAAATATGAGGGGCAATTTTGTGACCCAGGTCTCGTTTTTTATGTTGTTAAATTGAGAAAAATCAGGGTATTGTCCGTTTTTTCATGAAGGGGTTGTTTTTTTCAGGTTAGGCGTACTGATGTGTTCAGGCGAAGAGCGAATATCTGCGGTGTGTGGTGCGTGCATGTACCCCGTCAGGTCTGGCGTTCGCATCCCTGCGACTGAGGTATTTATCGCGTTTTTTCAGGCAGCCGGTTCATGTTAGCCAGGACTGGGAAGGCTTTTTATCCATGCGTTAATATGTTCAACCACCTGGTTACAGATCAGTTGTGTGTTCTGCGGTGTATCACCGTTAATGTCCGCTACGTTCATAATCTGGATATCGCGTGCTTTAGCCGCATCATGGTCGATATGTGCAGTGCTGTCACCGGCGGCGATAATCAGCTTTAATTTACAGGCCGCGTTTATAACCTGGGCATTTATCGGTGTGTTGGTGCTCACAATCACATCTGAGCGCCAGCTACGCTCCTCTAGCTCGTCCAGGTCAAGTGACACGAACTGCTGCCAGCCATATTTATTGATATCAACATCCGGGAAGTCCGTATCACCCGTGAGTTGCCCACTGTCGACCATAAGTATATTCATATTTTCAAGTCACACCTTAACTCTTAGCGATACTATTAACGATGCTATATAAATAAATAACATAAGGATTTTTGCTGAACGGGATGAGTTTCGCTACCAATCCCGTTCAGCAAACGGTATTATGACATATTTTATACCCTTTTGAATAAGCTAAATTAGACTATGCCCCCCATACTTAAATCCGACAAGCTCGACCAGGTCTGTTATGACATTCGTGGCCCCGTGTTGCATGAAGCAAAGCGCCTTGAAGAGGAGGGGCACAGCATTACCAAACTCAATATTGGTAACCCCGCGCCCTTTGGTCTGTGTGCGCCGGATGAGATTATTCAGGATGTGATGCGCAATCTGATTAACTGTCAGGGGTATTCCGATTCCAAAGGCGTGTACTACGCCCGCAAGGCGGTGATGCAATACTGTCAGGAAAAAAATTTCCCCGATGTGGATGTAGACGATGTTTTTATTGGCAATGGGGTGAGTGAGCTGATTGTTATGTCGATGCAGGCGCTGCTCAACAATGGCGATGAAATGCTCATTCCTGCGCCCGATTACCCCCTGTGGACGGCTTCGGTGAGTTTGTCGGGTGGCAAGCCGGTACACTATCTGTGTGATGAGGAGAATGACTGGCAGCCGGATATTGGCGATATGGAAGCTAAAATCACCCCTCAGACTCGGGGTATTGTGATTATTAATCCGAATAATCCAACCGGCGCGGTGTACGGCAGGAAAATTTTACTGCAGATGATTGAGCTGGCGCGTAGGCATCAGCTGATTATTTTTGCCGATGAGATATACGATAAAATTATTTATGATGATGCGGTGCATATTGCATTGGCCTCCCTGGCAAAGGATTTATTTGTTATTAGCTTTAACGGGCTATCAAAAGCCTATCGGGTGGCGGGCTTTCGGGCGGGGTGGATGGTGGTGAGTGGTCAGAAAGATCATGCCACAGATTTTATTGAAGGCATGGAGTTGCTCGCATCGATGCGCCTGTGCTCAAATGTGCCGGGCCAGCATGCGATTCAAACCTCACTGGGCGGTTATCAGAGTATTAACGATCTGGTAAAGCCCGGTGGGCGTTTATATGAGCAGATGGATTATAGCTGGAAAATGCTGAATCAGTTAAAGGGTGTTTCCTGTGTGCGCCCCAAAGGTGCGTTGTATCTTTTTGCTAAACTGGATCCTGAAATATACAGAATTGAAGATGATGAAAAATTCATTTTGCAATTGTTGCAGCAGGAAAAAATACTGCTGGTACAGGGTACGGCTTTTAACTGGCCTAGAACAGATCATTTCAGGCTGGTGTTTCTGTCTCGGCGTGAAGATATGGATGGGGTGATGGAAAAAATGGATCGGTTTCTTGAGGGCTACAGGGATGCGTAGGCTGGGATAGGCCGCTCAGCGTGCCCCTTTCTGATGTGCTAATGTTTATGGGCTAGTGATAGTGAAATTGTTGGGGTTCGGACCTCGCTCCAGCCTACGACCAAAAACTTTATAAAAAATTTCTTTTAAAAATATAACCAATGTGGAGTGTAAAATTAAAATGAATAAATTGTTTGCAAGCTGTTTTCGTATATTAATCTGTAGCTACCTGGCTTTTTTCTCAGCGACTCTGTCGGCAAAAGATGTCAAGGGTTCAAAAGATCATCCGTTGATGTCGCGTTACAAAGGCGCTGAAATAAAAGCGTTTAATGAAATAGATTATGATGAGTATGCGCTGGGCGTGGGGGCTGCTAAAAACAAGAAAGTAGAAACAAAAGCAGTTGAGGGGAAAATCACAACAATTATTTATGAAGCTGATAAAACATTATCGACCTTTCAGGTGATGAAAAACTATGAGGCTGCATTAAAACGCAATAAATTTGAAAAATATTTCTCATGTACGAATAAAAACTGTGGAAAGTATTTCCCAAAATACCTGCTTCAGGGAACAAACAGTGAAAATACTTATTTGCCAATGGATATATATAATATGGATGACAGGGCGGATTACAAATATATCAGCGGAAAATTTGAAAAAAAAGGCAAGCCTGTATATGTTAGTCTGCTAATATTTAAAAACAAACATAATAAAAAGGTGTTTATCGGGCAGGAAATTGTAGAATCTAAAGAAATGCAATTAGATCAGATAACAATAGATTTAAAATCCCTTGAGCAGGCGATTAATCAGACAGGTAAGGCGACCTTGCACGGTATTAATTTCGAACATAATAGTGCGAAACTAACTGAAGACTCATTAAATACGGTTAATATTCTGGCAATGTATCTGAAGCAAAACTCAGCGGCCAGCTATTTTGTGGTAGGTCACACCGACAGTAATGGTGAATATGCGTTTAATATGAAATTATCAAAAGAACGTGCACAAACCATAAAAAAGTCTCTGCAGGCTAAAGGCCTGCCTGAGAAAAATCTTGTTGCGGTGGGCGTCGCCCAGGTGGCACCGGTGGCCTCTAATAAGGATGAACAGGGCAGGGCTGAAAACCGCCGTGTGGAGCTGGTGCTTAAAAACTAGCAGGCGTAATAAAAGGTGGTTAGCTGTTAGGGACGAGAATAGAATAACTTTTATAAGTAGCGCAGAATATTTATTGTAACTACTCACACGATTCAGTATAAAATTCCCCGAAAAATGCTAGCCGTATAAATGCTGGCAGTATAAACGGGCTAACAGGTCCACGGGGAAGGATACCCGCTATTGAGAAGCGTCAACCGCAGGGATGCGGGTGCCGAGCCTACAGGGATGTATTTACGGCGACTTCTCAATAGTGGGCATTCTTTCCTTTCTATCTATTTCAGTAGTCATTGTAACGTTATTTAATTTTCATCCCTTAGTCTGTAGTCAGGTCACTGTGCTCTGAGGTAACAGAGCCCAGTAAAAACAGCTTGCTGTATAAAAAATCAACACGTAGAAATGCTTATATTATTTACTTAAAAATCTACTCTATATGTGAGGATCCACCTTTTTAACCTAAAAAGATCAGTTGAGCGCCTTGAAGTGTGCCCCTGGGAGGGCGGTTGGCGTAATAAAAAAGTGAGTCGTTGCACGGTTGTGTGCCGTTGGCACGCGATAAAGCGTGTCATCTTTACACGCAAAAACGGCCTAGTCCTTCGCGAATGACGTGCATGGACGCACTAATATCGCGATTGCAGGAGCAAGAGAGCGTGTTTTTTATATAGCCAGGCGTACTTCCAGAGGCACAATTCAGGGCGTAGCGTATTCACCAGATGGTTTTTGTGCAGGGACGCACTTATTTTGCGAATGCAGGAGCATAAGAGCGTGATCTGCAACATCTGATAATATTAAATATTATCAAACACTTACAGCGTTATTGCGCGGTCAACTAATTTTTTCAGGTTTAAACTGCCTCAGAATTGAGATGCCCTTTACTGTCTGGTTGGCGTCGTTAGAATTTGTATAAATTTTTGCTTATCCACCCATCCTGACTCATAGACCTGTAAATTCGATGAGGTTCCTTTAATGGGATTCATCGCGTTGGGTAGCTTAACAAAACTAAGCGGTATGCGAACGGCGTAATTTAAATCAATTGCGTAAGGTGAATCTACACGCATGGCACCATAACCTGCATGTGCAATCTCTAAGGTATTATCAGCGCAGCCTGAGTTTTCAGAAAGTGTATTTAAAAATACAATATACTGTTGACCAACCTGGATTTCGCTGTGTTTTATAAATCTGGATATGAATGTTATGCTTTCATTGTTCTTTGTATTTTTAATGAAGTTTTGTACGCTAGCCCTATATTGTATGCCGCAGGTAGTTATATTTTCACTAACTGTGCCCAGGGTTACTGTTACTAACGCAACCTGCTGGGCTTCATTTAATAATGAGGCCAACGATACGCGAGCAATTTTAGTCGCATCGGTATAAAAAGGCGCAAGGAAAAGGAGTATTCCTGCGTTGAGCGAAAGATTTTGAGAGGTAATGTTCATAACTAATATATAATCTTCCCATACGTTCTTTTTTCAAAATTTGCGCCCATTTCTTTAGTTTCAATTACACGGGGCGAGTTATTATAATTGCCCCAATGACATAATTCATGCAGTAGTGTAGCACCCACAACGTATAAAGCTTTGCCTTTCTTATTTTTATTTGTTATTCCGGCGGCGATATTCTCGAAATCCTTTACTATTTGTGTGTGAATTTCTATTCTATCCTTGTTTTTGTGCCGAAAACAGCCATAAGCTTTTGGTACCCCACACTGCCCACTGTATAAATCCGTTATTCTAATGAGAGGTAAATTTCCCCAGGTTAGCGCAGAGGCGGCTTCCTTTTCATCTAAATGGCCACTATTATTGAGGTTTCTAATTACTTTTGGGACACCCTTTAGCTTAGGAAGTTGGCGTCGGACATATTTTGTGAAATTTGGATATTTCTTCTGATCAGATATTGAAATTTTCATCTTGCCATCCTGGAGTTGATTTAAAATTACCCAGGCTAGTGTAGCACTATTTTAATACTTTTAAACCATTTTTATCGTGCGTGTTTTAACCTAAAATAATCAGTTGGACGCCTCAAAGTGTGCTTCTGAGAGCGGGGTTAGCGTAGTCAAAAAGGGAGTGAATGGCGACATCATATAATATTTAATATTATCAACTACTTAACGCGTTATTGCGCGGTCTACTGATTAATTTAGGTTTAAGGGCGTATCTATCGGGATTGTAATGCACGCAACCTGGCCCCATCATTTTTGATGTATGAATACTTATGGGCTTGCAGGTGCTCTTATATTAATTCAATAAACACAAAGTCATCGAGCTTTGCGGCTTTTAACAAAGTGACATCGGTGATTGCATGGGCCCAGATACTGGTTTTTGTAGCAAGTCGAATCTCGCCCGCTTTGTCACTGGACTGAGAGGCCGGTGTTTTGCCAAAGCCAATAGCAATGCAGTTACCCTCGGCCCAGAATGCGAGTTCACCGGCCTTAATTATATCTCTGGCATCGTCTTCCAGTTCTGCCATGACCGGTGTTTCAAAGTAGACTTCTTCTCCCCATAACTGTGCTTTGCTGGCAAAGGGCAGTGCGTTTTTAATGCTACAAGCGGTGGGGGTGTCCAGCAGTTGTGCTTCTATTCGGGTTTTGCCAATGCTAATTAAAATTTTATTGCTCATTGAAGTTTACTCACATATTTATTCCCGTACTTATTCCCGTACTTATTCCCATATTTATTTATGGGCAGGGAAGGAAGTGCTGGATTATCAGGGTTGCAGTCGAGTAATGGTCCATTGCTCACTGTCATTGTCATTGTCGTGAGTATAGCGAAAGCGATCATGCAGGCGATTCTCTCGCCCCTGCCAGAATTCAAATGTTGCGGGTATCAGGCGATACCCGCCCCAGTTTTCAGGCTTTTCTACTGCATCAGGGTTTGCTTTTTTAAGTTGCTGAAGTTTATTTTCCAGTGCTTCTCGTGATTCAATGGGCTGGCTTTGTGCGGAGGCGGCCCCACTAAACTGGCTGTTCAGTGGACGAGAATGAAAATACGCTTCTGCGGCCTGTGTGGATAGTTTCTCGACACGCCCGCGAATAGCCACCTGACGATCAAACTCGCGCCAGTAAAAGAGCAGGCAGGCCTGTGGATTGTGCGCCAGTTGCTGGCCTTTTTTGCTGGCATAGTGGGTGAACCAGCAAAAGCCTTTTTCATCCAGCTGCTTTAGCATGACTATGCGAGCATCGGGCAGAGCATTGTTGTCGGTGGTGGCCAGGGTCATAACCGTGGCATCTTTTAAATTTGCCTGCTGTGCCTGATCCAGCCATTTTTTCATTTGTGCAAACGGGTTGCTATCCAGCTGTTTTTTGCTCAGCTGGGTGTAGTCATACTCTCTGCGGGTATCGCTCAGTGTGTTCATGCTGGTCTGCTCAACTTTCTACTGGACTTCAACTGCAAACAGATCATGCTCGCTGGAGTCGGTGATTTCTACATCCAGTAATGTGCCGGGTGTATATTCTTTGTCAGAATCTATAAAGACCAGGCCATCGATGGAAGGTGCATCTGACTGGCTACGAGCAATAATGCCTTCTTCATCGGTTTCGTCCACCATCACCTGCAGTGTCTGACCGACTTTTTTACTCAGTTTGGCGGTGCTAATTTGCGCCTGAAGTTGCATAAAGCGTCGCAGGCGGTCTTCTTTCATGTCTTCGGGTATCTGTTTTGCTATCTGGTTTGCAATGGCTCCTTCGACGGGGGAGTAGCTAAAGCAGCCAACACGGTCGAGATCCGCTTCTACCAGAAAATCCAGTAGTTGCTGAAAATCATCATCGGTCTCCCCCGGAAAGCCGGTTATAAAGGTGCTTCTTATGGTGATGTCCGGGCAAATCTCGCGCCATTTTTTAATGCGCTTTAAGACGTTCTCCGAACTGGCGGGGCGCTTCATGGCGCGCAATATATCGGGGCTGGCATGCTGGAATGGAATGTCCAGGTAGGGCAGGATTTTGCCTTCAGCCATTAATGGGATCACCTTGTCAACATGGGGGTAGGGGTATACATAGTGCATACGCACCCAGATACCCAGTTCTCCCAGGTGGCGTGCCAGATCTTCAAAGCGGGTTTTAATGGCGCGGCCGTTGTAGAAGTCGGTCTGGTATTTTACATCTACACCGTAGGCGCTGGTGTCCTGGGAAATCACCAGCAGTTCTTTAACACCGGCATTGGCCAGATTTTCTGCCTCAGTCATCACCTCGCCAATGGGGCGACTCACCAGATCCCCTCTGAGGGAGGGAATAATGCAGAAGGTGCAGCGGTGGTTGCAGCCTTCAGAGATTTTTAAATAGGCATAATGTTTAGGGGTGAGTTTTATACCCGCCGGTGGCACCAGGCTAAGATAGGGGTCGTGTTCAGGGGGCAGGTGTTTATGCACGGCCTGTAGCACCTCATCTGCGGCATGGGGGCCGGTGATGGCCAGCACCTGGGGATAGTTATTTGCCACAATATCGCCTTTGGCCCCCAGGCAACCGGTCACGATCACCTTGCCGTTTTCATTTAAGGCCTCGCCTATGGCATCCAGTGATTCCTCTACCGCATCATCAATAAACCCGCAGGTATTGACCACTACAATGTCGGAGCCTTCATAGGAGGGGCTAATTTCATAGCCCTCTGAGCGTAGTCGGGTAATGATCTGTTCTGAATCGACCAGTGCTTTGGGGCAGCCCAGGCTGATAAAGCCTACTTTGGAGGCCGTTTGAGTGTTCTTTTGTGATGACATGACGTGGATACTGGCTAAAACCGTATTTTAACATTTTTTACCAGGATATATTTGAAAGAAGTCTCTGGTCTTTAGTCGTAAGTCAAACCTGAATCCGTATCTTCAGGAGTTTGTGCTCTGTGCCGCTATGAAGGTACGGATTCAGGTCAAAGGCACTTCGCATCGTTCACAGTGCCGTTTTATGCCTGTTTAGATGGTTTTGACTAAGGGACGAGAATAGAATAACTTTTATAAGTAGCGCAGAATATTTATTCTAACGACTCACACGATTCAGCATAAAATTTCCCGAAAAATGCTGACAGTATAGACTGACTAACAGGTCCACGGGGAAGGATGCCCGCTATTGAGAAGCGTCAACCGCATGGATGCGGGTGCCGAGCCTACAGGGATGTATTTACGGCGACTTCTCAATAGTGGGTATTCTTTCCTTTCTATCTATTTCAGTAGTCATTGTAACGTTATTTAATTTTCGCCCCTAATGACCTCGGACTAATGACTACGGGCTATGGACTTCTCTCAATAATGCGGCGGGGGTGTTTCATCCTCGCTAGATAAAATATTCTCACCCCCCACAGATTTTAATTTATGATCCATCTGTTTTACTTTTTCAAGCAGTGAGCTAATCAGTTGATCCTGCTCATAGATGATTTTATCTAAAGATTGAATATGGTCTTCCTGGTGGGTGAGCCTTATTTCCAGGTCAATTAATTTATCTTCAAATAAATTGTTAGATGCTTCATTCACGAAAATCATCTCGGTTTTTAATCCATAACGCGGTAGCACCGGCAACGCCTGCGGGCATGGCAATCAGGTTAATAAAAGGAATACTGGTGAAGAGCATAACCCCACCGCCGAAACCCAGGGAGAGGCTACGCGTGGACACGGCCTGTTTGTTAATGTCTTTAAAAAATTTATTGTGATTGGCCATGGGGTAATCCAGATATTCCAGAGAGAGCATCCAGGCACCAAACACCAGCCACAGTACAGGCGAGATAAAGTTAACCACTGGAATAAGTGTGATAATCACTAATAACACCCACCATTTGAGAAAATAAAGCAGTTTGCCCAGTTCTGAGCCAATGCTGCGTTTAATCATTTCCATTGTCGGATAGCTCGGCCCGGTGTCCAGCGGTTTACCGGTTAACAGACACTCAACTTTTTCCGCCAGCAGGCTATTGAAGGGGGCGGCAATTAAATTGGCCAGCAGGGTAAAGGTATAAAAAACAACCAGCAGCACCGTCATTGAAAACAGCGGCCAGAGCAACCAGCTGATAATGCTTTCCAGCCAGCTTAACCAGCCGGGAAGGTCGGGTATCAGGTGGTCCATCCATTGCCCGAACTGGCTGAACAAATAAAAAATAGCGCCGCCGAACAGGGCGATATTAATGCCCAGAGGGATGGCGACAAAGCGACGAATACCGGGTTGGCTAATGAGTTTCAGGCCGCTGAAAATGTGGCCTGAGCCTTTGAATAACTGACTAATCATATTTTATGAATTCCGTTTAATGGTGTGTTTAAAGGGGGTTTTAAAGTTGCTAAGCCGTGTAGCCACGCTTTGCTAATAGCGCGCTACCATAACATGCTTCGCTAAAAATTGCCTGTTTTACGGGGATGCCCAGGGTGAGCTGGCGCATGCGGTTCCAGGCGGTGTTTTTACTGCCTCCCCCGGCTGTAAGCACCTGCGAAGGAGGCGTTGCGCCCAGTTGTTGAAGTCTATTATATCCCTGCAGTTCAATCTGACTAATACCCTGCAGAATTGCCTGAAAAAAATCCACTGGTTTTTCCGGGCGAGGTGTGAGGCGGGGTTCAAGCCTTGGGTTATTAAAGGGGAAACGCTCCCCTGGCTGGAGCAGTGGGTAATAGTCCAGACTTGTGGGTTTATCGGGGTTAATCTGGTGGCTGAGCTCATCGATCTGTTGTGGGGTGAAATAGTGGCTTAATACGGCTCCACCTGAGTTTGAAGCCCCGCCTGGGAGCCAGAAATTGCCCAGTTTATGGCTGTATATGCCGTATTGGGGGGCAAAAATCGGCTTTTCGGCAATCACTTTTAATACCAGCGTACTTCCCAGAGAGGTGACGGCATCGCCAGGCGTGTTTGCTCCGGTTGCGATAAAGGCCGCAATACTGTCGGTGGTGCCACTTATTATCTGGCAATCAGGGGCTAGATTGAATTTTTCGGACTGTTTATTCTGAATGGTAGCAATGGCGCTACCTGGGGGGAGCACTTTGGGCAGCGAGTCTATCTTCAGGCCTGTTTGTGCTAACCAGTCAGGCCATTGGCCCTGCACAGGATCGTAACCTGATTTAAGCGCATTATTTTCATCGCTGAAATCAAAGCGACCGCAAAGTTTTCCCGCAATCCAGTCGGCCTGGTGTAGTAGATGAGTGGCCTGGGGGAGCAGTTGTTGCAGATATAGAAGCTTTGCTAGCCCGGAGCTGTTGCCGTGCGCTGCACTGGTGTCCGGGGCAATACGTTTAATGAGTGCTGCTTGCTCGGCACAATAACTGTCGTTATACATGCGTGCAGGTGCCAGTGGCGTGCCATTATTATCACAGGCCAGTACGGTGCCCGATGTGCCATTAACTGAAATGGCCCGTACCTGGGCGGCATTAGTATGTGAAAGCAGCTCGCTGAGAACATGCGATGTGGCCTGCCACCAGAGCTGGGCCTCCTGTGTAATGGATTTTCCGTGTTTGTGTGGGCCGGGCAGGGGCGTGGCGCAGGTGTGTATTATGGATTCATCACTATCTATGGCACAGGCTCTAACGCCGGAGGTGCCGAGGTCTATACCGATGTAGCAGGGGCGCAATGCTGGAGGTCGTAGGTCGGATGTCAAAAGCAAAATCCTCTGTTTTTTAATGCGCAGTGAGTGTCTGGATATTTTTTGATGCAAGCAAGAAACAGTCAGGCACTTACTGCTGAAACGAATAGACTAAGGATACCCATTATTCAGAAGTCGCCGTAAATACATCCCTGTAGGCTCGGCATCCGCATCCCTGCGGCTGACGCTTCTGAATAACAGCTATCCTTATTCTTTCCGACCCGTTAGTATAATCAGGCTTAAATGATTCCCCGATCATGCAGATGAGAAAGCGGTACCATCCGCTTATGCAATATAGCAAAAACCACCAGCTGCTTATTGTGTAGCGTATAATAAATCACATGACTGGCGTAGGCAAAATTAAAAACATTGTCCCCTGTATCCTGCTGTTGCTTCCCAATACGAGGTGTTTCAGATAAAATTTTAATGGTTTGACGTATACCGGATACATATTTTCCTGATGGCTCTTTGCCCCATTGAGTGAGTGTGTATTTACGGATTTCAATAAGATCAGAGCGGGCATCAGGGGTGAGCCGGTATAAAGGCTCGTTAATCATGCTCTCCCGATTCTAGTTCGTTAAAAAATGACTCACCATCCTGTAGATTATCGCTAGCAATATCATCTTTTGCCCTGGCTGCTCTGGCCTGTAATAAACTTAGTTTTAGAGATTCAATATCGTTATACTCATCTGCAGAAAGCAGAACAGCAACAGGCTTACCGTTTCTGTTGATTTGAATGGGGTTTCGTTGCACCTTTAACAGCATATCGCCAAATTGTGTTTTGGCCTCATTTGCAGATACAACTTTCATGTGGATTACCTGTAATATCGTTCGATTCGTTCATTATAGACGATATTTTTGGTAGACGCCACAGAATCTATGGCAGCACCACTGGTTCAGGCGCGATCCAGCCATCGGCCCTGTGCTCTGCAATAACCGTGGTATACACCCCTCCACGTACATTAAACTCGGCTTTTACCCGCATAAATCGAGGCGCGGTTGCTGCCACCAGATCACTTAAAATCTGGTTGGTTACATCTTCATGAAAGGCCCCGGCGTTACGAAATGACCACAGATAGAGCTTGAAAGATTTCAGCTCAACGCATTGTTTATCTGCAATATATTCCAGGTGAATCGTCGCAAAGTCCGGCTGACCGGTTTTGGGGCACAGGCAGGTAAACTCCGGGGTGTGGATACGGATGGTGTAATCACGCTCTGGGCGCGGGTTATCAAAGGTTTCAAGGGCTTTTGAGGGCTGGGTGGTCATTCAAACTCCAGAGTTGCGGTTGGGGGTGTTTTACGCCGGTGAGAAGCGGGCTGTTCT
>UOFJ01000064.1_pt1 | contig 12837 bp, 12 predicted proteins | sample 1988251 | NCBI WGS metagenome assembly UOFJ01 (sample SAMEA4712194, study PRJEB27164) | hydrothermal vent metagenome | biome: marine basaltic hydrothermal vent biome; feature: marine hydrothermal vent; material: mineral | place: Pacific Ocean | collected 2011-06-14/2011-07-23 | depth 1689 m
TGATAGGACTTGCCGTCATCGCCGGTTAATTCGGGATTAGGAAGAATAGTTGCATACACGCTGGATGTGAACATAATGCACACCAGCACGGATAAAGCACCGAGCCATTGCTGTGTTTTCATAGCTGTGTTTTCATAGCTTTGTTTTCATATAATAATTCACTGTCTGCCTGTTTTAAGGAACGCGCTATATTTCAGGGTATATTTCACGGCTAAAATAAGCACCCAGCCTATCATTCGACAGGTATAATTTCCAGTATCCATACCTCATTCAGATTAAGCTGTAACTATTCAGCACATATTAAAATGACCTGGAAAACGACCCGTAACTGTTCAGATTGCCATCAGAACTGGTCAGCTTAAGACAGAAAATGTGAGCATATACCGATATGTGTCCATTTCCTAACGCCAAAATGGCGAATTCAGGAGGTGAGCTGAATAGCTACCGTTAATCTTTACTGTAATAAACCCCGGGTATCCAGCTTTTTTTCACCTGCCGTGTACGCTCCATATCAATGTCCGCTTGCTCCTCATCAATAAAAGTAAAATTATTCCACCCAATACGCACCACGTCCTTATGCATCAGGCGCTGCTCTTCTACTCGCTGCTCATTGATAAAACTACCATTAGTGCTGTGCATATCGCGCAAAATATATTGCCGGTGCCCCCTTTCATCCTTGTTTAGCGTTATTTGTGCATGCTCTGAGCTCACCGCCAGATCATCTATCAGCACCGTATTCGCACTGGTACGGCCAAATTTGAGCCCTGATTCTGGTATTTCAAACCGATTGGCAATTACGCCATCTACAAGCTGTATGATTGAAGCCACGCTATTGTTCCCCTGAGCATCTTAACTGGAAACTAAAAGCCTATGCCTTTATCGCACTTCACACAAGCCGATGATTTAATTATTTTCATCTTTATGTATAATGCTCCACAGTTATATTGGTATATTATTAATTAAATGTTTGCTAATATACTGGAGATTAATTACTGCCAAATATATCAATCATTAGCCGACAGAAATACATATTTATACCTAAATCAACATCTTAGATGACATAGATCAACACTATTCTGCAATTTGAAGATAATATGTGCTAACTAAATCGCTGGCCTGTATTAGAAAAACGGTAAATAGTAGCGAGCATTTGTACTCAATGCATGTGGGCCTCAAATGACATACCCGCTGCTTTTCAGGCTTAGTTTATGCTTTCATTTTGCATCGGATGATAGGCTTAATTTTTTGGTCTATATTAAAGACTGTTTATACTGCGTTATTTTTACAGAAATCGGCTTGCTGCTCGCAGCATTTTTATTTTTTAGAGGAGATGTTCTCGTGCAAGCGTCGCATGATCAGAAATATAATTTTGAAATCATCAAATGGTTTACTGTGGCTGCCATTGTCTATCTGGTACTGGGTACTGGGATTGGCGTTTATATCGCCGCAGAACTGGCCTGGCCGGTATTAAATTTTGATATTGCCGAACTCACTTTTGGCCGCTTACGCCCACTGCACACCAATACTGTTCTTTTCGCCTTTGGCGGAAACGCACTCATGGCAACCTCTTATTATTCAGTACAACGCACCTGTGGCACCCGTTTATGGAGCGACAGGCTTTCCTGGTTTGTGTTTATTGGCTGGAACCTTATTATACTCGCCGCCATTATCACCCTGCCACTGGGGCTTACCCAGGGAAAAGAATATGCCGAACTGGAATGGCCAATTGATATCGCCATTGCCATCGTCTGGGTTTCATACACACTCAATTTTGTTATGACCATCGCCAACAGGACCACAAAACACATTTATGTGTCTAACTGGTTCTTCCTCTCAATGATGATTATGATCACCATATTGCACGTTGTGAATAGCCTGGCCGTTCCCGTGAGCCTGTTTAATTCCTATTCGGTATTCTCGGGCGTACAGGATGCAATGATTCAATGGTGGTGGGGACACAATGCCGTAGGGTTTTATATGACAGCGGGCTTTCTTGGCATTATGTATTATTTTGTGCCGAAACAATCAGGTCGCCCTGTATTCTCATACCGATTATCGGTTATTCATTTCTGGGCACTGACCTTTGGCTATGTCTGGCTGGGGGCTCACCACCTGCAATACACCGCACTGCCCGACTGGACCGGTTCGGTCGGCGCGGCTATTTCACTGGCCATGATTATCCCTTCCTGGGGGGGGGCGATTAACGGCATGATGACCTTATCCGGTGCCTGGGACAAACTGCGCACAGACTATGTTTTACGCTTTCTGATTGTTTCTCTGGCCTTCTATGCCATGTCCACCTTTGAAGGCCCGGTTATGTCTGCAAAAACCGTGAATGCGCTCTCACACTACACCGACTGGACCATCGGTCATGTACACTCCGGTGCACTGGGCTGGGTTGCAATGGTTGCAGCAGGTGCACTGTATCATCTGGTGATGAAGCTGTGGAATACCCGCATGTACTCTGCCGCTCTGGTTAATGCACATTTCTGGATGGCCACCGTGGGCACTGTGATCTACATTATTGCGATGTGGGTATCGGGCATTATGCAGGGCCTGATGTGGCGAGACTATAATGAATTCGGCACACTCACCTATACCTTCGCCGAGTCTGTGGCTGCCATGCACCCCTATTATGCGATGCGTGCGGTGGGGGGCCTGATATTCTGGATGGGCGGGGTATTAATGCTATATAACGTTATTATGACCATTCGCCAGGCCAGTGCTGTCAATTCTACCCACACGGCACCTGTAACGGCTCAGGAGGCAGGATAATGTCAGGTAATCAACCAGGGCGTGTACAGCAAAAATTTGAAACCAATATCGTGGTAATGATTTTAATCACTATTGCACTGGTCTCTGTCGGTGGCATCGTGGAGATTATTCCATTGTTCTACCTCGATGAAACCATGGAGCACAACCAGCACAAAGAAATTCTCTGGGACCGCAAAGAAGGCCAGACACTCAATGACTGGCAGCCAGGTGATGGCGTGCGCCCGTATAAACCACTGGAATTAATGGGCCGTGAGTTCTATATCCGTGAAGGCTGCTATTTATGCCATTCACAGATGATTCGCCCGTTTCGTGATGAAAAAGAGCGTTATGGCCACTACTCCCTGGCCTCTGAATCAATCTATGATCACCCTTTTCAATGGGGTTCAAAACGCACTGGACCCGATCTGGCCCGTGTTGGCGCGAAGTACTCCGATCAGTGGCACGTACTGCACCTGCTTGCACCGCGCAGTGTCGTACCCGAATCGGTTATGCCCAATTATCCCTGGCTGCAGAAAAATTTTGTAGACCCGCAGGTCACCACTAAAACCATGCAGGCAATGCGCATGCTGGGCGTGCCCTATACCGATGCCGATATTGCCTCCGGTGCTGGCGAAGTAGAAGGGAAAACAGAGCTTGATGCAATGGTCGCCTATCTGCAGATACTGGGCACCATGGTTAAATTCGACCATTCGGTAAACTACCGTTAAAGATTAAACAGTACGGACCACACAGTAGAGGTTAAATCAGATGAGTAGCATATTTAATACAGACTGGGCCGCCATGACACTAAATGACTGGGCCGGCCTGATCATCACCCTGGGTGTATTCTGCCTGATGGTCTGGGCTTATGTGTATACCTTTCACCCAAAGAACAGGGAAAAACTGGAGTCCCAGCGTCACATTATTTTTGACACCGATGAGCACACCGATGAGAACAATGCAGAGGACTCATACAAATGAGTGAAGAAAACAAATTTCCCGGTGAAAATAACACGGGACACTTATGGGACGATGACCTGCGTGAGCTGGATAATGAGCCACCCACCTGGTGGACCATTGGTTTTCATGCCAGCTGGATTTTCGTTATTATCTACACCTTGCTCTACCCTTCATGGCCGATGATCGATAGCCACTTCAAGGGATTACTGCAGTGGACATCCTTGCAGGAATACCGCAAGGATATGCAGTCGATCGAAGCCGTACGTGCACCTTTCGAAGAAAAAATTAGCCATTTATCCACCACCGAAATTCTCGCCGATGAGCAACTAACAAAGTATGTCATCGCCTCAGGCAAGGTGCTGTTTGGCGATAACTGCGCGCCCTGTCATGGCGCAGGTGGTCAGGGCAATGTGGGGTTTCCGGTACTGGTCGATGACGACTGGCTATACGGTGGCACAGTAACTGACATTGAAACCTCCATTAGCACAGGACGCCAGGGAATGATGCCGGGGCACGCGGCCATGCTCGATGATGCAAAAATCGACTCACTGGCCAGCACAATAATGGATGGCACGATAATAGAAAACCCCCTTTATATGCAAGCCGGCTGTGTGGGTTGTCACGGTGGTGATGGCAAAGGCCTGAGCTTTATGGGCTCAGCTAACCTGGTGGATAGCATTTATCGGTTCCGCGCACAGGATAAGCTTGCCGGTATCCAGCACACCATCAGATATGGCATAAACGATCCCTCAAATGCTAAAACACGAAACGCCATTATGCCCGCTTTCGGTGGTGGGAAACTCTCGGATAGCGAAATTAGAAAACTCGCTGTTTATGTGCATAAACTGGGCGGTGGCCTGTAGATCATGACGATGTCTGTCCTGCATGGTGGAGCGTTTATTGAAGCACAAAACAGTTAATATTACCGAGCACAATGAAAAGAGCATTACCCAGCTCTACGAGGAGGCTGATCACTGGCATGTGAATACCGGTGAGGAGATTATCCATGCCAAACGCATGGGCGGAAGATTTCGACAGCTAAAATGGAAGGCCATGAGCGTATGGCTGATCTTTTTTTTCGGCCCCTGGTTACGCTGGGATGGCTCGCAGGCCGTCCTGTTTAATATTCCGCAACGAAAATTTCAGATATTTGAAATTTTAATTATGCCTCAGGATGTCTGGCTACTGGCACTGACATTGCTCTTTTTTGCCATTTCTCTGGCTGCCGTCACCTCCGTTGCAGGCCGTGTTTTCTGCGGCTACTTCTGTTTTCAAACCGTGTGGACCGATATTTTTACCCTGATTGAAGAAAAACTCGAAGGCCCTCCCACACAACGCCGCAAGCTGGACGCCGCCCCCTGGGATGCCCGTAAAATTCGCATTAAAGTGCTAAAACACGGCCTCTGGCTAAGCATTGGCTTATTGACCGGCCTGGCCTTTAGCGCCTGGTTCACCGATGCCTACCAGCTCATTGGCGACACACTCACCTTTAATGCCCACATCACGGTTTATATTATCCTTGTTAGCTTTACCATTGGCACCTACATACTGGCCGGCTTTATGCGCGAGCAAACCTGCTTCTGGCTCTGCCCCTACGCCCGTATACAGGGGGTTATGTATGATACCCAAACCACTTTACCCACCTATGATATTGCACGGGGCGAACCCCGTGGCAAGTTATCAAAGAGCAAACTGGTCGAAGGTAACGGCGATTGCATTTCCTGTAACCAGTGTGTTGCCGTTTGCCCAACGGGCATCGATATTCGAGGCGGACAACAGGAAGGCTGCATCACCTGCGGCCTGTGCCTGGACGCCTGTGATTCGGTTATGGATAAAATTGGCCGCCCGCGTGGGCTAATACGTTACGATTCGATGGACAATATAAAAAAAGGCGCATCCAGCCCCCTGCACAAACGCCCACGGGTATTAATTTATGCGGGTATTATGATATTTGCACTGAGTGGTATACTTTATGGGTTAACGCACCTGGGTAGCTACGACCTGAAAATTATTCATGAGCGCCAGCCCCTGTTTGTACAAATGAGTAATGGCAGTATACAGAACAGATATGAGCTGAAAATTCTCAATAAAACAGACCATAAAATGCACATCAGCATTGCGGTGAGTGGCATCGCCCATATTGAAACCCTGGGTATCCGGGAGAAAATTACACTGGCACCGAGCAAACTCACCTCGCTCACCGTATTTTTAAGAGTGCCTGTAAAGTATCTGCAGACATCTCGCATACCGGTCTACTTTACCCTTGAATCTTTTCAGGCATCTGAAGACACGATAATACATCGAAGCACCTTCTTTAGCCCCTGACGTATAAACCTGAAATACAATTGCGCCAGATAATCCACTGAAAACCCACAGATAACCCACTATGAATCCACACACCATGAAACAAACTGACACCAACACCGGTTTAATTTCTCAGAACAACCCCCGCGCCCTGAAAAACCCCTGGGTGCTGGGCTGGATTGTACTGGTTATTATTGTTTTTAGTGTCAATATTGGTTTTATTAGTCTGGCCTTTATCACCAGCCCGGGGCTGGTTGATCAGAATTACTATGCCAACGCACAGGACTACGAAGAGAACCTGGTAAAATACCGCACGGCTCAGTCCGCCCTGGGCTGGACATATCAGGTGCATTTTCCCCTGCAGCCCGTTATCCATAAAAAAGCACGTTATCAGTTAACCGTGGTGGATAAAATTGGCCAGCCACTCACCGGTGCCCGTATCAGTATGAGTGCTTATCGACCCTCTGATGCAGCAGCCGATTTCGAACAACATTTTTCAGAGGTCGGCGCAGGTATTTATGAGGCTTATATAAGTTTTCCGTTAAAAGGCCGCTGGGAAATGACCCTTAGTATTGAGCATCAGCAAAGGCATTTTAAATTCACCCGTGATGCGCGTATCCTGGCTCATACTCAGGCCCCTGCTCTGGTCCCTGCTTTGGCCCCTGCTTTAGCCGAGTAAAAGCTGTTTCAATCGCCTCGATCTTTAATCACCCAGACTCTTTAATCACCCAGACCAATGAGTAACACACCACAACTCGCCTCTGCCACCGATGAAACAAACTGTTTTCATTGTGCTTTGCCCATTGATGACAGCAACCGCGTAGAGAAAAACATTCAGCGCATAGTACGCCACTTCTGTTGCCACGGATGCAGTTCGGTTTGTGAAATAATTCACGACACGGGCCTTGCCGGGTTTTATCAGCGAACGGCACAAGGCCAGACGCTTTCCCCGCCGCCTGAGCCACCACAGGACAGTGAACTCTACGATATAGATGCCATACAAAGTGAGTTTGTACAGGGCATCACCCAAGACATCACCCAGAGCATCACCCAAACCTCAGGTGATCCGCCAGGCAATGAGGCTGCGCCTAACCCGCAGCGCCGCCAGATACATTTAATCATAGAAGGTATCCATTGCTCTGCCTGTGTCTGGCTAATAGAGCGTAGCCTTGCCAGGGCCCAGGGCATTGTGGACATTAAAGTCAACCTCGCCAACAAACAGGCCTTTATCAGCTGGGATAACTCTCAGACTAAAGTTTCCAGCATTATTCAGCATCTGGGGCGCATTGGCTACGCGGCTACGCCCTTTAATCCGCACAATGCTGAGGGCATTATTAAAAAGCACAACCGCGCACTGTTACTGCGTATGGCGTTTGCCGCATTCAGCATGATGAATCTGCTATGGATCTCTATCGCCCTGTACAGTGGAGCGCATGAGGGCAACTTTAAAAATCTGTTCCAGTGGCTGGGCTTTGCCCTGGCCACCCCCACCCTGCTCTACGCTGGCTGGCCTTTTCTGCGCGGTGCCTGGCTGAGTATCAGGCACCTGAATCCGGGCATGGACCTGCCCATCGCGATAGGTGCCATGGCAACCTATAGCTATTCCGTGTTTGTCACACTCAGCCCATCCGCCACCGGTGAGGTGTACTATGACACCGTGGTTAATTTTATTTTTGTTATTCTGCTGGGACGCTTTCTTGAAGCGAAGTCAAAGCGCCATGCCATTTGTGCAACACAGCGCTTAATGGAATTACAGCCCAGAGTAGCCAATATTATTCGCGATAATGAAAGCCATATTGTGCCCATACGCGCGTTGCAGATCAATGATAAAATCCTGATTAAACCCGGTGAAAAAATTCCCGTTGACGGTATTATTATTTCAGGCCAGTCCTCGGTTGATGAAGCCCTGCTAAGCGGTGAGTCCGCAGCGGTAAAAAAGCACACCACGGATAAGGTATACGCAGGCACCCTGAATATTGATAGTGCATTAACCGCCAGGGTCAGCGCCATTTTAAACCACACCGCACTGGGCCAGATCATTCACCTGGTTGAACAGGCACAGGCCAGTAAAGCGCCGATTCAATGTACTGCCGATAAAATAGTTCCCTGGTTTGTGGGCATTACTCTGCTGCTGGCCACTATCACCTTTATTTACTGGTCTGGGGAGCGCTTTGAGCTGGCCCTGCTCGCTGCGACGTCGGTTTTAATTATTACCTGCCCCTGTGCTTTTGGCCTTGCCACCCCAATGTCTGTCGCGGTTGCATCGGGACTGGCTGCACAGCACGGCTTATTAATTAAAAACGCAGCGGTACTGGAGCATTTATCCGCTGTCAGGCACTTTGTTTTTGACAAAACCGGCACACTAACCGAAGGAAAAATGCGCGTCCAGCACATTATTAGCCATGAAGATGAAGACAAACACGCATTACTGGAAAAGGCAGCCCATCTGGAAAGCCTCTCGGAGCACCCCATTGCACAGGCCATTTTAGCGCAGGCAAAACAGCACAATATCAAAGCCCAACCGGAGAAGGTCACGCATTTTCACAACCACCCAGGCAAGGGTATTTGCGGTGAAATTAATCAGCAAATGCTGTTTATGGGTAATACGCGCTGGCTAAAGGAAAACCACATAACGCTGCAGACCGAGTATTTAGAACAATCATCCGCGTTAGAAAAAAAAGCCATCAGTTGCATACACATTGCGACTGAAACATCACATATCGGCTTTATTGCCATTAGCGACTCATTGCGCAAGGATGCAAAGACGCTGATTGCAAACCTGCGCCATTCGGGCATCAAACTGAGCTTACTCAGTGGTGACAAACAGGCCGTTGTCGAGGCCGTGGCACACGAACTGGGTGGCATGAATGTCTTTGCAGAGGTATTACCGGGTGGCAAAGATGAGGTGATACAAAAACTGCAACGCACAGGCGAGCGGATTGCCATGATCGGTGATGGTATCAACGATGCTCCGGCATTAACGCGCGCCGATGTTAGCATTGCCATTGGCTCAGGCACCGATGTTTCAATCGCCAGTGCCGATATTGTTTTACTCAACAATGAACTGGATAAAATTCGTCTCGCCACTGAGTTGTCTCGCCGCACACTGCGCACTATTCGACAAAATATTGCGCTGTCAATCGCATACAATATCGTTATGGTTCCGCTGGCCATGATGACCTTGATCACGCCGTTGTTTGCGGCCATTGCAATGCCATTAAGTTCACTGGCGGTTATCGCTAATGCCTCGCGCATACGTAACTTGTTTAAACATCAGGATTAATTTAGGATATCAGGCGCTTATGAACGTTATATACGGTTTAATTCCACTTATGCTACTGCTGGGCCTGCTCGGTGTGGTTGTTTTTATCTGGTCGGTGCGCAGTGGCCAGTATGATGACCTGGAGGGCGATGCTAGCCGAATTTTAATGGATGAGGATGATCCTTTATTGCCCGAAAATCAGCCAAACACAACAGAGGATGAGCAGGCCGATAAAACAGCGCACCCTGACGAGCATTAAACGCCGGGGCCAATCAGCTCATCACAGGCTGTAATCACCTGAGTGAGTGCCTCCACCTCCTCGGTACACAAAGGCCAAAAGCCGGGCCTTTAATTCGGGTCTTTAATTAATGAGCCACAACTCCGCTTCTTCGATGGTTTTAAATGACCTGACATTACGGCTTGTTTCAGAAAGCAGAATAACAAAAATTTTCACGATAGGTGCGCCCAGCTCATAGCCTGATACAATCGCGACTTTGGCCATGCCTCTTGCCGCATTGAAATTTTTAATTAGTTCAACCAGTCGATTTTCAAATTCAAAATCAATATTATCGAATTCCATATCCCCTACATCCCAGAGCGCATTAGAATCTGACGGTATATCTGCAGAGGTAACAATATTTTTCATCGCGGACTCTACTTCATCCATGAGCAGACGGCCACTTACTTTTCCAGTTAATATCTTATGCTGGTTATTATATACAAACTCAATAGCCATGAAACTTCCCTGGTATGCAATCATTGCAGACATACCATTATATATTAAACCCGTTTACCAGATCGAGAAACACCCATTCTGGTTGATATATAATCTAAATTATTAGAATGAATTCTAACCTAAGTATCTATAGTTACACAAGCAACACATTAGTTTTACTCGTCGATGTGCCTAATTTACTGCAGGTGGAGGTATCATACTGCAGCTGAGCAGGCAGCTCCATCATTTTATGTAAATATTACATAATAAACAACTGAAGATCACTGTAGATCAATACGGCCCCTCTCTAAGAGCTTATTTTTTAACCACTTACCCCCCCATTCAGGTCAGGTATAGATATTAAAAAGTCTTTAGTCCGTCGTCAAATCGCAACGCTGATTAACGCTATGACAGACCCGGTATAAAAACCTGAAAAATGCACGACTAAAGACTACCGACTAATAATCCTCGCCCTGTCATGTGCAAGATTAAAATTTAAATCTGGCCCACTGGGGATAATCTGTGTCGGATTAATGCGGGTATGACTAAAATAATAGTGTTGCTTGATATAATCAATTTCAACGGTCTGCGCAATCCCTGGCATCTGGTATAACGCTCGCAGGTAATTAGACAGATTATGGTAATCTGAAATACGCCTCAAATTGCACTTAAAATGACCAACATAAACTGCATCAAACCGAACCAGCGTTGTAAACAGACGCCAGTCCGCCTCTGTTATCTGCTCCCCCAGCAGATAACGCTGCTCACCAAGGCGAAGCTCGAGCTTATCCAGCTCATTAAACAGCCGCGAAAAGGCATTTTCATAAGCCGCCTGGGTGCTTGCAAAACCACAGCGATAAACACCGTTGTTAATATTGTCATATACAGACTGATTAATTTCATCAATCTGCTGGCTTAAGTGCGCAGGGTAATAATCTATTTTATTATCCGTAAATTCATTAAACGCAGAATTGAGCATGCGAATAATTTCAGATGATTCATTATTCACAATGGTATTGAGCTTTGTGTCCCACAGCACAGGCACCGTAATCTGCCCTGTAAACGCCTTATCCGCACGGGTGTAGATTTCATGCATAAACCGGCAGGCATATAGATGGTCAACATACTCGCCCTGCGGGGCAAACGTCCAGCCTTTATCCAGCATCTGCGCTTCAACAACCGATAACCCAATAATATTTTCAAGTTTTTTTAAGCGCCTGAAAATAATTGTACGATGCGCCCAGGGACAGGCATGGGATACATATAAATGGTAGCGCCCCGCCTCTGCAGCAAAACCCGACACCCCATCTGGCCCGCCACGTCCATCTGGCGTAATCCAGTGACGATAAGTAGACGCCATACGTTTAAACTCACCCGCACTCATTTCTTTATCAAGCCAGTCATCAACCAGTTCACCGTTAATTAACATACCCATTACTCACCCCCTTTTAAATTGCTCAGTTTTCCTGAACCATAAACAGTTACCCGTATCAGCGAACCCGCAACACTCAAGCTCTTCTCCGTTCGAAGTTGACCTCAACACAACACTGAGGATATAATCAGACAGTCGTCTAATTAATAGCTAATCAGCACACTGGGGAACACTATGAGCTCAACTCTTAACATGGCATCATCTACACGATTCTTCAACCCATTTAAACACACTGAAAACACCACAATTAATGGCAAAAGCTTTGTCATTAATTACACGGCACGAGCAAAAAAAGCGCTGCAAGCACGTAGTGAACCACTGATCATTGAAATGCAGATTTATTTTTCATGTGTTGTTCAAAAGCGGGTGCTGTTCCATGACACATTTGCCCATGAAACGATAGCCGTCAATGAAAAAATTCAGGTTGCTATAAGAGCCGTTGAATCTGAATCTTGCGACCCGGAGTACTACGCCAGCAACCACCCTGAAAAACGCGTACTGGACTCAGGTGCTGCAAAGAAAATGTCAGCCCGAGAGCTAATTGTAGATTATATAAATAATGAATGGGCTGGCAGTTTTAGCATAGTGTAAATATAAAAAACCCGAACTCATCTTCTGAATTCAGGTTTTCAGCTTATAGAACTACAGTGCTGCTCATTCACCCCGGCGCGTCAGCCTGCCGAGGAAAATGGACCAGCTACATTATTTATAAACTATGCATATACTCCACTAGCTCAAGCAGCTCATTCTCGCTCAGATCACTCGGTACCTGTGGGATATCAGGCGAGGTATAGCGCTTCATTACATCCAGTAATGTGGCGGCACTGCCATCATGGAAATAGGGCGCTGTATGATGCAATCCACGCAGCCCCGGTGTTTTAATACCTATCGCCAACAAGCCCTGAGGTGGGTTTTCTACGATATTATCAAAGTAGCCTTCACCTGTGCCCTCGGGTGTTGAATGACAGGCAACGCAGTTGGCCTTGCCATAAAACAGCTTCCAGCCAGCTTCCGCTTTCACTTCATCAAAATCATGCGGTGCAGGGCTTACGATACTTTTCAGGAACGCTTCCATATCCAGCAAATCAGCGGTTTTAATATCATTACCCGGCTCTACAATTTCAGCAACCGCAATACGATCTTCGAACACCTGAGGCAGTTGATTACCAATTTCGATATCCAGTATAGAAGCCTTATCGGTACCCCAGGCACCGTTTGCACCCAGCACCAGATCAATACCACATTCCGGGCCACTGGCTAATGAATGGTTATCACTGCGCATTTTCAGCACACCAATCCAGGGAACACTATAGCCCTGGTCGCCAAGATCGGTAAAGTTCCAGTGCGGCGGAATACTTGAGGGGTTAAACACATCATCATTTACAGGATTACCTGCAAAAAAGCGCGGAT
>UOFJ01000355.1_pt1 | contig 12722 bp, 4 predicted proteins | sample 1988251 | NCBI WGS metagenome assembly UOFJ01 (sample SAMEA4712194, study PRJEB27164) | hydrothermal vent metagenome | biome: marine basaltic hydrothermal vent biome; feature: marine hydrothermal vent; material: mineral | place: Pacific Ocean | collected 2011-06-14/2011-07-23 | depth 1689 m
AAACTAAATATCACTTTATTACGCTAAATTATGTCTATACTAAAATACAAGACCCTGTAAACCCACTACCTATGCAGAAAGAAGCACACCATGGAAAAAAAGACAATACTCCTGGTAGAAGACAACCCAGACGATGAAGCTCTGACACTGCGCGCATTGAAGAAAAACAACATTGCCAATGATGTCACTGTTACCCGTGATGGCCAGGAAGCACTTGAATATTTATTTGCTGAAGGACAGTATGCCGACCGTGACGCGGCCAATTTGCCTGTAGTTGTTCTACTCGACCTCAAACTGCCCAGGCTTGATGGCCATGAGGTATTGAAAAGGCTGCGCGCCGACACCCGCACAAAACACTTACCTGTTGTTATGCTAACCACATCGAGTGAGGAGCAGGATATTTTCGATAGCTATGAGTTTGGTGCAAACAGCTATATACGAAAACCAGTTGATTTCGAACAGTTTATGGAATCGATCAGGCAACTGGGTATGTACTGGTTAGTAATGAATATAGCAGGATAGTTTTTGTATGTCTTATGATTTACTGAATATTTTAATCGTAGAGGATTCAGAAGATGATGCACTACTTTTGCTGCGAGAGCTTAAACAGGGAGGCTACAAAACATACCATAAACGTGTAGACACTGCAGAAGAACTGCAGAACTGCCTTAATGAGCAGCAGTGGGATATTGTTATCACAGATCACAATATGCCTAATTTTGATTCCACCTCTGCCATTAAACTGGTAAAGCAGGCCGGAGAGGACATTCCTGTCATTATCGTATCGGGCAGCATCGGCGAAGATGTTGCTGTTAATGCCATGAGAACGGGCGCTAATGACTATATTCTTAAAGGCAATTATTCTCGTCTGATTCCCGCCATTGACCGCGAGATGAGAGAAGCGGGTAGCCGCAAAGCGCGCAGAGATGCCGAAAAAGCAATTCAACACATGGCTTTTCACGATTCTCTCACCGGCCTGCTCAATAGAGCGGAGTTTGAGCAAAGATTAGAAAAACTGCACCAGTCCAGTAAAGATGAAGGCATCACTCATGCACTTATTTATCTGGACCTTGACCAGTTCAAAATCGTAAATGACACATCGGGTCATGCTGCAGGCGATGAACTGCTTAAACAAATTTCAGTCATGCTGGAAAAAAAAATCCGCACAAACGATATTATCGCCCGCCTGGGTGGCGATGAATTTGGCGTGCTTCTGGAAAACTGTGAGTTGAAAAAAGCTGAACTCATCGCCCGCCATCTGTGTGACGCCATACATGAATACCGCTTCATCTGGAAAGATAAGGTCTTTGGCGTAGGTGCAAGCATTGGACTTGTAGCCATCGATGCCAGCAGCATCGACGTCGACTCATTGCTTAGCTCTGCAGATATGGCCTGCTATGCCGCGAAAGACAAAGGCCGAAACCATATACAGATTTATCAGGAAACCAATGATGAATTCGAAAAACGCCGCGTGGAAATGGACTGGGCAGGAAAAATTGACAATGCCCTGGAAAAAGACCTCTTTTGCCTCTACCAGCAATCCATTGTTCCCTTACAATGCACAGAAAACAGAGCGCATTATGAATTATTAATACGCCTACGAGGTAAAAAAGATGAGATTATCGCACCTGCTGCATTTATACCCGCAGCTGAACGGTTTCAACGAATGCAGAGCATAGACCACTGGGTCATCAATTCAGCTTTTGAATACTTATCCCAGCAAAACACGTTAAGCGAGCATTTTGTTGCAATTAACCTCTCAGGCCAGTCACTAGGGGATGAATCGCTGTTTAAATTTGTGAGTAAAAAAATTCAGGAATCCGGAATCAGCCCCAGAAACATTTGCTTTGAAGTAACTGAAACGGCCGCAATAGCCAACTTCAATATTGCGGTTGAATTTATTGAAAAAATTAAACAACTGGGCTGCAAGTTTGCATTAGATGATTTTGGCAGTGGCCTGAGCTCATTTAGTTACCTTAAAACACTTCCTGTGGATTATTTGAAAATTGACGGTATTTTTATACAGAATATCACCACTGATCCTATGGATAAAGCGATTGTAGAAGCGATAAATTCAGTAGCTCATAAAGCGGGTATGAAAACAATTGCAGAATATGTGCATACGAAAGAAATAAAGCAATGCCTTATCGAGATGGGCGTAGATTATGCGCAGGGCTATGAAATTGGCAAACCTGAAGCGATCAACAATAACGGAAAAAAAAATAACCCCTGAAAACAGGCAGCATCTGCTCTGCTCTGCTCTACCCTACTCTGCCCTGCCCTTCTTCTACTCATGTTATATGCTCCTGCCTCCACGAACAAGCTCAACACGACACAAAACTGAATGAGGGGTACACCTGATTTTTGAATACGGGCCGTATTACTTTTTAGTTTTATACAATTTTTATCATAATTGCTTATGTCATAATTGCTTATGTCATAATTGCTTATGTAACAATTGACACATATTATTGGCACATATTTTTCCTGATATATAAAATTTTCTGTTGCTAAACAGACAACTACAATCAAAACTTGCTCAGTTATGTGATATTCATCATGGAAAACATATACATTTTTTGCTTATGAAAATCCAGAAAAGAGAAAACATTTATATAAATTTGACAATTTACAGCAATAACTATAAATTGAAACCCTGAGTATTATAAGTATAACTATATAGTTTCTGGTCATCGGGTATATTAAACGGACCAATAAGGGCATTACGGCCCAGAATAATTTAGGGGATGAATTATGCTGCACAAACTTTCACTTTCAATTTTTCTGCTTTTTATATCAACCAATGCGATGGCACAATGCGATTCAACGCTCCCTGCACAGGGCAAGCGTGATGACGTACTGGTTGTTGTCAATGACAACTCACTCGATTCCTGTGAAGTGGGTCGCTACTATGCAGAACAACGTGGCCTGGGGCAGAATAATATTCTTCATATCCAGACCCCTGCTAATTACTACATCCAGCTAGATCAGTTCAAAATACTCAGGGATCAGATTATCCAGCACATGCAACAGCGTATTGTTGCTCGTGACTCAACATTTGTTCCCCTCGTCTGCACCGATGGTGACATCCCTTTTTATTGCCAGGCATCAATGGATCAGTTACGCGCAAACACAGAGCTGCGTTATATCGTAACTACCAAGGGCGTGCCCACACGGTTTATTTTTAATGGCTCAACCATTCCCCTGTCTCCAAATAGCTCTACATCTGTAGACAATTATCTAAAATACTGGCTGATTAATTACTTCACCAGAGACGTTTCTTTTAGTGGCATTTCTCAAACCCGGGCCAAAGCATTTGGCAATGGGCGTAATATTCGTGTAGTTGATCCAGCAAATGATCTGGAATTAATTATCGGGCGTATTGATGGCGTTACTCTGGATAGCGCCAAAGCGCTTATTGATCGAACCCATGCGGCTGAAGGCAATGGTTTTTATGGCAAAATCTATGCTTATACCGGTTTAGGATCACCACGTTTTAACGGCCCCACTGGTATGCGCTGGAAAGACTATAGCCAGCGCAATGCGAATATTTATGATGGCTCAGCTGCCCCCTGGCGCTACCCATTTGGCATTTTTGGCGAAGCCGCACCTGAGTGCAGCGATTATCTGGATCCCACGCACTATCTGAATTTTTCTCAGAGCGATGCTCGTGGCAAAGCACCCCAGTCCTGTACGCTAAAGTTCAGCGTTGGCCTTAATGGTGCAAATGATCAACCTCCCGGACAGCCCTCTTCACGCCAGCCTCTGGCAGACGATGCCATTATTTACAGTGGCTATCTGGACGGTCAGGCTTCGGGCAATGGCAGTTTTAATGCCTTTTTAAACTGGCGTCGCGATAATTCCTGCACCAATACCCTGTGTGAGGATTTACCCACAGGTGAACAGGCTACCTGTCGCGCCGCGTCCATTGACGTTTATAAAGAAATTGATACACGCTGTGTGGGTATGGCCGATGGCTTTATCGGTTATAACTACCAGTCATTTCCTGTAGCTCAACTACAGATTGCACCCACTGGCTGGCTTACCGGCACAAGTGGCGGCTATAGAACTGGTCGACCGATTATACGCGAAGACAGTGGATTTGATGATAATTTAAGTCTCTGGTATCAGGACAATGAAGAAATAGCCTCACCGGCCTGTTATTCCAGCAGTGATTTTTCAGCCCCTGCCAGCGCAAACTGCGGTTCTGATCTGTTGCTGAATTTTAGTCAGACCATCCGCTTTGCAACAACACAAACCTCTGATGCACTGACCCCTGATCAGTACCGTGTGCGCTTTAAATACAATGCCGAGAATTTAGACAGGAATATTACATTAACAGTATTTATTCAGGTGGTTGAGCAGGTGGGCTCCACAAAGGTTAACTACAGGCGCGTAAATGCCTCCCTTACAATTCCTGCAAATACCTTAACTGGCTGGCAGGATGGCGATGCGATTATCAACTTTGATCATAGCGATTCTGAGCACAGTGTTGACTGGGATGGCACCTATAGAACAATCAGCCTTTTTCTGGCCAGCAGCAATCGCTACAAAGGCGCTCTGGGTATAGATAATGTATCACTGGAGAAACTGGATCCGGCGGGTATTGCCGATCCCACACCGGTTGCACTGCTTAATCCGAGCTTTGATCAGGGTCACAAACAGACCACCACCGGGGATCATGCAGCGAATTTTCTCAGCCGCCTGAACGGCGTTGCTTTCTGGGGAAGCCTGAGCCATCACGAATCCAATGGCCATTCTTTTTCAAAGCATACGCTGGAAACCCTCACCTACTTTATGCGCGGCCTGCCACTGGGGGACGCGGTATGGTTTGCAGAAAATAACAACAGTGGCATTTTTTATGGCGATCCACTGTATTCACCGGTAGCCATTAAACTGGACGATATTAACCTGCCCTTTGATTTTATTCTCGGTGATATTACTTTACAGGGAGACACCGTTAATGGACGTGATCTCAGCGTTGTTAGCACTAGCTACCAGGTCGATTTCTGCCCTGGAGAGGACTTCTTTATCTGCGACCGTCAGGGCACCTGGCAGAGCACAGGGCTGAGTGGCGTTGGCGGGAAGGAAAACACGGACCTTGGCGTATGGAGCACAGCAGGCCAGGGCACGGGCGTTCACACCCTGCGTCTGGGTGTAAGCAGTATCAATCAGGCCACGGGACGTAACCAGACCTATTATGATTACTACCCAGTAGTACTTGCAGACCAGACCTCTGACTTTGATACAGATGGCGTGCTGGATGTAGATGAACTGGCCGGTGGTATGGACCCCACTAATACAGATTCAGATGGCGATGGTTTAACCGATGGCGCAGAAATTGACCTCGGCACCAGCCCCATCAACGCCGACACCGATGGCGATGGCCTGAGCGATGGTGATGAAGTACTCAACCAGGGGACCGATCCACTCAGTACCGACTCTGATAGCGATGGCATGCCCGATGGCTGGGAGCTGAGCTTCGGTCTGAATCCACTGCTTGATGATGGTGCACTGGATTTTGACGAAGATGGACTGAATAACCTGGACGAGTTTACCAATGGCACCCGCCCTGATCGCCCTGATACAGATAGAGACCGCATAACAGATGGTGAAGAAGTAGCTAACGGCACTGATCCAACAACAAATCTGGATCGGGACCTGGATGGCATGAGCGATGACTGGGAAACCATTCGGGGCACGCGTGTTAACAGTGATGACGCACGTAACGATGCCGATGGTGATGGCGTGGATAACATTATCGAATATATGCGCAGAACCTTACCACTTGACGCAACTTCGCTGCCGGTCATTAACACGTTCTTTATAGATCCAGTTAATGGCGATGATGCGACTGGCGATGGCTCCGCCACAGCGCCATTTGCTCGTATTGCCCCGGCTATAGCCGCTGCCAGTGCGGGAGATACCTTGCGCCTCACTTCGGGCAGGCATGCTACAGGCGGTGTGTTGTTTTTCTCTAAAATGCTCTCCATAGAAGGCCCCGCTGATCGCAGCGCCACGCTGAGCACCAGTTCGCTGTTTATTACGGCGCTCAGGTGGGGTGGCTTTAGCAATATGAAATTAAATGTGGGTGGCTTCTTTAATTTCCCCAATGGGCGTAACCTGATTTTTAGAAACCTTGAGTTACGCCTGGGCACCAGCATGCCGATGGGCGGCAATACCAAACTGCTGCTGGATCATGTGTTAATAACCAGCACAGGTGCTACAACAGCCATTACTGCCGGTAATGTACCTAATGGTAGAAACCGCACCGAGCTAACACTGCGCAATACAACGCTCAGCGGGTTTCAGCTCGGCATAGACTGGAATCAGGGACAGTTCCTGCGCATTCGAAACGCTATCCTGGATAACACGGTTAATTTACAGGATGCCCAGCCTTATCAGATCTGGTACTCACTCACCAGTGATGGCCAGTTCACCGACTTTGGTGCCAACCTGGGTGGAGACCCCCTGTTTGTAGACGCCGCCAATGGCAACTACCACCTGCTACCAGCCTCCCCCGGCGTTGACACAGCCAACCCATTTGCCAGCGCACGGGCAGAGCCTGCGAGCGTTCGCTTAAATATGGGCTTCTATGGCGGCACACCAGAGGCTACACAGGTGCAGGATGTTGATGGCGATGGCCTGCCTGATGGCTGGGAAACGGCCACCGGGTTAAACCCATTAGACCCACTTGACCGCCTCGCCGACAATGATGGCGATGGTGTTAACAATGGGCTTGAATACCGCACAGGCACCTCCCCTGCTATCAGCTCGTCACGTCGTGGGGTAGGATACTGGCTGCTGAATGAAAATCAGCAGAACGCCAATATTGAAGCCATGTCGCTGGTGGATGGAAGCTATATTTTCTCACCCAGCTTTGTACGCCTGGATCAGTTCCAGAGCACCACGATTGATACCTCACTTATGGGTACTGCACGACGTATAAACAGCAACCAGGCCATGTCTCTGGCCAATACAGCGGATGGCACCGACATGCCGGTCCCAGACTGGTTTGCAGGCCATTCATTTGTATTGCCCCATGCGCGTAACAGCCATCGCTACCATCTGCTTAGCCCTTATGGTGAAGCACAGGTGCGTATTAATATTGATGGCACAGAGCAGACCCTGACGCTACCTCGCAATGAAGTGGTCATATTCGAAGCAGGCAGTGATAACACACGCGCAGGCACCGTACGCTCGAACCGTCCTTTGCTGATTACTCATTCAGCTTATATAAATACGCAGACCCGTGATGTATATGCCGTGCCGCCTGCTTCAAAACAGGTGAATGGCGTGTACTCACGTCGCGCGTATATCGGCGCACTGGAAGATAATACACAGGTCACTGTGCTCGATAGCGCCGGCGTCAGTACACAGTTTGTGCTCAATGCCGGTGAGCTTCGAGGCTTTACCGCTGGCAGCCCAAATGGCGAGGGTAGGAGCATGCGCATTACAGCGGATAAACCCATTTCAGCCATTCAGGTAGCGGATCGTGATGGCATAGAAGCCACCGCTTTCTGGGACCCACTCTATTCAGGACGCCGCTATGGGCTACCAATTGATACCCAGTACGCCGCTGTCGTATGTGATCAGGCGAGCAGCATCAGCCTGTATGATATTGGCGGTGCTATCGTTGATACGCAAAACTGCACACCAGGCGCTGCGGGTGAACCCGGCAAGGCTTACTTTGGTCTGGCTACAAACGGCGTGAATATCCCGGCGGGATCCTATCTTATCGGTAGTGAGCCCTTCTATATGATGTTTGAAGCCAGCGCGACCAATGATGAGAAGAACATTCTCGGACATCTGTAAACACACATACTACTGAAACAGATGAAAAGGTTATCCATTATTCAAAATACGCAGTGAATAATGGGTATCCTTTTTATCTGTACCGATAGTTATATTTTATTCAGAATCATCAGGAGATGAACCATGTGGATTAAAAAAATAAAACACCTCTTAGCGGTTGCAACAATTGCTCTACTCTCAAGTTTGTTTTTTAATCCACCGGTTATTGCACAAACCAGCTCGGTGATTAATTCCGACTGGATTGATCCCGCCCGCATTATGGTGATCTACAACACCACCCACATGGACAGTGTTGATCCTGCTGAGCTGGACACCTTCTCGCGCGATATGGGCGAATGGTATATGACCCGCTATGGCATGCCGACAACGCATTTATTTGGTTATGACATGGGCACAAGGGTGCGCTGGAATAATCCCGGAGCATTTGATTTTCTACAGGCCGTGGCCAGCTACATTGAACTGAATGATATTCAGATTGTGTTAATGGCACCCGGTACACCGCTGATAATACGCGACACCAATGGCCTGCACAATCTGGCACTGGACAGTCTGGCGGGACACGCCCTGTGGTTCGCCAACGTCAAGGGAGAAGCCCCCACCTGCACCGTAAGTAATTCTGTTGCACCTACAAACTCTAACCTCTACTTCCCTTATGAAGATATGGGCGATGGTGCAAGTCCGTTTGTTGTGCGCACCAATGATGCCACGCGCTGGTGTCCGTTCGGTGGTGCGATTGAACCCGGTGGATTTAATTTTATTACCGGCATCAGTGGTGAGCAATGGTATGACACCCTGTCAATGGATATGCAAAATCACCCTTCAGTTCGCCCCTATGGCCGAATTGGTTTACCCTACTATCTCGAAGCCTATGCAGATGCCGATTTGGCCACCTCGCCTGAGCTGGCTATCCCGCTGGAAAATTCACAGTTCGTAAAAGATCTGGTCAATGGCGGCATTGCGGCCATGACATCCATCAGTGAGTTTAATGCGCAGACAGATCGAAGCCTGTTGTTTTTCGGGCGCGAAGGTAACACCACCTCTTTTATCGACGTAGAATCCAGCATGTCAGAAGCCATGGCGCAGGATGCACTTAAACAGGGTGTTTCCGAATCGAATATTCTCCGTGTTGAATCCTCAGCAGGCTGGAACGCTAATAGCTGCCTGCAGGAACCGGTATGGGATTTCACCTCATCACAGTTCATGAATGGCCTGATTACAGCAAAGCCTAACCCACTGATATTTGCAGCGGGTGGTGTTAACAACACCAAAGAAAACGTCAGACCCTGGCCTGACAGCCTGAATGTACAGCCCGGGCTACTTGCAGAGGTATCTGTAAGTAATGGTAAAGCTTTTGCGGGTTCTTTGTTAAGGCGAGGCGCGACAACGATTGTGGTAAATATTCAACACCCACAAAACGCACGTTTGCACGCCTGGTTCAGTGTTTCCAGGCAGATCATTGCAGGCAGCACCGTTGCTGAGGCAATGATCACCAGTGGGGGTTCTGAGCGCGGCGGTTATATCACCGGCAGTATCTGGGGCGATCCACTGTATGCACCTTTTGGTAATAACACCCTGCCCTTTGACCAGGACGCAGATAAAGACGGCCTGTATCTGGTTGCAGAAACAAAATTCGGCACCGATCCCGCACTGGCAGATTCAGACGCTGATGGACTCACCGATTTCCAGGAAGTTTGCTATGACACCGATTGCAATAATTATGCACCCTTCCCTGCAGGAGGCGATCTAAATGCGCTGATTGCTGATACCGAAGGTGATGGCCTGCCCGATGGCTGGGAAATTGACAATAAATCTGACCCACTGGTAGATGATTCTGCACTCGACCCCGACCTTGATAACTTAACCAATATTGAAGAGTTTAATGCCGGCACCGATGCTAACCTGGCGGATACAGACAAAGATGGCCTGAGTGATGGCGATGAAGTAAAAATTTATGGCTCAAATCCAACCGATGTCGATACCGATGGCGATGGCATACAGGACGACTGGGAAGTTGATAATGGCCTGGATTTACTCGATCCCAGTGATGCCAGCACCGACAAAGATAATGATGGACTGGATAATTTAACTGAATTTCAGCTGGGCACAGACCCAGGCAACGCTGATAGCGATAGCGATGGACTCACCGATGGTGATGAAGTGAATACGTATTTAACCGCTCCCCTTAATCCAGACACCGACCTTGATGGATTGAGTGATGGAGAAGAAATTGCCAGTGGGACAGACCCACTGGTAAATACAGATAGAGACCGTGATGGAATGAGTGATGACTGGGAAAGTGTTCGGGGTACACGCATCCGTGTTGATGATGCACGTGTCGATGCCGATAACGATGGTGTAGATAATATTATTGAATTTGCACGGGCCACCTTACCCCTTGATGCTACTTCAGTACCTGTTATTACTACGATTAATATAGATGCCGGTGCAGGTGATGATATCGCAGGCGACGGAACGCCAGCAGCCCCCTTTGCCACCCTGACCATTGCCATGCGAGCGGCAAAAGCCGGTGATACACTGCGCCTGTCTTCGGGTACTCACGGCACGGGCGGCTTTTTCTCTTTCTCGAAAATGGTTTCCATTGAAGGCCCGCCAGATCGGAGTGCTAGCTTAAACATCGCGTCGATCTTTATTTCAGGTGTAAACTGGGGCGGCTTTAGCCAGATGAAATTAAATGCCGGTGCGTTTTTTAATTTTTTCAATGGACGCAATCTGATTTTCCGCGATATTGAAATCAGCATGGCTACAGCCATATCGATGGGGCGCAATACCAAATTGACGCTTGATCATGCCTTGCTCACCAGCGCAAACACCACTGTAGCAGCAGCAATTATTGCCGCAGACGCAGGCCCCAATGGCGCAAGTCAGACTAACCTTGTCGTTCGCAATAGCACAATTACGGGGTTTGCACTGGGTATAGACTGGAATCAGGGCCAGTTTTTACGTATTCGCAACTCCATTCTGGCCAACACAATCGACCTGCAGGACGTACAGCCCTATCAACTGGGGAACTCACTCACCCGCGAAGCGCTGTTCACCAATTTTGGCGGCAACCTGGGTGGAGATCCGCTGTTTGTTGATGCCGCCAATGGCGACTATCACCTGCAACCCGCCTCTCCCGCCGTTGACACCGGCGCACCGTTTGCCAGTGCGCAGCGCGAACCCAACAGCGTTCGTCTGAATATGGGTTTCTATGGCGGTACCGCCGAAGCCACTCAGGCACAGGACAACGATGGCGATGGTCTGCCTGATGGCTGGGAAGTAGCACATGGCCTGAACCCTGCGGACCCACTGGATCGCATTGCAGACAATGATGCAGATGGCGTTAATAACACGCTGGAATATCGCAGCGCCACCTCACCCGTAGTCAACGGTTCACGCCGCGGTGTTGGCTACTGGTTACTCAACCCCAACCAGCTCAACAGTACTATTGAAGTTATGTCGCTGGTGGATAGCAGCTATATTTTCACACCACGCTTTATTCGCCTGGATCAGTTCCAGAGCACCACCATCGACACTGCTACTCTGGGCACTGGACGGCGTATAAATAGCAACCAGGCGATGTCGCTGGCCAATGCAGCAGATGGTACCGACATGCCCGTTCCCGACTGGTTTGCCGGGCATAGCTTTGTACTGCCCCATGCGCGTAACAGCCACCGCTATCACCTGTTCAGCCCTTATGGTAATGCTCAGGTACGTATAAATGTGGATGGTACTGAGCAAACGCTGAACGTTGCACGCAATACACTGGTTAGCTTCGAAGCGGGTAACGATAACACCCGCTCGGGAACGGTACGCTCGAATCTTCCATTAATGATTACACATACGGCTTATATAAATACCCAGACCCGCGATGTGTATGCGGTGCCCCCTGCCGCAAAACAGGTGAGTGGCGTGTACTCACGACGAGCCTATATAGGTGCACTTGAAGATAATACGCAGGTAAGCGTACTGGACAGCACCGGTGTTAGCACACAATTTGTGCTCAACGCAGGTGAGCGTCGGGTCTTTACTGCAGGTGCAGCAAATGGAGAAGGTGTTGGTATGCGCATTACTGCGGATAAACCCATTGCTGCCATTCAGGTGGCTGATCGCGACGGCATAGAAGCCACCGCATTCTGGGATCCAGTTTACTCGGGTCGCCGTTATGGTTTGCCGATAGATACTCAGTACGCAGCCGTCGTGTGTGATCAGGCGAGCGGCATCAGCCTGTATGATACTGGCGGTGTTGTTCTGGATACGCAAAACTGCACGCCAGGTGCTGCAGGTGAGCCTGGTAAAGCTTACTTTGGTCTGGCCACCAATGGTGTGAATATTCCGGCAGGCTCATACCTGATTGGTAGTGAGCCTTTCTATATGATTTTTGAAGCCAGTGCGACTAACGATGAAAAGAATATTCTTGGGCATCTGTAGCAGCGTATATTAATTCTGAGAAACACCTGGGGCAAGGCATTAAATTTATGCTCTGCCCCAGATAATAAGGGACGAGAATAGAATAACTTTTATAGGTAGCGCAGAATATTTATTGTAACTACTCACACGATTCAGCATAAATTTTCCCGAAAAATGCTGGCCGTATAAACGGGCTAACAGGTCCACGGGAAAGGATGCCCGCTATTCTATTGAGAAGCGTCAACCGCAGGGATGCGGGTGCCGAGCCTACAGGGATGTATTTACGGCGACTTCTCAATAGTGGGCATTCTTTCCTTTCTATCTATTTCAGTAGTCATTGTAACGTTAGGGACGAGAATAGAATAACTTTTATAAGTAACGCAAAATATTTATTGTAATTACTCACACGATTCAGCATAAAATTTCCCGAAAAATGCTGGCCGTATAAATGCTGGCCGTATAAACGGGCTAACAGGTCCACGGGGAAGGATGCCCGC
>UOFJ01000720.1_pt1 | contig 12609 bp, 8 predicted proteins | sample 1988251 | NCBI WGS metagenome assembly UOFJ01 (sample SAMEA4712194, study PRJEB27164) | hydrothermal vent metagenome | biome: marine basaltic hydrothermal vent biome; feature: marine hydrothermal vent; material: mineral | place: Pacific Ocean | collected 2011-06-14/2011-07-23 | depth 1689 m
TAACGTAGCCTGTAATTTATTGACTGCGTAGGTCCTGTAAAAACCAGAAAAATGCAGGACTAACGACTTTTAAAAGAATATAATCAGGGCGTTACCCCAAATCACTGGCATCGTCACTAAACGAGCTCCCTTATGACTGATAAAAAACCGTACAAATTATTAATTTTCGACTGGGATGGTACCCTGATGGACTCCGTTGCCCGTATTGTAGACTGCTTACGCAAAGCCGGTGAGCAGATACTGGGTGAGGAGCGGCGCAACAATGACACGCTAAAGGACGTTATCGGCCTGGGCTTGCGTGAAGCGCTCATACAACTGCACCCCGGCATAGATGAGGCACAGATTGAAGCCATGTCTGAAGCTTATCGCCATCAGTATATGCAGGTAAACTCAACCTCTTCGGTTTTATTTGAAGGTTCCGCCGCCCTGCTCGAGCGCCTTGAGCAACAGGGCTACTGGCTGGCTATTGCAACGGGAAAAGGCCGCCAGGGGCTGAATCAGGTGCTGGAGCACACCGGCATGGGCGCACGTTTTCACACCACGCGCTGCGCATCCGAAACCTTTTCCAAGCCACACCCACTGATGTTGGAAGAAATCCTTGAGCAGCTCGGGCTTGCCGCCTCAGAGGCGCTAATGATCGGCGACACCGAATATGACATGGAAATGGCCAGAAATGCCAATATGGACCGCCTGGGTGTCAGCTATGGTGTACACCCAGCTGAGCGATTAATGAAACATCAACCCATTGGGTGCCTGGACCAGATTGATCAACTGGATGGTTTTCTCAGCCAGTTACAGAAAAACCATTAGTCCTAAGACATAAGACTTTTCTCAAAAGCTTGCCCCAACGACTAAACTCATTCAAAATAAGCCACTCAAAAAACAATATTGCGGAAACACTATGAGCGAAGGTAATAACTGGGAAAAAGACGTACTAACGTCTATCGCCACTGAAGGCCTCAAAGAACAGAAGCGCAGCCGTCGCTGGGGTATTTTCTTTAAAGCACTCACCTTTGCCTATTTATTTGTTCTGCTGGGCGCAATGTACGCGAATATGCCCAGCTCAGGGGTCACCGGCAAAAAGCATACCGCTCTGGTAGAACTCAAGGGCGTTATTGCAGCCGATTCCGAGGCCAGTGCAGATAATGTTGTCTCCGGTTTGCGCGCCGCCTTTGAAAGCCCCGATACGGTGGGTGTTATCCTGCGTGTCAACAGCCCCGGTGGTAGCCCAGTGCAATCAGGCTACATCTATGATGAGATTTTGCGTCTCAGAGAAAAATACCCTGACACCCCCCTTTATGCCGTAGTCAGTGATGTATGTGCCTCCGGTGGATACTATGTGGCATCTGCTGCGGAAAAAATTTATGCCGATCAGGCAAGTCTTGTGGGCTCTATTGGGGTGCGTATGGATAACTTCGGCTTTGTTGAAGCGATGAAAAAACTCGGCGTTGAGCGGCGCACCCTCACCGCCGGAGAAAACAAGGCCCTGCTCGACCCCTTTGCACCTGAAGACCCTAAAGTCGTAGAACACATGACCGGCCTGCTTAAAAGTGTGCACGATCAATTCATCAATGCGGTTAAGCAGGGTCGAGGCGAACGGCTCAAGGAAGTGGAAGGTATGTTCAGCGGGCTAATATGGACAGGAGATCAAAGTGTAGAACTGGGTCTGGTGGATGAGCTGGGTAACTCAAGTTTTGTAGCCCGTGAAGTGTTTAAAACAGATAATATTGTTAATTTTACGGTACAGCCCGATTTTCTTGAACGCTTCTCCAAAAGAGTCGGCGCTCAGATGGCCACTCTGCTCGTTGAAAAGGCACTGCTACCCCAGCTGCGCTAACATTCTGCGATACGACCAGGATCGAACCGGATACCGCCTGAATGCGTGCTCCGGTCCGTTCCGGGCAACCCCCTCACGCATATAAATTTCGCATATACATTTCAATTGCACGCCTGAGAAACCTCATGTTTTTCCGGACTTACTAAGGGACGAGAATAGAATAACTTTTATAAGTAGCGCAGAATATTTATTCTAACGACTCACACGATTGAGCATAAAATTTCCCGAAAAATGCTGGCCGTATACTGGCCGTATAAATGGGCTAACAGGTCCACGGGGAAGGATGTCCGCTATTGAAAAGCGTCAACCGCATGGATGCGGGTGCCGAGCCTACAGGGATGTATTTACGGCGACTTCTCAATAGTGGGTATTCTTTCCTTTCTATCTATTTCAATAGTCATTGTAACGTTATTTAATTTTCCTCCCTAAAGCGGCCTGTAATTCATTAACTGTGTAAATTCTGGCAAAAAACCTGAAAATGCAGGACTAATGACTAACAGCCTAAGACTAACAACTCGATAGCAACGCTCCTTTTTAGAATATAGAGCACCCTCCCCCGCCCCGCCCTCACTGGCGCATTACCTGTAAATATCCTATACACAGTAATAATATAAACAGGGGATAACACAATGCCAGTTAAAAAAACACCTGCGGAGGCTCAGGCGGTGGGCGAGCCACCTGCGTCCATTGCTGTTCTTAATTTATTTGGGCAGCAGGCAACATTTCCGGTCAACCTCTACCTGGTTAGTATTATCGTTGTCCTGGTTTGTGGGCTGGTAGCGATGGACTTTATTTCCAGAGGGGGTATCAGCCAAACAATACAAAAGGTCATGTCAGGCAGCTACTCAACGCTCACCGACAGCGGAGCTCAGAAAAACACCGCCCCCACCAGGATTTATCAGTTCTGGACACCTGGCGTAGAAACATGGCCCAGTGTCCTGCACTCATGCGAAATAGATGCGAAAAACGACACGAATAAAATAGCTCAATGCAAGAAAGACATGCTGCGATGGGAAACAGGGCACAGCACTGACCACCCTACACTGAAAAAATTTGGGCAGGCACTAAAAGATAAACTAAACCTTCCCGGTTTTACACGCTACGAGGTTACAGGCTCTGGACAGTACATCACAGAAATAAAGGGCTGGATGTGGAAAATTATATTACCCGATGATAACAAACTGAATGAAAAACTATTTTTAGAAGTTTACAAGAGCCATTTCAAACGCGGTGATGTGAAAATTGAAAAGCACATTATTGGTGAATAACAAAGCAGCTCTGTATGCAGCCCCGCATTCTGTGACACTAATCCCCTGTATCTGTGCTAGCCTCGCCATGGCCTGTTTAAATTATAGAAATGCCCAGCAATACTATTCTAATATAATATAATATTAACGATAACCAGAACGATAACCAGAACGATAACAATAACGAGAAACAAATGAAACAGGCATTCTGGCAAAAAGACTGGCTTGCAGGCCTTGTTATTTGCATAGTGATTATTTCATTAGGCAGAATGGGTCTGTTCGACAATCTTGAACGCACCGCCTACGACATTGGAGTACGCTCATCAGAGCGCACTCCCAATAGCAAAATTGCAATTATTGCAATTGATGATACCAGTATTGCCAATATTGGCCGCTGGCCCTGGTCGCGCGACATTCATGCAAAAATACATCTCATCCTTAACACGGGCGGGGCCAAAGTCATTGGTCAGACTGCCTTTTTTTTCGACCCGCAAATGGATCCGGGCATGCGCCACATCCAGCAGTTATTAAGCTTTTACAACGATAGCAGCCTGATTCAGCAACAATCGCGTAAAGCCTCAAGAGCCGACAAACACACCGAGGATATTAAAAAACTGGGCCTTATGCTGCTACAGGCCGAAACCGACCTGAATACAGATCAGAAACTGGCGGATAGTTTGCGCGACACCGCCAATGTAATACTCCCAATGCACATGGGCATTGGCACACCCCGGGGCCTGCCAGACAGCGATCTGCCCGCCTATATCAGCAGAAACCGCTTAAATAAGGTAAAAAACAACCCCGCCCTGAACCCGGATAACCGTCTGCCATTACCCGTAGCCGATCTGCTATACCCCATAGAAGCACTGGGCAAATTTGCCTACAGTATTGGTGCGCTAACCTCCTGGCCAGATTCCGATGGCAGTATTCGATCCGAACCACTGGTGGTTGATTACTACAATGAAATGTACCCCTCCATGGCCTTGCAACTGGCTGTAAAAAGCCTGAATTTAAAGCACTCAGATATCACCATTAACCTGGGCGACAGCGTAGAGCTCAAACAGCTCACTATAAAAACCAGCAAAAATTTACTGATGAATACCTTTTTCTATAATGATATAGAAGGGAGTAGTGCGTTTGAGATCGACTCTTTTTATGATGTGCTGGAAGGTAAGATACCCGCCAGCAAATACAACGGTAAAATTGTACTTATTGGTGCCACTGCAGTGGGTGTAGGCGACACCATGGTTACCCCCATTCACTCCAATATGCCGCCTGTGCTCACCCTTGCGCATTCAGTTTCAAGCATTCTCAACGAAGACTTCTTTGTTGAACCCCGCTGGGCCATGCCAGGCGTTACCGCCATTACACTGCTTATCATGGCGTACATTATTTTTCTTCTGCCCAGGCTCAATGCCGGGCTTTCCGCAACGCTCACACTGTTAATGCTGATCGGCCTGTTTGTGGCACACTACTCACTGATGACCAACGCTGGCCTGTGGCTACAGCTGGTTAAGCCCTCCATACTATTAATTGCCGGGCACTTATTGCTCACCACCAAACGCTTTCTCAGCACCGAAAAAGGCAATCTTACACTGCATGCCGAATCGGCTGAATCCAATCGCATGCTGGGACTCTCACTGCAGGGCCAGGGGCAGCTAGACGCGGCGTTCGATAAATTCCGCCGCCTGCCCGCTTCACCTGAAGCACTGGAGCTGCTCTACAACCTGGCGCTGGACTTCGAACGTAAACGCCAGTTTAACAAAGCCGGCTCGGTCTATCAGGTTATGAAAGATATTAACCCTAAATTCCGCGACTTAAAACAACGCATAGACCGTGCTAACAAAATGGAGGAAACCCTTATTCTGGGGGGCGCAGGCAGCTCAGGCAGTAGCCCACTCATACTCAATAAAGAAGGCGTAGAAAAGCCCATGCTGGGGCGCTACGAAGTTGAGAAAGAGCTCGGTAAAGGAGCCATGGGCTCAGTGTATCTGGGTAAAGACCCCAAAATATCCCGCGTAGTGGCCATAAAAACCATGGCCCTGTCCCAGGAGTTTGAAGAGGATGAGCTGCAAAGTGTCAAAGAGCGCTTCTTTCGTGAAGCAGAAACAGCCGGGCGCTTAAGCCACCCCAATATCGTGACCATTTACGATGCCGGCGAAGAGCACGACCTGGCCTATATTGCAATGGAGTTTCTCAAAGGCCATGACATGGTGCGCTATGGCAAGGTCGAGAACTTACTGCCCATTGCCCGTGTGCTGGACATTATCCGGCGCTGCGCAGAAGGCCTTGATTATGCCCACCGGCAAAATGTCGTACACCGGGATATAAAGCCCGCCAACATCATGTACGAGCCCGAGTCAAATTCACTCAAAATAACCGATTTTGGTATCGCACGCATCACCGACTCAAGCAAAACCAAAACCGGCATGGTGCTGGGGACACCTTCATACATGTCTCCAGAACAGCTCGCCGGGAAAAAAGTGAATGGTCGCTCAGATCTGTTTTCACTGGGTATTATGATGTTTCAACTGGTCACCGGTCAGCTGCCCTTCAAGGGCGATTCAATGGCCGCACTGATGTACAAAATTGCCAATGATCCCCACCCAAAGCCGCAGAGTATCCGCGAAGATCTGCCCCGCTGCATCACCGTTATTATTAATCGTGCACTGGCCAAAAACCAGGAAAAGCGCTACCAGAGTGGTGCTCAAATGGCCCGTGATCTGCGCAAATGTGCGCAGATCATTGCGCAGAAAAAAAACCTGAAAAAGCCCGGATAAGGCAGATAGAAACATCATGAGCCTTATAGATAAAATACTCATCACAGGCATTACCGACGAAGGCCTGGTGCGTGAACATAATGAAGACAGCATTGCCTGCAGTGCCGAGCTGGGCCTGCTGGTGCTTGCAGATGGTATGGGCGGGCACAAAGGCGGGGAAATCGCCAGTGCGATTGCCGTTGACACCATTATGCAAAATCTGGCAACCGCACTGCCCACCATCACCCCGGGTCACACCAATGATAAAACAGGCTACAGCCTTGAGAGCATGGCGGTGGAAAGTGCCATAAAAGAGGCCAATCTGAAAATTTTTGAATCCTCTAAGAACAATGAAAAATACGAAGGTATGGGTACCACGGTTGTTGTGCTATTGTTTTACGACAACCGACTCACCATTGCCCATGTAGGCGACTCACGCTTATACCGCATGCGTGAGCAGACACTGGAGCAAATGACACGAGACCACACCCTGCTACAGGAGCTGGTAGACCGTGGCTTCTACACCCCTAAGGAGGCCAGTGAATCATTAAACAGAAACCTCGTCACCCGGGCTGTTGGCATTAACGACAGCGTAGACATTGATCTTCTGGAGGAGGTGGCGCTGGCAGATGACACCTACCTGCTTTGTTCTGATGGTCTGACCGATATGATCAGCGATGATCTGATCGAAGATATTCAGTTAAATTACCATACTAACCTGCAAAAAATGAACGAAGAACTCATCAGGCAGGCCAATGAATACGGGGGTAAAGACAATATATCGGTTATGCTGGCACAGGTTACAAAAGAATTTCCTGCAAACTCAGGCTGGCTTTCTCGGTTTTTTGATATATTCTCATAGGTAAGGTAAAAAACAGGTAACACACTCGGATACCCACCATGGCAAGCATACAAATCAACATGGATGACGCACGCACACAGGAATTTGTACTGGAGAAAGCCACCACCACCATAGGCCGTACAGATGATAATGACATTCAGCTCGATACCCTTGCCGTAAGCGCTCACCATGCAAGAATTCTCACCATCCTCAACGACGTATTTATAGAAGACACCAACAGCACAAATGGCACCTATTTAAATGGTACGTTAATTACAAAACAGGCACTCACCCACAAAGACAGCATAAAAATCGGCAAACACGAAATCACCTTTATCAATGAAAGCGCCTCTTTAGAGGATGAATTTGCAACCACCATGATTATCAACCCCGATGCAGCAGGCATGCAGGAAACTGAGGGCAACCGGAAAATTGACCAGTCAGTGCATCAGATTGTCGCAGAAATAACCTCCAGCGATAACGGAAAAGACAACCTTAAAAAAGCCAAAATACACATTACCAGCGGCGCTAACAAAGGCCGGGAACTGCCACTCACCAAAATACTCACCACCCTGGGTAAACCCGGTGTTCAGGTTGCCGCCATTACCCGACGGCCCACGGGCTATTTTATTATCCATATTGATGGAGGGGATAATGGGCTACGCCCACTTGTCAATAACACAGAAATTGGGCCGCGCGCTCAGGCACTCAAGCATGAAGATGAGTTTGAGATAGCCGGTGTGAAAATGTCCTTCTTTTTTGAATAATCCTGACACAGACAATAAAGTTCTTAGTAAATAGTCGTTAATCTGAGGTCATTAGTCTTTGAGTCCTGTATTTTTTGGGTTTTTACAGGATTTACGCAATCAATGAATTACAGGCCACCTTATAAATCCAGAAAACAGCAACGTCATATACAGACGAAAAATATCGGTTACACCCCATATATAATGGGCCTCTCAGGGTATAGTGGTGTGACTTACGACTAACAACTCACAACTAAACACTCACGACTTTTCTCCTTTTTAACACCAAAAACTGATAATATACCCGATTTGCTTAGCAAAAAGTGCGCCTGCAGGTGAGTCAGCATGACTCACCTGCAGGCTAAATATCGGATATAAACACCAGATAGCGACATGTCTATATCCTTCCAGCCCAACATTACCCCCATACATTAAACCACTATGCTCAATTTCAAGCACATCGATATAAAACATGAAACCGACTCTGAAAGCTATAGTCACGGCCTTAAGCATTTCAAACAAAATATGGTTAGCAGCCTTAGCATAAATGAAATTAATGATTATACCGTTTCATTATATAGCGAGGTTAACGACGGTGAGTCTCGCCCGTATGAGCAGATGATACTCATTGAGCAAAGCTACCAGGGCATTGATATTGATGGTCAGTGTACCTGCACCGAAGGCTTTAACTGCAAACATGTAGTAGCAAGCTGCCTGGAGTATTTATCCAGAAGCATACCTGAAAACAAAATGAAAAAAGGTGCCCTGGACAGCCAGACCTTAAGCACCAGCATGTTCTGGCTCAATGAATTTACAGATGCCAGCAGCACATCGAAAAAAATTCTGGGCTCAACACCCACCCCTGATACAACGAATGAATTTATCAGTTATGTATTGTCTGAATCAGGTTCTGCCTTAACGGTACGCATTTTGAAAAACCGCACACTTAAAAATGGCAACCCTGGAAAAGGCCGTCTCATCAGCCTTGGCAGTATAGTAGACAATTACTATCCCGTTCAACATATCCAGCCAGTCGATGTGGAAATCGCACAGATCATTGATGCACAAAATGAATACACCTGGGGGGATCATACGTTAAGCATTGAGGGTGATCTTGGCGAACTGAGCCTGAAAAAAATACTCAGTACCGGTCGCAGTCACTGGTTAAGCACCGCTAATCCTGCGCTAAAACTGGGCCAGCCCCGAAAACTACACCTTAACTGGGAGGATGAAAAAAGCGGCGATAAGCGCCTTGAAATTAAACTCCAGCCACCGGCGAGCACCTTAAACCTCTACCCGCCTTTATACTTTGATACCGCAAGATATGAGATAGGCTCTATAACGGGTGCGGATTTCAGCCAGCGCCAATGGAACATGCTACTGGATATGCCCCCCATACCCACCGATGCCTGTGAAGAGTTTAGCCTGCACCTGCTGGCAAACTGCCCGGGCACCCCCCTGCCCCCGCCACAGGCAATAGACCAGCAACAGGTTTCAGAACCGGCCATCCCGGCACTGTTTTTATATGGCGATGTGAACCCGGACAATGGTTACCGCGCGCACTTTATGCGCCTGCAATTTGGCTATGGCCAGTACCAGATACCGGCACTCCCGGAGACGCAGATGATCACACTCATAGAGAATAACCAGTACATCTCCATTAACCGGGATCGGGTTGCAGAAAAGCAGGCCGCTGAGCGATTAACCAGCGAGGGCTTTTTATCCGTACACAGTGCAGAGCAGGACGAGCTGCTCTTTTTACCCTCCTCTGGCGAAGGTCGAATAGCCCTTGTTAATTGCTGGCAGCATTTTTTGCATGAGACACTCCCTCAGCTAGAAGCCGAGGGCTGGAAAATAGAAAAAGACGCCAGTTTTGAACTGGAATTTTTACAGGCTGATTACTGGGATGTAGACATTGAGTCGGATAACGACTGGTTTGATCTGCGCTTTGATCTTGAAGTCGAGGGGCAGAAAATTCCCCTGCTGCCATTAATTGCCAGCGTACTCAACATGTACGAACTCGATGATTTACCTGAAATGATTACCCTGCCCATGGACAGCGTTGTGGGTAATAATAAATATCTGCAAATACCGACCGATCGAATACGGCCCATTTTTAAAACCCTCTACGAACTCTATAATACTGAATCATTAAACGAGGATGGCAGCCTTCGACTCAGCCGCTTTGATGCCACACGCCTTGCCGAGCTGGAAGACAGTTGCAGCAATGAACTGAACTGGCACGGTGGCAATGCCATGCGCAAACTCGGGCGTAAACTTAAGACCTTCAAAGGCATCAGAAATGTTGCCCCTCCCAGAGGTTTAAAAGCCACCCTGCGAGACTACCAGCAACAGGGACTGAACTGGCTGCAGTTTCTTAGAGAGTATGAGTTTAATGGCATTCTGGCAGATGATATGGGGCTGGGGAAAACCGTACAGACGCTCACCCATCTGCTAAAAGAAAAAGAGCGAAAACGCCTGAATAAACCCTGCCTGATACTGGCCCCTACCAGTTTAATGAGCAACTGGCGGCGCGAGGCCGAACAGTTTACCCCCCGGCTTAAAGTACTGGTTTTACAGGGTGCTGATCGCCGGGAGCATTTTGATAAAATTCAGGATCATGATCTGATACTCAGCACCTACCCGCTGCTCGCCCGAGATCAGGAAACCCTGCTGGCCCACGAATATTACTACTTCATATTAGATGAAGCACAGGTGATAAAAAACCCAAAATCCAAAGCTGCACGCGCTGCACGCGAAGTAAAGGCCGAGCATCGTTTATGCCTCACCGGCACCCCTATGGAAAATCATCTGGGCGAGCTCTGGGCGCTATTCGACTTTTTGATGCCGGGCTGTCTTGGTGAGCAAAAAGTATTTAACCAGAACTTTCGAAAACCCATAGAAAAACACGGCGACAATGAACAACGCGAGCGTCTGGTGAATCGCATATCCCCCTTTATGCTGCGCCGTAGCAAATCTGAAGTTGTAAAAGAGCTACCAAAGAAAACAGAAATAATACGCTCGGTTGCGCTGGATAAAAAGCAGGCGGCACTCTATGAGAGTATTCGCCTGTCGATGGAGAAAAAAGTACGCGATGCCATAAAACAAAAAGGTCTGGCACGTAGCCATATCACAATACTGGATGCGTTATTAAAACTACGCCAGACCTGTTGTGATCCAAAGCTGCTCTCCCTGGAACAGGCTAAAAAAGTTAAATCGTCTGCAAAAATGGAAATGCTCATGGAAATGCTGCCAGAAATGCTGGAAGAAGGCCGGCGTGTGCTGCTGTTCTCACAGTTCACAAAAATGCTGGCCATTATTGAAGAGCAGCTGAAAAAACGTAATATTAACTACACAAAACTCACCGGCAGCACCACCGATCGAGAAAAAGTAATCGATGAATTCAAACAGGGCAAAGCCGATGTATTTCTCATCAGCTTAAAAGCCGGCGGCGTTGGCCTTAATTTAACCGAAGCCGACACCGTTATTCATTACGACCCCTGGTGGAATCCAGCGGTGGAGAACCAGGCCACTGACCGTGCCCACAGAATTGGCCAGAACAAAGCGGTTTTTGTCTATAAACTGATTACCGAAAACACGCTGGAGGAGAAAATACTGCTTATGCAGGCCAGAAAACAGGCGCTGGCCGATGGTGTGTATAGCAAAAAGAACGCCACTAAAGACTTTAAACTAACCGCCGATGATTTACAGGAGCTATTTGCGCCACTCAATAATAAAAAATGATACTGTGAGCTGTAACCGCCAGTAGTATAGTGACATAAAATACGCCGCTGTAGCCCCCATGTGTCACTATACCGACAGGCACTGCGGCTGATTATTTGCGCATTAAAATAGCTATCCTGCATGTATCCGTGCTGCTAGAATGCACCCTGAATTTACGATTTTAAAAATACATCAATAAGGAACATGAAAATGAGCAATTTTTCCACCAAAGCCATCATAACCGGATTAGTACTGGCCAGTATACTGGCCACTTTGTTTATGGCATTTGGCATTAACAACGCAGGGCACCGTACCGTGGTGCAATACCCAACGGGTACACTGTATGTAAAATTCACCCCCGGCATTTATCCACAATGGTTTGGCACTACAGAGATTTACAAAGATGTCATTACCTTCGATTATGACAAAAGCGGTTCGAATATTGACTCCTCCATTAACCAGAAGGGAATTTCTGTGCGCTATCAGGACGGTGGCACCGGCACCGTTTATGGTAAGGCCCGATTCTCATTGCCCAATGATGAGGAAACCATGCTGAACCTGCATAAAGCCTTTCGCTCAAACCGAGGTGTTTCACAAAAACTGATCAAATCAGTCACCGAAGAAGGCATGAACCTGACGGCAGGCTTAATGAGTTCAGAAGAGGCCTATGCAGAAAAGCGCAGTATCTTTACGCAGTGGTCCAGCCAGCAAATATCTCTCGGAAAATTCCAGACAAAACTGGAAAAAGTCAGCACCGTAGATGAAAGTACAGGAAAAACCGTGACTAAAAATGTTCCGGTTATCAGCTATGGCGAGAATGGCCTGCCCCAGCACCTGGACAGTGATCTGGCAGATTACGGCATCAGTGTTAACGGCTTCCAGATAACTGACTGGAATTTTGAACCTAAGACACTTCAGCAAATTGCCACCAAACGTGAAGCCACTATGGCGATTATTACCGCTATCGCCAATGCAGAACGTGCCAAACAGGATGCCATTACCTCCGAAGAACAGGGTAAAGCCAATGTAATGACAGCCAAATATGAAAAAGAAGTCCTAAAAGAACAGGCCGTTGTAGACGCGCTAAGAGAGAAGGAAGTGGCCGTAATATCAGCGGAAAAGCAAGTTGAAGTCGCCCGCCAGATTAAGCTTGAAGCCGAACAGAAAAAACTGGCCGCAGCAGAATACAAGCAGGAGCAAATTTTGCGCGGCGAAGGCGACGGTGCTTACAAACGCATAGTGATGCAGGCCGATGGTGCACTGGCACAAAAACTCGCAACTTATGAAAGAGTCATGAGCCGATTTGCCGAAGCCATTGAAAAACAAAAATGGGTACCCGAAATTCAGATGGGTGGAGGAGCCAGCAATGGTGGCTCTAATGCAATGTCACTGATTGAAATAATGGGCGTTAAAGCCGCAAAGGACCTTGCACTGGATATGAAAATAAATAAATAAA
>UOFJ01000383.1_pt1 | contig 12537 bp, 8 predicted proteins | sample 1988251 | NCBI WGS metagenome assembly UOFJ01 (sample SAMEA4712194, study PRJEB27164) | hydrothermal vent metagenome | biome: marine basaltic hydrothermal vent biome; feature: marine hydrothermal vent; material: mineral | place: Pacific Ocean | collected 2011-06-14/2011-07-23 | depth 1689 m
TAGCAGAGAGGAAAGTCCGGGCTCCACAGGGCAGGGTGCCAGGTAACGCCTGGGGGGCGAAAGCCTACGGCTAGTGCAGCAGAAAGATACCGCCTCGATTATTCGAGGTAAGGGTGAAATGGTGCGGTAAGAGCGCACCGCGTAACTGGTAACAGCTTACGGCAAGGTAAACCCCACCTGGAGCAAGACCAAATAGAGAAGCTGAGGCGCGGCCCGCGCTGCTTCTGGGTAGGTTGCTTGAGATGTATAGCGATGTACATCCTAGATGAATGATTGTCGCAACTTCGGTTGTACAGAACCCGGCTTACAGGCCAACTTCTCCTGAATTCAAATGCCTTCTGTTTTATTGCTGATGGCTCCCAGTACCAGTATTTAAGTTATTGATACTATTGAAAAAAGACCTTAATTATTGGCTCTTCTCTGGTCTTTAGCGATAAGTCAGACCTCTGTGCTCCGGGATTTTTCCTGCATACGGGATGTAGCGACCTTTATCTCGGTTACCCTGAGATACTCCCTTTATATACAGGTTGTAGTCGACTTCTATCGTTTGTATAAGGCGCGATTGTTTTCTGGGTTTTATAGTGTTGCCTGTGAATTCATTGACGGCTTAAATGCGGGAGAAAAATCTGAAAACTGTAAGGCTACCAGGCAGAGACTGCGCTATTTATTAACCGGGTTTCAAAACTTCATCGAGCAGCTGCTTTATTTTTTCCCGGATAAATGTTTTTTCAAGCGCACCATCAAAACCGTGATCCTGACAATCGGTCATTTCAGGGCAGCTGGAGTCGCCGCTGGAGACAATGATAACAGCTTCAGTATGTAATTCACGTATTTTCATGGCAACCTCTGAGCCTCCCATACTGCCGGGTATATTAAGATCGAGAATAACGGCATCGATTGTCTGATTGTTCTGTAGCGAGCTCTGGTAGCGAGCGATTGCTTCATCGCTATTACTGACGGGGATAGTGTGATAGCCCAGCCTTTTCAGGTTGAGTGTAAGCAGCTCACGTACATCCACTTCATCATCCATTATCAGAATAGTACGGCTCAGGGTTCCGCCTGTTATGGTGGTATCTGGGCTGGTGGGTCTGTCGCTCGGCCTGTCACCCTGTCTGTCACTGGGCCTGTCAGCTATATGCTTGTTGTTTATGTCGCTGTTCTTTATTAATGTGCTACTGCTTTTATCGGCAGGCGTATTTTGTGCACTGTTCTCGTTGCCTGTTAATGGCGGGCCTACATCGTCGAGTAAATCCCGCACATGCACCAGCAAGGTTGTTGATGTATAAGGTTTGTATAACAGATTCTGGTGAAGGGCGTTGCTGATATTGGCAGTTATGTTGTGCCGATCATCGGCAAAACCACTGGCCATCTGGATTCTTATATGCGGGTATTTTTTCTGTACCAGAGCTGCGAGCTGGTAGCCATCCATAACGGGCATAATAACATCAGATATCATCAGGTCGATGTGCGTTTTTTCGAGTATGGAAAGTGCCTGTTTAGCACTGATCGCGCTATGTACCTGGTAGCCGTGTGTGCTTAAAATGTTACTGGCAAGCTCTACAAGGTCAGGTTCATCATCTACCACTAGCAGGGTTTCATGACCGAGTAGATTACGTTTTTTATCTACTCGGTCCGTTACCTGTACTGGGGTATCAGTTTGCTTGCTGCGAGGAAAATACAGGGCAAAGCGGCTGCCCTGTCCGGGTTCGGAGTAGACTTTTATCTCGCCTTTACTGCGTTTAACAAATCCATAAACCTGACTCAAGCCCAGTCCGGTACCCTGCTCGCCTTTTGTAGAAAAGAAGGGGTCAAAGATTTTCTCGCGGGTATTTTCATCCATACCGCGACCTGTATCAGTCACACTGAGCAAAATATAATCACCGGGCGGCAGCTGTTGAGTCTGGGCATCCAGTTTATCGAGCTGCTCGTTGTGGGTGCGTAAGGTGAGCTGGCCATTGCCATCAATGGCATGGCTGGCATTAATGCTCAAGTTAATAATGGCATCTTCCAGATCCCCGCTGTCAATGCGCACGGGCCACAGCGCGGGCTCCAGATCAAGCACCAGCGTGATACGAGCCGTCAGGGTCTTTTCTAGCATGAACTGTTGCTCTTTCAACAGCGCGTTAATGTTTGTCTGGTTTGCGTCTGCGCTTTTATGCCGAGTAAAGGCAAGTAGCTTTTGTGTGAGTGCGCTACCTCGTTTTGCTGCACGGGTGATATCCAGCGTATACTTTGAAAGCAGGGGGTTATCTGTGAGCTGATCGTTAAGCAATTCAGCATAGCCCATAATGATGCCGAGCAAATTATTGTAATCGTGGGCAATACCGCCGGTTAGTTTTCCAAGGGCATCCATTTTCTGACTTCGGCGAAGCTGCTCTTCCTGCTGCCTTTTCTCCGTAATATCTGTGGAAATACTGCACACCGCATATGCCTTGTTGTCTTCGTTGAATAAAGGGAATTTAATTGATGCATAGGTGTGTAGTGCACCCGCCTGAATAAGGACTTCTTCTGTTTCCATCGGCTGATTAGTGGATAGTACATGGGTGTTGTTTTTATGCAGTATCTGCGCAATGTCCTGGGGGAAAATATCCGATAGTGTTCTCCCCGCTACTTCTTTGCGCCGTACATGGAAAAAGTTTTCAAATTGCTGATTAATAAAACTAAAGTAGCCTTTGTTATCTATGACATAAATAGCGGCGGGGGAGTTGCTCATAATAGCCTGCAGGTCACGCTCACTTTTGGCAGCAGCCTCACGCAGGTGATATTGTTCAGTGACATCATTAAATACCAGAATCAGCCCCAGAATTTTATTGTCTGTATTTCGAATGGGTGCTGCTGAATCGGCAATTTGTAGCTCGCTGCCGTCTTTGGCCACCAGGGTCGTATGATTGCTAAGAAAGACCGTTTCACCTGAGCGAATGACTTTCTCTACCGGGTTGTCAATGGGTTTGCGGGTGGTGGCATCGATAATTGGAAAAACTGTTTTAAGCGAGTGTTTCTGTGCCTGCTCAAAGGACCAGCCTGTGAGGTGTTCTGCAACAGGGTTCATGCGGGTTATTTTGCCGTTGATATCTGTTACGATAACCGCATCGCCAATACTGTTAAGTGTGACACGCAGGTCCTGTTCCCGCTCACTTAGCGCAAGCTCTGCGATGTCACGAGCCAGCTGGCGTTGGTGAATTTGTTCCAGCATGTCATTAAAAGAGCGATTGAGTGTGCCAATCTCGTCATTCGCCCCCAATGGGAGGCGTGCGGTATAGTCGGCTTCAATGGAAATTCTGCGAGCAAATGTTGCCAGATCAAGTATGGGCTTAGAGATAATTGCCTGTTGTTTACTGGCCAGAAACCAGGCGACTAGCCCAGCAGAAAAGGTCATTGATATAACGAGTAAAATAAATTGTATTACGCGTTTATTGAGCTCATTGAGTGTTGCACGTATATACACCGTTCCAATGGCTTCACCCTCAAGGCGGATTGTCTGAAAGAGTTCAAAATTATCTCCCCGAAAACGATGGCTATCAACCAGTGGTTTTGCGGGACAGGTAGTTAATGTGTTTTCAGAGAGCGGTGCTGAATTAGATTGCTGCTCATCGAGTAGACTGGGCGCAGGCGTGTTATGACGTGCATGTGACGCAAAAAGTGATTGAGTATCATCATAAATGCAGGCAAGCACTACCGATGATTCATGGTCAAGTGCAGAAAGCACCTCAAGGGCGACTCTCTGATCGTCAAAGCTAAGGGCAGCGGTGCTTCTATCGCCAATAATGCTACTCACGGTCATCAATTGATTTAGCATGGATTCTCTGGCTGAATAGCGCTCACTAATAACCAGTGCTGAACCTACCAGTAGCAGTGTAAAAATCACCGTTGACATAATGATAATGATTAACTTATGGCGTATTTGCAAATGCTGAATAAGCTGTTTCATGGTGAGCGCTCCCCTGCACGATTGTGCACAAGGGTGGCCACTTCAAGTAGCTTGGAGCTCAGTTTTGCACCAGAGGTGCGTGAGGCGTGGAGATTGATGGTGATTCTCACTTTTTTACGCTCCGGTACAAAACCGATAATTCCACCCAGTTGCACAAAATTGTTGATATCGCTAACCGTGAGTATGGGTGAGTGTTCTACTTTGCGAAGAATTTGTGCCAGCCGACTTTCTTCAGATCGGCTAATAAAAACCACATGGCAATCTGTAAGGTTTTTCAGTGAAGTGAGGTAATTAACGGTTAAGGTGCGTTGCTGTGAGGTTTTTCGGGTGAAATTTTCTAACAGTGTGCCAAAAGGGTTTCTGCCTAATACGCAAATATTTATTGGCGCGTTGCTGTCTGTAAACAGGTGGGAGGGCCATTGGGTGAATTTGGTGAACTGGTAGAGGTAAGCGGCTTTAATTTTATATTCGGAGTTATTTGCCCAGGCATGGTTGGCGAATATCAACATGCATAAAAATAAAGCAGCCTTAATAAACCGCTCTTTGTGATGTAGCTTGCCGGAGGTTAGAGTTAGGGGGGCAACAGCCAATATTCATTTCCAGTTCAAGCAATAAGATAAGCCTGGTTCGTCTTATATAATCAATCCAGTATTTGGTGCCCTGCTCTATGTGGCCATAGCGTGCAATCTGCCTTATTCTGGAGTTTCTTTGTACAAGTTTAGTTAATATTTGGCCGCTGTGCTGCGTTGAATGCTAGTTTATGCCTGTAATCCCCCGTACTTAATGTAGTTTGTTAAGTATTTAATACAACTCATTGAGTTTCTGTTTTTTATTCCGTTTGTCGCTTCTGCAATTTCTGTGAGTCAGCTCTAAGTTACTGTCATATAAGGAAAAATTCACAATTTATCTTATGTTTTTGCTTGACAGTGGGGGGTAGGGGTATCTATAGTTCAGATATGTGGGGAAATGTGGGTTATTGTGGCCCAATGTGGTTTAAAGGGTATTTTCCGGAAAAATTCACCTTAGAGACAGGTCTTCTAATGGTTTTTAAAAGGTTTAAATAAAGCGCCAGGTATGATATTTCGAGGTATCAACAATTTAACACTGGATGCAAAAGGTCGTATGGCAATTCCATCGCGTTACCGTGATCGGTTGCTTGAGTCCTGTGGCGGGCAACTGATTGTGACGGTTGATCGAGATAAGTGTCTGCTGGTTTATCCGTTGCATGAATGGGAAGTGATAGAAGCACAGCTGGCGGCATTGCCCAGCCTGAATAAACAGTCACGTTTGTTGCAACGCCTTTTAATAGGGCATGCAACCGAGGCTGAGCTGGACAGCCAGGGTCGGATCTTACTGCCGACGATGTTGCGAGATTATGCCGAGCTGGATAAAAAGTGTGTGTTAATTGGTCAGGGGAAGAAATTTGAAATCTGGGATGAGCAGCGCTGGGAGCAAAACCAGCAGATATGGCTGGAAGAGGCGGAAAATGATACGGGTGAGTTACCTGTTGCGCTAGAAAGTCTGTCGTTGTAATGGTGCAGGAAATACTCCCTCATCGCCCGGTGCTGTTAGCTGAGGCGGTTGATGCGCTAGCCATAAAGCCGGATGGTATATATCTGGATGGCACGTTTGGTCGGGGTGGGCATGCAGCGGCGATTCTGCGTAGTTTGAGTGAGCGGGGGAAGCTGCTGGCTATGGATCAGGACCCACAGGCGATTGTTGCCGCAGAGCAAAAATTTGCTGCAGATGCGCGTTTTGAGATTGTACAGAATAATTTTGAAAATATTGAAAAATTTGTCCAGGAAAAAGGGCTGGATCAGCAAATTGATGGGGTTTTACTGGATATTGGGGTCTCATCTCCGCAGCTCGATGATGCCGAGAGGGGCTTTAGTTTTATAAGGTCAGGCCCACTGGATATGAGAATGAACCCACAGGTGGGCCAGTCGGCAGCACAATGGCTGGCAAACGTTGAGGAGTATGATCTGGTCACGGTGCTGATGCACTTTGGCGAAGAGAAGTTTGCGCGGCGTATTGCACATGCCATTGTTGAAACGCGCCAGAGCACACCAATTGATAATACGTTGCAGCTGGCAAATATTATTGAGGCGGCGGTGCCGGTGAGGGATAAAAAGAAGCACCCTGCCACGAAAAGTTTTCAGGCGATCAGGATTTATATTAATCGTGAGTTAGAGGTGCTTGAAAATGTGTTGCAGGCGGCGCTTAATGTGCTTTCGGTGGGTGGCAGGCTGGCCATTATCAGTTTTCATTCATTAGAGGACAGGATGGTGAAGCGCTACTTTAGAGATATCTCGCGTGGCCCGCAGCTGCCTAAAGAGTTACCGATAATGACGAAGGATATTGAGCAGCCCTTTAAGTTAGTAGGTAAGGCGATAAAACCCGGGGCTGCAGAGCTGGCAGAAAACCCTCGGGCACGAAGTTCGGTATTGCGTGTAATTGAGAGGGTGAAGTGAAGTTTATGTTGTCATTAACGGCAATATTAATACTGGCAATCATGGGCTCCTCGATTGGCGTTGTTTATAGCAAGCATCAAAGCAGAAAGCTCTTTGTGAATTTGCAGAAGTTACATAAACAGATAGATGAACTGAATGTAGAGTGGGGGCAGTTACAGCTTGAGCAAAGCGCGTGGTCTTCGCACGGGCGAATTGAGCGAATTGCACGAAAGAAGTTAAATATGAAAGTGCCAGCAGCAAATGAAATTATATATATAAAGAAATGAAAAACAAAAGCCAGAAATCTGATTACCAGTTGAGACGTATCGTTGTATTGTCGGTGTTTACACTGGTAATTGCGGGGCTGTTGTGGCGTGCGCTTGATATGCAGGTCATTAATCAGGCCTTTCTCAAACAACAGGGCGATGCACGGCAAATGCGCGTGGTGCCCATATCTGCACACCGAGGTGATGTGTACGACAGGAATGGTGAGCCGCTGGCCATTAGCACACCGGTGGATTCTATCTGGGTGAATCCAGAAGAAATTAAAAAAGACATGCACCGCCTGGTGGAGCTGGCCGATGCGCTAAATATAAATAAGGCCAATCTGAATAATAAAATAACAAAAAATATTAACAGAGAGTTTGTCTATGTGCTCAGGCAGGTGCCGCCGGCGATGGGTGAGAAAATTAAAAAACTGGGTATTCCCGGTGTGTATTTGCAGCGTGAGTACAAACGTTTTTATCCGGCAGGTGAGGTGACATCGCACATTTTAGGTTTTGCAAATGTAGATGATAAAGGCCAGGAGGGACTGGAGCTGGCCTATGATGACTGGTTAAGTGGCGAGCCGGGTGCAAAAAAAGTGATACGAGATCGCCTCGGCCAGGTGATCGAAGATGTAGAAAGGCTGAAACCGGCAGAACCGGGACAGCCGGTTTATCTAAGCATAGACCGGCGAATACAGTATCTGGCCTACCAGTCACTGAAATCAGCGGTTAAAGCACAAAAAGCCATTGCAGGTTCTGCAGTGGTTTTGGACGTTCATACAGGTGAGGTTCTTGCCATGGTGAATCAGCCTTCATTTAATGCCAATGATCGCAGCCAGTTGAGGCCCGGTGTTTATAGAAATAGATCGGTAACGGATGTGTTTGAGCCAGGCTCCACCATGAAGCCTTTTACGATTGCTGCCGCCCTGGATACGGGGCGTTGGCATCCGCAGGATAATGTGCATACAGAACCGGGTTATTACAAGGTACAGGGAAGCACGATTAAAGATATGCGTAATTATGGAAAAATTAATCTGGGCGAAATTATTCTTAAATCCAGTAATGTTGGCGTGAGTAAAGTCGCGCTTTCACTCGCCCATGAGCAGCAGCTGGGAATGTATATGAAGTTGGGCTTTGGTGTTGATACCGGCAGTGGTTTTCCAGGGGAGCGCAGTGGTAATTTACGCACAGGTAACTTAAGTGAATTTGAGCGTGCGACCATGTCATTTGGTTACAGCTTATCGGTAACCCCGTTGCAGCTGGCCAGAGCTTATGGCGCACTGGCTGCAGATGGCATTATTTACCCCGTTAGTTTTTTGCGTCGCGATGAACCTGTTCAGGGTGAGAAAGTGATGTCCGCAAGCACGGCTCAAAAAGTGCGGCGTATGATGGAACGTGTGGTGAGCCCGCAGGGTACGGCTAATAAAGCGGCGATTGCAAATTATCGTGTTGCTGGAAAAACCGGTACGGTACATAAATTTATTTCTGGTGGCTATGCACAGGACCGCTATCTTTCTATTTTTGCAGGCATGGCACCGGCTTCGAACCCTCGGCTGGTGATGATTGTAATGTTAAATGAACCGAGAAAAGGCGAGTATTTTGGCGGACAGGTTGCGGCACCTGTTTTCTCAAGGGTGATGTCAGGGGCATTGCGTATACTGGATATTGCACCGGATGATTTAAAGCCTGAACAGAGCCAACATGTGCCGTTTAAGCAAACACCCAGGGATGAGAAAGCATGATGGTTGCCTACACAAAGCAGGTGCCCGTCATGACGCTTAAACAACTGTTATCGGGTCTGTGTGAAACGGATTATTTAGCGGATATTGAAATTAAGGGCTTAGCGCTGGATAGCCGTAAAGTTGATACAGGGTATGCTTTTATCGCGCTGCAGGGACAGCTCGATCATGGTCTGGCGTATGCAGAGGCGGCGCTTAATCGAGGTGCGGTTGTGGTGCTGTGTGATGCAAAATTTGATCAGTACTGTCAGCAGATTCTGTCAAAAATTATGACCCGGGCGATATGTGTTCCGATAAAGAATTTATCAGCCAAACTGGGAGAACTTGCCGCCAGAATATATGGCCCAGCACATAAAGATCTTTTTATTGCCGCTGTTACCGGAACAGATGGTAAAACATCGGTGAGCCATTTTATTGCCCAGGCGATGCACCAGGCGCATGGCAGTGCCGCGTTTATTGGTACCCCTGGTAATGGTGTCCTTGGTAATGGTATGCAGGGGGGCGGCCTTGATGAGTCAACCCATACCACACCCGATATTATTAGCCTGCATGAAATGCTCGCAGATTATAAGCACCGGGGGGCTAGGCATGTATCAATGGAGGTCTCCTCCCATGGGCTGGATCAGCAACGCGTGGCGGGTATAGACTTTAATGTTGCGATACTAACAAACTTATCACGCGATCATCTAGATTATCATGGCACTATTGAGGCTTATAAAGCAGCCAAGAAACGCCTTTTCAGTGAGCATGCACAGGCCGCGATGATACTCAATGCAGATGATGCCTTTGGTTGTGAGCTGTATGAGGCGTTTACAGATCTGGTGAATGTAAATACAGCCCATAATATCTGGTTATATGGGCTTGAAAAACGTGCATTAACGAAAAATGCTTTAAGCTCGGCGCGTTTGTATGCAATTGCTGAGGGCGTTAAAACACGCCACGATGGTATGGTGTTTATGCTTAATAGCTCCCACGGTATGGCGCAGGTTCGTGTTCAGCTAATGGGCGAGTTCAATATTTATAATGTGCTGGCCTGTTTCTGTACGCTAATTCAGAGTGGTATTAATTTTAATCATGCCATTAAATATATCGGCAATTTGCATACTGTACCAGGGCGTATGGAGCTATTGCATGAGCCAGGTAAGCCATCGGTTGTGATTGATTATGCGCATACCCCACAGGCGCTGTCTCAGGCGTTAGAAAATGCACGCAAGCATGTATCCGGTAAACTGATCTGTGTATTTGGTTGTGGGGGAGACAGAGACCGGGGTAAACGGCCATTGATGGCACAGGGTGCAGAACGGCTTGCAGATGTGTTGATTGTAACCAGTGATAATCCCAGAAATGAAGATCCGCAGGACATTATTAATGATATTAAAGCGGGTATCGGTGATGAAGCTCATTTATTAATTGAAACCGACAGGCGAAAAGCCATTTTGCAGGCCATAGCGATGGCCGATGAAAAAGATCTGGTTTTAATTGCCGGCAAAGGGCATGAAAATTATCAGCTTATCGGTAATGAGAAAATAAATTTTAATGACCGATTAGTGGCCGAGCATGGCCTGCTATCTTATGGCGGCCAACATCCGCCCAGACATTTTCCCAGACATTTGCCCAGACATTTGCCAGGCAAGCAATGATGAGGCTCCAGTTAGCGGCGCAAATACTTAATGGCAGGTACCAGAATGAGGATGCCGAGGGTGAGGATATTGCATTTTCATCCATCTCTACCGATAGCCGAAGTATTCGCAGTGGGGATCTGTATGTGGCATTGCAGGGCGAGCGCTTTGATGGTCATGATTATATCGAGCAGGCTCAGCAATGCGGTGCGGTTGCCGCCATTGTGCATAAAGCGTGCGTTTGCTCATTGCCAACAATAAAAGTAGCCGACACACGAAAAGCGCTGGGGGAGCTGGCGGGTGCCTGGCGCCAGTCATTTGCCGGCCAGGTGATTGGGATTACGGGCAGTAACGGTAAAACCACGGTGAAGGAAATGCTCGCGGCTATTTTAGCCGAGCAGGGTGAGGTGCTGGCAACACAGGGTAATTTTAATAATGATATCGGCCTTCCCCTGACATTGTTTGGTCTGCAGGCACAGGATTATGCAGTGATTGAAATGGGTGCGAACCATCCCGGTGAGATTGCTTACCTGACATCCATTGCACAGCCCGATATTGCGCTGATTACCAATGCGGGCGAGGCACACCTTGAAGGCTTTGGCTCACGAGAAGGGGTGGCTCGGGCGAAAGGCGAGATATTTCAGGGGCTGGCGAAGCGTGCTACGCCAGTTATTAATAAAGATGATGAATACAGTGAATACTGGCAGACAATTTGTAAAGAGCACCAGGCCGTTACTTTCTCAATGCGTGATAAAACAGCGGATGTGTACGGCAAGTGGCAACAAAAAGCATCGGGTATTGCATTGAGTGTATCTATTTCAGCACAGGCGTTTGAAATTAATCTTAGCCTGTATGGTGAACATAATGCGATGAATGCACTGGCCGCCATTTGCGTGGCTCAGGTGCTAGCAATACCGCCTGAAAAAATTATTCGTGCATTAACTGAATTTAAACCAGTCAGGGGACGGCTGACTATGCACAGGGTGAATAGTCAGTTATGTGTGATTGATGACACCTATAATGCAAATCCAGCTTCACTGCAGGCGGCGATAAAAGTATTGAATGAACTACATGGCGAGCACTGGCTTGTTATGGGCGATATGGGTGAGCTGGGTGGTGATGAACAGGCGCTGCATTTCTCCGCGGGGCTAAAGGCGCGTGAGCTGGGCGTGGATCGTTTGCTGGCCACCGGGCGAGCAAGTGCGCAGGCAGTTGAGGCATTTGGAGAGGGCGCTGTTTTTTTTCAGACTAAAGATGAACTGGTCGAGTATATAAAACAACACCAGCCAAAATATCAGCCAGAGCATCAACCAGAGCATCAACCAGAGCACCATCAAGAGCACCATCAAGAGCACCATCAAGAGCACCAGCCACGGCAATTGGGAATACTGGTAAAAGGTTCACGGTTTATGCGCATGGAACATATTGTGCAATCATTAATTGAGAGGTCTAACTGATGCTGCTCTGGCTGGCGGATTATTTAACGCAATATCATAGTGGGTTTAATGTTTTTCGTTATTTAACGCTTCGAGGTATTTTAGGTGCATTAACTGCGCTGGTGATTTCGCTGATTATTGGGCCATCCATGATACGCAAGCTCACGATGTATAAAATTGGTCAGAGCATTCGAGATGATGGGCCACAAACACACCTTTCAAAAGCCGGCACGCCGACAATGGGCGGCGCGCTTATATTAGTGTCGGTGGCTATCAGCACTATTTTGTGGATGGATATGGATAATCGCCAGGTGATGATCGCTTTAATAGTCACGCTGTTATTTGGTGGTATTGGCTTTGTGGATGATTTTAAAAAGCTTCAGGGAGGGAGTAGCAAAGGGCTGTCTGCGAAGGCTAAATATTTCTGGCAAACGGTGTTTGGTCTGGGTGCGGCACTTTATATTTATCAGACGGCAAAACAACCCATTGAAACGACGTTAATTATACCCTTTATCAAAGATGCCTTTATTCCATTAGGTGAGAGTTTTATTCCATTGGGTGTGGGCTTTATTGCGTTTACCTATTTTGTTATCGTGGGCAGCAGTAATTCGGTTAATTTAACCGATGGCCTGGATGGACTGGCCATATTGCCAACGGTTATGGTGGCTGGAGCATTGGGCGTGTTTGCGTATGTAACCGGGAATATTAATTTTGCCAATTATTTAAGTATTCCGTATATCAGCGGTGTTGGCGAGCTGGTGGTCTTCTGCGGTGCGCTGGTGGGCGCAGGGCTTGGCTTTCTCTGGTTCAATACCTATCCCGCGCAGGTATTCATGGGCGATGTAGGTGCGCTGGCACTGGGTGCAGCACTGGGTATTGTGGCGGTGCTGGTCAGGCAGGAGCTGGTGCTGCTTATTATGGGTGGGATCTTTGTAATGGAGACGATATCGGTCATATTACAGGTCGCCTCGTTTAAATTAACGGGAAGAAGAATTTTTAGAATGGCCCCCTTACACCATCATTTTGAATTAAAGGGCTGGCCCGAACCACGGGTGATTGTCCGGTTCTGGATTATAACGGTGGTACTGGTTTTAATTGG
>UOFJ01000291.1_pt1 | contig 12350 bp, 14 predicted proteins | sample 1988251 | NCBI WGS metagenome assembly UOFJ01 (sample SAMEA4712194, study PRJEB27164) | hydrothermal vent metagenome | biome: marine basaltic hydrothermal vent biome; feature: marine hydrothermal vent; material: mineral | place: Pacific Ocean | collected 2011-06-14/2011-07-23 | depth 1689 m
AACACCTTCTTTGTTTGCATTTGCATCTGCAGTTACAGCTGCAGCTGGTGAGGGCTGATCTGGCGCTTCGGGTTTAACAGATACTCCCAGATATCTATTAAGCTGAACAACCAGCTCATCATCTACCTGCTTAAGTGATTCATCCAGTGTCTGCGCACCACTCAGTGCACTCTCTACCAGTTTTTCAAGGTGATCCCGAGAACTTAAGAATAAAGACACCATCTCTTCATCTACATTAATCAGGCCTTCGCGAATTTTCCCCAGCAAATTCTCAACGATATGCGTAAACTCAACGATGCTATCCAGACCGAACAGACCCGCTGCCCCTTTTATTGTATGAAAGGTTCTAAAAAGATCCCCCACGGTATCTTCAACATCATCCAGATTATCCATATTGAGCAAGGCTTGCTCAGCCAGTGACAGAAGGTCTTCCGCTTCATCCGAAAAAACCTGTAGTGCGTCATCGCTCACGCTACATCTCCTGAATTAAAACGGTTTTCAATAGAGTAGCTCTCTATTAGTTGCTTAACCGCAGCACTTGTTGATACTACATTAAGCTGTTTTTTCTGATGATTTAACTCATTTTTAAATGCCAGTAATAACTGAATACCCGCAGAATCAATTTCTTCAACATCACTCAGGTTTAGCTCAAACCGATCATACTCGTCTATTTTTTCGGACAGTCTCTGCTTAAGTTCATCAATAACAAATATAGTCAACTCTTCATTAATGGAAAGCTTGCATAGACCTTTGCTTTTATTACTGCCTTTGTCTCTTTTAAGTACCATGTTTACCACCTTCGCTCATTAGCCAACCAGTTTTGAAACCACATCGAGCAATTTCGGTGGCTGAAAGGGTTTAATAATCCACGCTTTAGCACCCGCCGCTTTGCCCTCCTGCATTTTCGACTCTTCAGCTTCTGTTGTTAGCATACACACCGGTGTAAATTTATAGGCCGGTAATTTCTTTAATTCTTTAACGAATGTAATGCCATCCATATTAGGCATATTGACATCACTCACCACCAGATGAATTTTCTGCCCGGTCATTTTTGATAATGCATCTTTTCCATCACAGGCTTCAATGACATCATAGCCCGCGCCCTTGAGCGCAAGGCCTACAACACTGCGCACCGAACTTGAATCATCAACAATTAATATAGTTTTTGCCATCGTTTACCTCGCGGATTTTAATCACAGGTGCGTCTCAAAAAAAGACCACCTCACCCTCATTAGACGCTTTCGATACTTGCTTCGTTTCAACGCCGGTTAGTTTTCTATGTGCTTCACGTTCACTGCTTGTAGTGTATTCACTGGCCATCTTTTCAAGAAAAACCTCAATATCCAGGTTTTCATGATCTTCTATCTGCTGAGAAAGATCGGTCATATTATGCTGTACATGACCAAGAATTTGCGACACACGATCCTGAAACTGAAGCGAAACCATCGCACTCTCAATTTCCTGAGTGATGCTTGATGAAAACGCGATAAGGTGCTCAGCCCCTTCATCTCGTTGCTTGCTGGTTTGCAGATGCTGATTAATAACCGCCTGAATATCATCATCGGCAGCACTTATAAGCGTATCTTCCTGCACACTGTCGGCTTTAAATTTCTGCGCTATATAGCTAAACTGTTCATTAACACCGCTCACATTTTCAATAATATTTTTAGCAATTTCGCCAGAACGATTGGCCAGATTTCTCACCTCATCAGCAACCACAGCAAAGCCTCGACCTGTTTCCCCCGCGCGTGCCGCTTCTATAGCCGCATTCAACGCCAGCAAATTAGTTTGCTCAGCAATAGATCCAACATCACGCGCCATCACTTCAAGCTTGTCTGTAAAAGAGGTGAGTTCAACAATGTCCTGCTGTGATTGCTTGCGCATATCGGCAAGCTTATTAAGTGTAGATGAGATGTTATCCAGTCGCGTTTTTATATCCGAAACAGAATGCGCATCATCTATAGCTTCACCCCCTACAATTGCATGCAGGTCCGCTACAATGCCGGAGAACTGTTCCGCCAGTGCATTGATTTCCTGAGTAGATGACTGGATACAATCATCTACCTGGTGTGACCATATAGGTAAGTTGTTCTGCCCTATCAATTTCAGGGAATGGATAGAATGTTGAGATTGCTGTAATTGAATGCCAAGTTCAGATACCTGGTGCGCAAGCTGAGTATTGTGCTCGATGAGCGTACTTCGAACCCCGTTTTTTAGAAAGCCTGTAACAATTTCAACGCCCATCAGGATAACGCAGGCCGCTATGGTTAACGATGAAGGGTAGAAAACCAGTATCGTAAGCGCTACTGACCCTGCAATACCCGTGGGTATCCTGTGCCAGAAAGTATTGTGCTGTTCCATAAATTTACCGTTCCAGACTGTTTGTTCGTTTGAAAATAATATCTTTAATGACACCGATCTAATAATCACCTGTAATGATAGTAGTACAACTTGCCCTGAAAGTTACAGATGGCCCTAAGTAAATAGTGCATATTTAATTAACTTTTCATTAATTCATCTACCTCCTGTCTGTAGCGAACAAACACAGACCGACTCATAAAAAGGCATTATCATGATTGCAGCGCAATAGAAAAATATAATCATGTATCATCTTGACTATCCAGCTCAGTAACTCTATAGATATGTGAGGGGCTTTATTCCTGTCCATCAGCACCCCTGGAGATTATTATGCATATTCGAGTGACTACCGACCCCATCAGCCAGAAAGACATAGCCGACGTGACAGGACACCCATGCCACTATGACGGTGATGGACAAAATGGCCTTGAAATTTACTTTGAAAACCAGGCGAATATGGATGAATTTTTAGAGTGGGAATACAATGATGATCACCAAATCACCCTTGAAGGCAATGATAGCGCGGATTATGTCGCTGAAGGCTAAAAAAGCCAGATCAGGAAAAGCCAGATGCAGGAAAAGCCAAACCAGGTAAGCCAGATGCCATTTAGTTGTTTTTTCACACTCGATACATCTCTGGTCACAGCTTTAGCACCGAATGTTAAGGCCGGCGTTTTACTCACCCGAACCCATACTGGTTCTGAAGGAGCGCACTATGTTCCGCCGTCTTAATTTTCTTCTCCCAAATACAACGCTTGCACAAAACGTCGTTAATGAACTAACCAGCCTGGGTATTAACAATAAAGACATACACAGCTGCGCATCGCAGTCGCTACCCATAGGCTTATTAAATCCAGTTACTGCAAACCAGCGCATGGACAAAGCACTCACACTGGAAAATACACTCTGGAAAGCTAATCTGGTACTGTTTTTTATATTTCTTGCTGTCTGTATACTGGCACTTGTCACACAGCAGCTGCTAATAGCACTGGCCTGTATCACGGTTATGCTAATTAGCTTTGCGGCTGGAAATTTTTTTACAAAGCATATCCCACACACCCATCTCAATGAGTTTAAACATGCCTTGAGTCATAATGAAATATTGATTATGGCTGATATGCCAGATGAGCGAATTGCAGAAGTTGAAGATAAAATCCACCGGCACCATCCTGCAGCAATTGAAGGCGGCAGCTCATGGGCTATAAAAGGTGTTGATCTTTGAGGCTTAAGAGGGCTTAGGGACGAAAATTAAATAACGTTACAATGACTATTGAAATAGATAGAAAGGAAAGAATACCCACTATTGAGAAGTCGCCGTAAATACATCCCTGTAGGCTCGGCACCCGCATCCATGCGGTTGACGCTTCTCAATAGCGGGTATCCTTCCCCGTGGACCTGTTAGCCCATTTATACGGCCAGTATACGGCCAGCATTTTTCGGGGAATTTTATGCTCAATCGTGTGAGTCGTTACAATAAATATTCGGCCCTACTTATAAAAGTTATTCTATTCTCGTCCCTTAACTTAACTCAGCTTAACTGATTAAGCAGGAAAAGCTCAGCCAGCTGCAAATCAAAGGCCCGGGTAATCTTGATATTATCCTCATGGGCTTCAATAAGTTGTGGGTGATAACCCGCTAATTCCATAGCAGATGCATCATCGGTCACCAGCTGATTATTTTTAGCGGCCTGATGAAGTGCAGCTAATAATAAATCCAGCCTGAATAGCTGTGGTGTCAGAGCATGCCATAAAGCCGTGCGATCAATGGTTTGTTGAACCTGGTGCGTTTCATCGGGCGCGTTATTAGCCGTACATTTAGCTGAAAACGTACTGGAACGTTTCATCGTGTCGCGTACAGGCAATGCCAGTAAGCCACCATCATCGCTCAAACTCCCCCGCTCAATAAGCTGGGCGATATCCTCTGCTCGAACACAGGGCCGTGCGGCATCATGCACCAGCACCCATACCGTCTTAGCATCATTTACTGTCTGCTGCAAAAGCGCTAGTGCATTTAAAACTGAATCGCAACGCGCTTTACCGCCCCTGGCAACGAGCAGCGGTTTTTCTGTTTTATACCCCAACGCAGGCCAGTACGCATCACCTTCACTAATAGACAATACTGCGCCGGCAACCGCCTCAGGTGCTAGCAGGCGGTCTAGCGTATGTTCAATGACGGTTTTTTCAAGTAGGGGCAGGTATTGTTTGGGCCGGTCAGCCTGCATGCGTTTGCCGGCACCTGCTGCAGGAATAACCACCCAGTACTGTTTTTCCAGCGCCAGTGAAACATCGCTCATACCAGGCTACTGAGGTGCATCAGGTGTTTCTTGCGTGTGGATAATCTGGTAAAAGTACTCATCTTTATGGATCATACCCAGCTCACTTCGTGCACGCTCCTCAATCGCATCCTGACCTTTTTTCAGATCTTTAACTTCGGCAAATAAAGAGGCATTACGCTCCTCTAGCTGCTTTTTATGCTGACCTTGCTTTGCGACTTCGTTTTGTAAATGCAGCACCTGCGCCACACCACCATCACCCCTCCAGAGCCTGTACTGTAGCAACAGTAGCAAAACGACAAGTAATGATAGCAGCCACTTCAATCAGTTTATCTCCGTATGTGTTAATTGGCTTGTAGTCCAGCAGTAGCAATATATTTTTCTGGATTTACACAAAAACAGCTTAGCTCAGGTGTTTAAAGGCCGATTTGCCTGCATAAACGGCTTTATCACCCAGGGTTTCTTCAATGCGTAATAACTGGTTATACTTTGCCACGCGATCCGAACGGGACAATGAGCCTGTTTTAATCTGTCCGGTGCAGGTGGCTACACATAAATCTGCAATCGTGCTGTCTTCGGTTTCACCCGATCGATGGGATACAACCGCAGTGTAACCTGAGTCATGTGCCATATTTATTGCATCCAGTGTTTCGCTCAAGGTACCAATCTGATTAAACTTGATCAGAATCGAATTAGCAATGCCCTTGTCTATGCCCTCTTTGAAGATTTTAGTATTGGTAACATACAGGTCATCACCCACCAGCTGCACCTTATCATTGAGGCGCTCAGTCAACTTTGCCCAGCCTTCCCAGTCTGCTTCATCCAGGCCATCTTCAATTGAGATAATGGGGTACTTATCAACCCAGTCAGCCAGATAATCAATCATTTCTTCCGCACTTAATTTACGCTTTTCTGATGCCAGATTATATTTACCGTCTGCATAAAATTCGGAGCTGGCCACATCCAGCCCAAGATAGATATCTTTACCTGGCACATAACCGGCTTTTTCAATGGCCAGCAGAATAACTTCAATCGCCTCTTCATTGGATGACAGGTTCGGTGCAAACCCCCCTTCATCACCCACGGTGGTGGTCATGCCCCGCTCGGATAAAACCGCTTTAAGCGCATGAAAAACTTCCGCACCATAGCGCAGCGCTTCTTTGAATGAAGGCGCACCCACAGGTAAAATCATAAACTCCTGCAGATCAACACTGTTATCGGCATGGGAGCCGCCATTGATAATATTCATCATGGGAACCGGTAGTTTAAATGTGCCGTTACCCAGGTAATCAAACAGGTCCTTTTTCTCAAAATTAGCCGCTGCATGTGCGCAAGCTAGCGATACCGCCAGTAGCGCATTAGCACCCAGGCGCGCTTTGTTTTCAGTGCCGTCCAGTTTTAGCATAATATCGTCGATACTTCTCTGCTCACGACAGTCTGTACCCAGCAGTGCTTTTTGAATATCGCCATTGATATTGGCCACCGCCTTACTCACACCCTTGCCCAGATAACGGTTTTTATCGCCGTCACGTAATTCAATCGCTTCACGCGCCCCGGTGGATGCCCCTGACGGTACAGCCGCACGACCGCGTGCACCGCTTTCTAATATCACATCGGCCTCTACTGTGGGGTTGCCTCTTGAATCTAGAATTTCACGCGCAATTATCTGTTTAATTTTTGACATGTTTTCCTCAATACTTTCATGTATTTATGGTTACTATTTTATGTGATTTATACTTCGTATTTCTGGCTGGATATTGACCCACCAGAGGCTTTTTGTAAGCGTTGCTCTCACCACAGCCTATATTTATAGCTGTGTTTCTTCAAAAGGTGATGATTTTACTAACGCATCAATGTCTTTAAGACGAGACAATAACGCCTGCATTTTATTCAGCGGCCAGGCATTGGGGCCATCACTCAGTGCATTTGCAGGATCTGGATGGGTCTCCATAAACACACCGGACACACCGGCTGCCACAGCAGCTCTTGCCAGTACGGGCACATGCTCACGCTGCCCCCCCGAGGTCGTTCCCTGGCCACCGGGAAGCTGCACAGAATGGGTGGCATCAAAGACTACTGGACAGTGCGTTTCTCGCATAATGGCCAGTGAGCGCATATCAGACACCAGATTATTATAGCCGAAGGACACGCCTCTATCACAGACCATAATCTGCTGATTACCTGTGGTTCGGGCTTTATCAACCACATGCTTCATATCGCCCGGGGCCATAAACTGACCCTTTTTGATATTCACAGGTATTCCCGCTGTGGCGGCTTTGAGTATAAAATTAGTCTGACGACATAAAAACGCGGGGGTCTGAATCACATCTACTACATCAGCCACCTCATCCATCGGTGTATCTTCATGCACATCGGTGATAACGGACACACCCACTTCATCTTTTACTTTTTGCAGAATACGCAGACCTTCAGCCATACCCAGGCCCCGAAAGCTATCAATAGAGGAGCGATTGGCCTTATCGAATGAAGATTTGTAGATAAATGCGATACCCAGCTTATCTGTCATTTCCTTAAGCTGTGTTGCCGTGCTTAAAGCCAGTGCTTCTGACTCGATAACGCAGGGACCGGCGAGTAGAAAAAAAGGCTGGTCCAGGCCGACGCTAAATCCGCATAAGTCCATTATAACTGACCTCGTTGATCTCTATGCACACAGGCTGCTTTAATATAGTCGGTAAATAAAGGGTGGCCTTTACGCGGTGTTGATGTAAATTCCGGGTGAAACTGACAGGCAATAAACCAGGGATGGCCTGGAATTTCAACCACTTCCACCAGGTTACCATCAACCGAGCGACCGGAGAATTTAAGCCCCTCCTGCTCCAGTGTTTCAATAAAATTATTATTAAACTCATAACGGTGGCGATGGCGTTCAGAAATGCTATCGCGAGCATAAATGCGTGCGATATTACTGCCCGGTTCCAGCACACAGGGCTGCGCGCCAAGGCGCATGGTACCGCCCATATCAGAATTCTCATCCCGAGTTTGTGTCCCACCCGATTCAGACTGCCATTCAGTAATCAGCGCAATAACCGGATGTTCGGTTGAAGGATTAAACTCAGTACTGTGCGCATCGGCCATCTCGGCCATATTACGCGCATATTCTATTACCGCGACCTGCATACCCAGGCAAATGCCCAGATAAGGCACATCGAATTCACGGGCATATTTCACTGCTGCGATCTTGCCCTCCACGCCGCGTTTGCCAAACCCACCCGGTACCAGTATCGCATCCAGCCCATCCAGCAGGCTGGTATCACCACTTTCGAGCATTTCAGAATCGATATACTTAATGTGCACGCGTGCCTTATTCTGGATACCGGCATGGCTTAATGATTCGTTCAGTGATTTATACGATTCCGTTAAATCAACATACTTGCCTACCATACCGATGGTGACTTCTGACTCAGGATTTTCCAGCGTATTCACCACCGCCTGCCAGTCAGAAAGATCAGCCTCAGGTAAATCAAGTTTGAGTTTATCCGCAACGATTCTATCCAGACCCTGAGCCTGCAACCATTGGGGAATTTTATAAATGTGATCCAGATCTTTAGCCGAAATAACCGCTTTTTCTTCAACATTGGTAAACAGCGAAATTTTACGCCGTTCTTCTATCGCCAGATATTCCTCTGAGCGGCACAGTAAAACATCAGGTTGAATACCAATAGAGCGCAGCTCTTTCACCGAATGCTGAGTGGGCTTGGTTTTTACCTCACCCGCCGAGCGAATATAAGGCACTAGCGTGAGGTGCATAAACAGCGCTTTTTCATGCCCCATCTCCAGGCCCATCTGGCGTATGGCCTCAAGAAAAGGCAACGACTCGATATCCCCCACCGTACCACCAATCTCAACCATGGCGATATCGGCACCCTGGGCACCTTTGATAACACTGCGTTTAATTTCATCGGTGATATGCGGGATAACCTGCACGGTGCCCCCCAGATACTCACCTCGGCGCTCTTTGCGGATAACCGATTCATAGATACGCCCCGAGGTAAAATTACTCGCCTTCGAGGTACGAAAATTTACAAAACGCTCATAGTGCCCCAGATCAAGATCCGTTTCAGCCCCATCATCGGTGACATACACCTCACCATGCTGAAACGGGCTCATCGTCCCTGGATCAACATTTATGTAGGGGTCAAGCTTGAGCATTTTTACGCTAAGGCCACGGGCCTCAAGAATAGCACCCAGAGATGCTGCAGCAATGCCTTTTCCAAGAGAGGAAACTACACCGCCGGTAATAAATATATAACGAGTCATCAGGTTGTTTTGGGCCTTATAAAACAGGAAATGGAGCGGCTCAGAATTTGCGCTATATAGTAGCAAGAAATGCCCACATTCTCAATGACTGACACATTTTGTGAAATTGTTTACAACATATTCCACTGCTGGGCAAATCTGGCGCATTAACTGCAGGATTTTATTCCTGTTTTAAGTCATAATTGATATGCGGATGTAGATTAAAACACCTCAAGATAGCATGGAACACATTATAATTAACATTATGTATACCTTATAACTTATTGATTTAACTAAATATAAGAAGCATAAATATAACTTATGTCGATCACTGACGAATATAACCGGCAGCTACAGCAAAAACAGTTTCAGGCAGATGCCGAGCAACAGAAAATCGTCCAGCAACTGCACGATTTACAACAATCTCTCGCACATCAGTACGCGCAGAGCCAGACATTTGGCTACCGGCTTAAATCATGGTTGAGGCTTACACCGCTCAGCAACGCGCCTGCACTCAGGGGCTGCTATATCTGGGGTGATGTTGGCAGAGGCAAAACCTGGTTAATGGATATGTTTTACGACAGCTTCGACTCACCTGGCTTTTCCACGGAGCAGAAAATACGCTTGCACTTCAACCACTTTATGCAGTTTATTCACGACCAGCTAAGCCTGCCAAAGCAACAACCCGACAGGCAATCCAGTAAGCAGCCCCGCAAGCAACCCAGAAAACAGCAAAACCCACTTCGCCAGATTGCACTCGCCTTTGCCGGGCGATACCGACTTCTGTGCATTGATGAATTTCATGTTTCGGATATCACCGATGCCATGCTGCTATCGGGCCTGCTCGAAGCCCTCTTTGAAGAGGGCCTCATACTGGTCGCCACATCCAACCAGCCACCCGATGAGCTGTATAAAAACGGCCTGCAACGCGAACGCTTTCTACCCGCCATCGCACTTATAAAAGAGCACACTCAGACCTTAAGACTCGATGGTGCAACAGACCATCGGCTGCGCATCCTGGAAAAAGCAGATATCTGGCACCCCCTCAACGCCCGCAGTGATGAGGCACTTGAGCAACGCTTCCTCGCGCTCACTAGTGCGCCTGTGCAGAAAAACCATAAAATACACATTAACTACCGCAGTATAAAAACACGGTTTTGCAGCAGCGGCATCATCTGGTTCGATTTTCAGATAATTTGCGGCGACCAACGCGCCTCCACAGACTATATTCATATAGCACAACAGTTTCATAGCGTATTTATCAGTGGCATCCAGAAAATGAACGATGGCCAGAATGATAAAGCCCGCCGCTTTATTCATATGATTGATGAGTTTTATGATCGAAATGTAAATCTGCTGTGCAGTGCCGCCGACCAGCCAGACGCACTGTACAGCGGAAAGCAACTTAGCTTTGAGTTTAAACGCACCGCTAGCCGGCTTGAAGAAATGCGCAGCCACAACTACATGCAGCGGCCTCATAAGCCTTAAACCTAAATTCAAAACTGAACCCTGCACCACCACCCCGAATAATGGACAATAACTAACGACTAGCGACTAACGACTTTTTAATGTTATTATCTGCCCTCAAATCATCACATCAAGGCAATATGGCGCTTTCTGGACATACGCTATTTAAACTCACTGCATATCTGCTGCTGCTCATCAGTATTCAGGTACAGGCACGCGTACCGGACGACAGCCTCAGATTCGACGACCGCCCACTCAAAGAACACCTCGGCCTGCCCGACTGGTTCACACTGAGCTTTCTCAATTTAAATGAAAGCCTTAAAGAGGCTATAAACGATGGAAAAAAAGGCCTGATAATCTACTTTGGCCGCAAAGACTGCGCCTATTGCAAAACCATGCTGCAAGTAAACTGGGGGGACCCGGCTATTGAAAAATACACTCGACGCCACTTCAATGTTATCGCCATTGATGTAACGGGCGCACGTACTGTCACCGATTTTAAGGGTAAAAACTGGCGTGAGAATGAGTACTCCGCTCACCGAAAAACCAACTTCACACCGACGCTGGTGTTTTATAACGAAAAAGGCCAGCAGGTGCTCAAACTGCCCGGATACAGACCCAAATACCAGTTTAGAGCCGCGCTCGAATACGTTGCCGATGCACATTACAATCGAGAACCTTTCCGTAACTATATGGCACGCGCCGAAGCATCCATGGGCTTTGGCTCAGAGGAGCTCAATGAAGCTGACTTTTTCACCCTCCCGCCTTACAACCTCGATCGCAGCACCCCCCTGCCAGACAAACAACAAAGCAGGCCACTTGCGGTGTTTTTTGAACACCCACGCTGTCATGCCTGCGATGTACTGTATGGCGACACATTAAACAATGCCCAGGTCATCCGCCAGTTACAGAAAATAGAGGTGGTGCAATTAAACACCCGGCTGGACACCCCGGTCATTACACCGGATGGCCGGCGCATCACCTCAAAGCAATGGGCTGATGAACTCGACCTGACATTTGCCCCCTCGGTGATATTTTTTGATGCCGGGGGCAAAGAAATACTGAGAATAGAATCAGTAGTGCGCCTCTACCGGCTCAATAACATACTGCGCTATATTATTGGTCAGAAATACCAGCACTACCCCACTTTCCTGAGCTGGCTACAGGCCTACCGGCAGAACACAGAGAAGGCACAATAATGAATACACAAAAAGTAAACATGGCGCTTGAGGCCATCTGTAATACTGGCTGTAACTGCGTTAATGCGGTAATACACACACTTGAATCAGGCTACCAGGTGAAGGGCGTGGAAGATTTCGATATTGCTGAAACCACGATGTTAGTCAATGAACTTAAGGCTATTATGGCTGTATATGCCTGTCGTGCGAAATAGTATACGACTATTTTAAAAAATCGTTAGTCCTTAGCCGGTAGTCACCTCTGTACCTGACCACTACAGACTGACTACGTAGTCATCCCCTTATGAACTGAAGGTTCACAGATTAAAAACAAAACGAGCGCTCTCTTCGCTAAACTAATACTCTGTAAGCTCACTGATGCCCTGTGTGAACAGGTGTGTGTGTACTACCAGAGCCAGATGAAATGGGTGCTCATTATTCACAGGCCGCCGTAAATACCTCCCTGTAGGCTCGGCATCCGCATCCATGCGGCTGACGCCTGTGAATAACGAGCACCCATTCCTACCAGCCTGTTAACCTAAAATCATCAGTTGCCCGCGCAATAATGCTCTAAGTATCTGATAATATCTAATATTATCAGATACGCCAGATTACGCTCTTATGCTCCTGCATTCGCGAAATAAGTGCATCCATGCACAAAACCCATTTGATGAATACGCTACGCCCTGAATTGCACCTCTGGGAGCATACCTGGTTATATAAAAAACACGCTCTCTTGCTCCTGCAACCGCGACCACTGGTACAACATTAGTACATCCCTGCACGTCCACGCTCCTTTGTATCCTGCAACCGCGACC
>UOFJ01000057.1_pt1 | contig 12338 bp, 8 predicted proteins | sample 1988251 | NCBI WGS metagenome assembly UOFJ01 (sample SAMEA4712194, study PRJEB27164) | hydrothermal vent metagenome | biome: marine basaltic hydrothermal vent biome; feature: marine hydrothermal vent; material: mineral | place: Pacific Ocean | collected 2011-06-14/2011-07-23 | depth 1689 m
AAAACGCAACATTCTAAATATGCTGGTGGATCGTGGCTGTAAAGTAACCGTGGTACCGGCTAAAACACCTGCAGCAGATGTTCTGGCGATGTCGCCCGATGGTGTGTTTCTGTCCAATGGCCCAGGGGACCCAGCGCCCTGTGATTACGCAATACAGGCTATTCAAACTATTTTAAATACACAGATACCGATGTTTGGTATCTGCCTGGGCCACCAGCTACTGGCACTGGCCTGTGGTGCGCAAACGCAAAAGATGAAGTTTGGGCATCATGGTGCGAACCATCCTGTGCAGGATATAGAAAATCAGACGGTGATGATTTCAAGTCAGAATCATGGTTTCGCGGTTAATGAGGCCTCATTGCCGGATAATTTAATACCCACATACCGTTCGCTGTTTGATGGCTCCCTGCAGGGCATACACCGCACCGACAAGCCAGCCTTTGGTTTTCAGGGGCACCCCGAAGCCAGCCCGGGGCCACATGATGTGTCCCCGGTGTTTGATCATTTTATTGAGTTGATTGAGAAGAGACAGAGTTAGCAATGCCTAAACGCACAGACATAAAGAGTATTTTAATTATTGGCGCTGGCCCTATCGTAATTGGTCAGGCCTGTGAGTTCGATTACTCTGGCGCGCAGGCCTGCAAGGCGCTGCGCGAAGAAGGTTATCGGGTGGTTCTTGTAAATTCAAACCCGGCCACCATTATGACAGACCCGGAAATGGCCGATGCAACCTATATTGAGCCTGTTCAGTGGCAAACCGTTGCGCGCATTATTGAAAAAGAAAAGCCTGATGCATTATTGCCAACCATGGGAGGGCAGACGGCGCTGAACTGTGCGCTGGATTTAGACCGCGAAGGCGTGCTGGAAAAATATAATGTGCAAATGATCGGTGCCTCCAAAGAGGCAATCGATATGGCGGAAGATCGCGAAAAATTTAAAATCGCGATGGAAGAAATTGGCCTGGATATGCCCCGTGCCGCCGTGGCACACAGTATGGAAGAGGCGTATCAGGTACAGGCGATGGTGGGCTTCCCGACCATTATTCGCCCTTCGTTTACCATGGGCGGCTCCGGTGGGGGCATTGCTTATAACAAAGAAGAGTTCGAAGAAATATGTAAACGGGGCCTGGATCTGTCGCCCACCACCGAGTTGCTGGTGGAGGAGTCGATTCTGGGTTGGAAAGAATATGAAATGGAGGTGGTGCGGGATAAAAATGATAACTGCATTATTATCTGCTCCATTGAAAATCTGGATCCTATGGGCATTCACACCGGCGATTCAATTACCGTTGCACCTGCGCAAACTTTAACGGATAAAGAATTCCAGATTATGCGCAATGCTTCTTTAGCGGTATTGCGTAAAATTGGTGTTGAAACCGGTGGCTCTAATGTACAGTTTTCGGTGAACCCGGCTGATGGTCGTATGACTATTATTGAAATGAACCCTCGTGTTTCTCGCTCCTCTGCACTGGCTTCAAAAGCCACCGGTTTCCCCATTGCAAAGGTGGCCGCAAAACTGGCAGTGGGTTATACGCTGGATGAGTTGAGCAATGATATTACTCATGGCGCAACACCGGCATCATTTGAGCCGACGATTGATTATGTGGTTACAAAAATTCCACGTTTTACCTTCGAGAAATTCCCACAGGCTGAAAACCGCTTAACCACACAGATGAAATCGGTGGGTGAGGTGATGGCGATTGGCCGGACATTCCAGGAGTCATTACACAAAGCGCTGCGTGGGCTTGAAATTGGCGTTGATGGCTTTAGTGAAATTTTGCCGGATGATCTGTCCGAGGAGCAAATTGAAACTACGCTACGCCAGGAGTTGCAGCAGCCAGGGGCTGATCGAATCTGGTATCTGGCCGAGGCGTTTCGCCACGGTATGAATTGCGAGCGCATTCATGAACTCACCCATATAGACCCCTGGTTTCTAGTGCAAATTGAAGAAATTATCCAGCTGGAAGAAAACCTGCGCACACGCAAATTAAGCGATATCGATAAAGATGAAATGTTTGGCCTGAAACAGAAAGGCTTTGCAGATCGTCGTATGGCCGTATTGATGGGTGAGGCTGAAAATACGCTGCGCGAATATCGCCAGTCACTAAATGTGCGCCCGGTGTTTAAACGGGTAGATACCTGTGCGGCGGAGTTTTCAACCTCTACGGCTTATCTGTATTCTACTTATGAAGAGGAATGTGAGGCACAGGTTAGCGATAAAGAAAAAATTGTTGTTTTAGGCAGTGGGCCGAATCGAATTGGTCAGGGCATTGAGTTCGATTATTGTTGTGTACATGCCGCCCTTGCCATGCGTGATGATGGTTATGAAACGATTATGATTAACTGTAATCCGGAAACCGTGTCTACCGATTTTGATACCTCCGATCGTTTGTATTTTGAGCCGCTTACATTAGAAGATGTGCTGGAAGTGCTACAGAAAGAAAAGCCTAAGGGCGTTATTGTGCAGTACGGTGGGCAAACGCCTTTAAAGCTTGCGCGTGAGCTGGAAGCGGCAGGTGTGCCGATTATTGGCACCACACCGGATCGCATAGATCTGGCGGAGGACCGTGAGCGTTTTCAGCAGCTTATTCATAAGCTGGGGCAGAAGCAGCCGCCTAACCGTTTGGCAAGATCTGCGGATGAGGCGGTTGGGCAGGCTGAGGAAATTGGCTACCCTATCGTTGTGCGCCCCTCCTATGTGCTGGGCGGTCGGGCAATGGAAATTGTGCATAATCCATCCGATCTGAGGCATTATATGCAAACGGCGGTGAGTGTTTCTAATGATGCGCCTGTGTTACTGGATCGTTTTCTGGATGATGCCGTTGAGGTGGATGTGGATGCAATATGCGATGGTAAAGATGTGTTTATCGGCAGTATAATGCAGCATATCGAACAGGCGGGTGTGCACTCGGGGGACTCGGCCTGCTCTTTGCCGCCGTATAGTTTATCCAGTGAAGTGCAGGACAGATTGCGTGAGCAGACAAGGGAAATAGCACTGGAAATGCAGGTAGTGGGCCTGATGAATATACAGTTTGCTATTCAGGGCGATGAAATATATATGCTGGAAGTTAACCCGCGCGCATCAAGAACGGTGCCGTTTGTTTCCAAAGCGATTGGCATACCGCTGGCGAAAGTGGCAGCACGTTGCATGGTGGGTATTTCATTAAAAGAGCAGGGTGTAACAAAGGAAATTGTACCGGATTATTTTTCGGTTAAAGAATCGGTATTTCCTTTTGTTAAGTTTCCCGGCGTTGACCCTTTGCTGGGCCCGGAAATGAAATCCACCGGTGAGGTTATGGGGGTGGGGCGCAGCTTTGGTGAAGCCTTTGGAAAAGCGCAGTTAGCGGCTGGCGTTGATCTGCCTGAATCGGGCCGGGTGTTTGTGAGTGTGCGAGAGCGCGATCATGAAGCGGCGGTAGAGGTGGGGCGTATGCTAAACGAGCTGGGCTTTGAAGTGGTATCAACCCGAGGCACCGCAGCAAAATTGCGTGAGCAGGGGATTGAATGCACACAGATTAATAAAGTGTACGAAGGCCGCCCACATATTGTTGATATGATTAAAAATGATGAAATTAATTTAATTATTAATACCACAGAAGGCAAGCAGGCCATTGCCGACTCATTTGCGATTCGTGCGGCTGCTTTGCAGCATAAAGTAAGTTATACAACGACGCTTGCAGGGGCAAAAGCCACCTGTATGGCACTAAAAACTCAATCAGAAAATGAAGTTAATCGGCTGCAGGATTTGCATCAGGAGATTACCGGATGAATAATAAAGTACCCTTAACTGTTCGCGGCTCAAAATTGCTGATGGATGAATTAAAAAAATTAAAAACCGAAGATCGCCCACGCATTATAGAGGCCATTGCAGTGGCGCGTGAGCACGGTGATTTAAAAGAAAACGCGGAGTACCATGCGGCTCGAGAGCAGCAAAGCTTTTGTGAGGGGCGCATTAAGGAAATTGATGGCAAGCTGGGTGATTCAGTGGTCATTGATGTGACCCGACAAAATGCCAATGGCAAGGTGATTTTTGGCGCAACGGTGGATCTTGCGGATGAAGAAACCGGGGAGGAGATTACTTACCAGATAGTGGGTGAAGATGAGGCGGATATTAAGGCGAATATGATTTCTGTTAACTCTCCCATTGCCCGTGCGCTGATCGGTAAAGTAGAAGGCGATGTGGCAGAGGTGAAAACACCCGGTGGGGTACGTGGGCTGGAAGTTATTGAAGTTCGCTATGTATAATGCTCGTAACTATTCAGCTCACCTGCAGAATTCGCCATTTTGGCGTTAGGAAATGGACACATATACGTATATGCTCGCATTTCCTGCCTTAAACTAACGAATTCTGAAGGCAACCTGAACAGTTACGGATAGTTTTTTACACTTTATTAAACCATTTTCAATGTGTGCTGAATAGCTACTAATGCTGAATAATGGGCATCCTTTTATCCATAGGTAGCGGTTCAAGTGTATTGAATTAGCGCATGGTTTCAGGGCAGATCAATGCGCGGCTTTTTGGTATTGCGTCGGTACAGAGTGAGTGTTTTACCTATTTTCTGTACCGTTTGCGCAGAAGAGGCTTTAATGAGCTGTTTAATCATCTCCTCGCGGCTGTCGCGATCTTCCCCGGCAATTTTTATTTTTACAAGCTCATGATGTTCAATAGCGATACTCAGCTCGGTTAATATATTTTCAGTGATGCCCTGCTGGCCAATCATAATGACGGGCTTGAGGTTGTGAGCAAGTGAAATCAGGTGTTTGAGCTGTTTTTTTAAAAGCGGCATAAATTTTAGTGTCTGTAATGTGGGCTGGTGGGTATATTGAATCAATGGCTGCTTTGGCAGAATATAAGGCTCAAAGAGAGGCTTTTAACGTGTAAAATGGCTTTTCAGGCACATGTTCTGGCTAAAAAGCTGTTTTTCAGGCCATTGTTTTTAACTAATCAAGTGTGATTGATTATATAATGAATCGGCCAGACTTGTCAGTATAAACGCTGGCAGGTGATGCCTACAGGATAAATCAATTGCTTTTTCAGGAGAATAAATGCAATGAGCACAAATAAAGAAAGCTTACAAAATATACGCCATATAAACACACAGCAGGCGCAGGATACAGGTGTACGCTACATTATGCTTGAATCAAACCATGAAGATGAAATCAATTTGCTTGATATCTGGTTGATTATTGTAAAACGCCGTTTTTTGTTGTTATCTGTTCTCCTGTTGTGTTTTCTGGTGGGCGTGTATGTTGCCCTGACGGCTCCGCTCATGTACACCTGGTCTACGGCGATTGAAGTGGGTGTGGGCGATTATGATAAAACGGGTGTGTCCAGGCCGGTTGAAGCCCCCTCCAGTGTGCTGGCTAAATTACAGCAAAGCTATATTCCGCTGGAAACCAGAAAAATGATAAATACGGGGTCGGGTATTGTGGAGGTTCCTGCGGTGAACGCCAATCTGGATAAAAATGGCAATATTATTTTTCTCGATATAAAGGGCAGTGATGAAAATAAAGCCCTGTACACCAGTCTTCTAAATTCAATTGTTGATAAAGTCAAACAGGATCACAGGCGACTCTCATCGCTTAAAAGAAAGGATCTGGAACTGTCGTTGGTCAGTAGTGAAAATTCACTTATTCGCTTAAAGGATCATGAGCAATTGTTAATGTCTCAATATAAGCGCCTTGATAAAAAACAGGCCTTATTAGAAACGCGTATTGTGGAAACCCGTGGGCTGCTAAGTGCGTCGACACAAACCCGAGAAAAAATGCTCAGGGGGGCATCTACCGAAAGCAAGGTGCTGTTATTGATGCGAACGGACAGTGAGTTACGGGCGCACCGCACGTTACTGGCCAGTCTTGAGGAGCAACGCCAGATTACGCTTGAAAACACCCGTGAGACAATGCAGATCAAATTGACAGAAAACAGGCAGCAGCAGCTTGAAAAAAACGCATCGATTGACAGGGATAAAATCCAGCTTGAAAACCTGCTTGAAACCCGCGCTATTATTGAGCCTATTCGCTCCATAGACCCAGTGGGTACCAGCCAGAAACTGATTATTGTGGTGTCCCTGGTGGCGGGTCTGTTTCTGGCGGTGCTGGCGGTTTTTTTAATAGAATTTTTTGAAAAAGCGCGCACATATGCTGCTGAGCGTGGCTAAATTATGTGCTACAGGCTGGTAATAAGCCCTGACGGAGCGGTAATGGGCCTTAGCGGAGCGGGGGGTGTAATAGTAGACATGAGCGGAGGTGGGTGTTTGAATGGCCAGGAGTAAATCCAGTAACAGCTGGCTGAATGAGCATTTTAACGATGAGTTCGTAAAGCAGTCCCAAAAAGATGGCTACCGCTCCCGTGCTGTCTACAAACTGAAAGAAATAGATGAAAAAGACCATCTGCTTAAGCCCGCCAGTGTGGTGATTGATTTAGGCGCGGCCCCAGGTAGCTGGTGTGAATATGTTGTGCGCAGGCTCAGGGGGCGGGGACGGGTGATTGCGCTGGATATCCTGCCGATGGAGCCGATGGATGGGGTGGAGATTATCACTGGAGATTTTCTCGAAAACGAGGTGTTTGATCAACTGCTCAAAACGCTGGGAAATGATCGGCCAGACCTTGTAATTTGCGATATGGCCCCCAATATGAGTGGACAGCAGGCGGTGGATATCCCGCGCGCGATGTATATGGCTGAGCTGGCACTGGATTTATCTCAGCAGGTGTTGAAACCTGGGGGTAATTTGCTGGTCAAACTTTTTCAGGGCGAGGGCTTTGACGAATATATAAAGCAGCTACGTCAGTGCTTTACGCGCGTGGTTACACGTAAACCTCGGGCATCAAGGGCCAGAAGTAAAGAGGTTTATGGCCTTGCCAGTGGTTTTAAAGCACATTGAGTGCGCCATGCTAAAATGCAGGTAAATTGCCCGGCTAATGCCTGTAAGGTGTTTTGAGTTTATGAAAAAATTAGTAAATTCAGATGCTTAAGCTAAGCTTGCAGGATGGAATAATATTTTTCTGCAAGTGCATAATCTGCAGATATGGCAGCTATAAATGAATTGAATGGCATTTAAGGTGTTCCATGCTGGCTTTTACCTTATCTGTGTAGTAACTTTTACATTAATACTTAATATTAAACCGAGGTGTTGTTTTGAACGACCTGGTCAAAAATCTGATTTTGTGGGGTGTTATCGCGCTTATCCTGCTTTCTGTCTTCAGTAGTTTCTCTCAGCGCTCAACGGTAGGCATTGATGTTTCCTACTCTGATTTTATCGCTCAGGTTAAGAGTGGTAATGTTGCCGAGGTGGATATTGCCGGGCGCAAGATTACGGGTAAAACTCGAGATCTCAAGCCGTTTAGCACATACAGCCCAGAAACCGATAACCGTTCAATGGTCGGGGATTTACTGGAAAACGATGTGCGTATCAGCGCTAAAGAGCCTGAACAACCCTCTTTGTTGATGAATATCTTTATTTCATGGTTCCCGTTCCTGTTGTTGATCGGTATCTGGATTTTCTTTATGCGCCAGATGCAGGGCGGTGGCGGTGGCCGTGGAGCCATGTCGTTTGGTAAGAGCAAGGCACGTATGCTGGGCGAAGATCAGATTAAAACCTCGTTTGCCGATGTGGCGGGGGTTGAAGAGGCCAAGGAAGAGGTGGGTGAGCTGGTGGAGTTCCTGCGTGATCCGGGTAAATTTCAGAAACTCGGTGGGCAGATACCCCGTGGCGTGCTGATGGTGGGTGCTCCCGGTACAGGCAAAACCCTGTTGGCAAAGGCCATTGCCGGTGAAGCCAAAGTGCCTTTTTTCACGATTTCAGGTTCAGATTTTGTAGAAATGTTTGTCGGCGTGGGTGCTTCTCGCGTGCGTGACATGTTCGAGCAGGCTAAAAAACATGCACCTTGCATTATCTTTATTGATGAGATTGATGCCGTGGGGCGTCATCGGGGTGCCGGTGTGGGGGGTGGACACGATGAGCGTGAGCAGACCCTGAATCAGCTACTGGTTGAAATGGATGGTTTTGAAGGTAATGAAGGCGTTATTGTGATTGCCGCGACTAACCGCCCAGATGTACTTGATCCCGCATTGTTGCGCCCCGGCCGATTTGATCGTCAGGTTGTGGTGCCACTGCCCGATGTACGGGGTCGTGAGCAGATTCTTAAAGTTCATATGCGTAAAGTGCCTGCAGGAGAAGATGTGAAAGCTTCACTTATTGCCCGTGGAACACCCGGTTTTTCAGGTGCGGATCTGGCCAACCTGGTAAACGAAGCGGCACTGTTTGCGGCGCGTGAAAATGGCACAGAAGTAGCTATGGGACATTTTGAGCGTGCTAAAGATAAAATCATGATGGGCGCTGAACGTAAGTCGATGGTGATGTCTGATGAGGAGAAGAAAAATACCGCTTATCATGAAGCCGGTCATGCCATTGTTGGACGTCTGGTACCGGATCACGACCCGGTCTATAAAGTCAGTATTATTCCCCGTGGTCGTGCGTTGGGTGTAACGATGTTTTTACCAGAAGAGGACCGCTACAGTAATAGTAAACGTCGACTGGAAAGCCAGATTTCAAGTTTGTTTGGTGGACGTATTGCTGAGGAGCTGATATTTGGGGCTGACAGTGTAACAACAGGGGCCTCCAATGATATAGAACGCGCCACAGAAATTGCGCGCAATATGGTGACCCGGTGGGGTTTGTCTGAGAAGCTCGGGCCACTGACCTACTCAGAAGATGAAGGTGAAGTTTTTCTGGGGCGTTCAGTGACGCAGCATAAAAACATGGCTGATGACACGGCCAGGGTTATCGATGAAGAAGTCCGGGATTTTATAGATCGCAACTATGCAAGAGCTGAAGGCCTGCTTAAGGAGAATATGGATATTCTTCATGCAATGTTTGAGGCGCTGATGAAATATGAAACTATTGATGCAGCGCAGATTGATCAGCTGATGGAGCGCAGGGAAGTCAGCCCACCCAAAGATTGGGACGATAGCGATAATGACACGCCATCTGCAAAATCTACACACAACGATGAGGAGAAAAAGCAGAAATCCAAAGGTAAGGGCGATGGTTCTATTGGCGGACCTGCTAGCTCTCATTAAGCTTTTAAAAAGCGTTTGTTAAAATTAAGGCCCCGCTTTTATGCGGGGCCTTTTTGTTGCATATATTGAAACAGGAAATAGAAAAATGACTCATCCGGTACTGGCCCAGCTCAGTAATAAACAGCCCCTGGTGATGGGGATTCTCAATACAACACCTGATTCTTTTTCTGACGGCGGCCAGTTTGCCTGTGTAGATAATGCGCTGAGCCATGCCATAGGTATGGTTGAGGAGGGCGTGGATATTGTTGATGTGGGCGGGGAGTCTACCCGCCCGGGTGCGCGGGCTGTTTCAGCGAAGGATGAAATTCAGCGCGTTGTGCCCGTGATTCAGGCTATACGCGAGCAAAGTGATGTGTGTATTTCCATAGATACTAGCAAGCCAGATGTTATGGCAGCGGCGGTTGAGGCAGGTGCCAGCCTTGTGAATGATGTGAATGGCCTGCGCGCTAAAGGAGCCGTGCAGGTGTGCGCAGAGCTGGATGTGTCGGTGTGTGTCATGCATATGCAGGGCGAGCCACGCAGTATGCAGCACAGACCCACGTATGTGGATGTGGTAGAAGAGGTGCGGTTTTTTTTACAGCAACGTATTGAAGACTGTATGGATGCGGGTATTGGGCAGGAGAAAATAATGATTGATCCGGGTTTTGGTTTTGGTAAGACACGCCAGCACAATATGCAGTTGTTGCACAGGCTGGATGAATTTACAGCACTGGGTATGCCCGTATTGTTAGGCCTGTCCCGTAAAAGTGTGCTGGGTGCTATACTGGATGCTCCCGTTGAGCAACGCTTGCATGGCAGTATCGCAGCGGCTGTCCTTGGCTGGACAAAAGGTGCGCAAATATTCAGGGTGCATGATATTAAGCCGACTGTGGATGCTTTAAAAGTATGTATGGCAATGCAGTATCCCCCATGTAGTATCTCATGATAGTGTCTCTGAGGTCGCGCGCCATATTGTCTCCCTGGGGTGGTATCGCAGAGTGTGTAGAAGCGACTCCCAGATAATTTGATTTTAAATGGAACAATGAGTATGGCAAAAAAATATTTTGGAACAGATGGTATTCGAGGCAGAGTGGGAACAGGCCAGATGACCCCTCAGGCGGTCTTAAAGCTGGGTTGGGCCGTAGGTAAAGTGCTTGCCAGCCATGGTAACAACCTGGTGGTGATTGGTAAGGACACGCGCATTTCGGGTTATATGTTTGAGGCGGCACTGGAAGCGGGTTTGTCTGCAGCGGGTGTTGATGTGCGTATTCTTGGTCCCATGCCAACACCGGGTATTGCTTATCTTACGCGAACCCTGCGTGCCTCAGCTGGCATTGTTATTTCGGCCTCGCATAATCCCTATTATGATAATGGGCTGAAGTTTTTCTCTGCTGAGGGCACTAAATTGGCAGATGAAATTGAAAATGAAATTGAAGCCATGTTTGAAGCAGAAATGAAAATCGTTGATTCGGCAGCACTGGGAAAGGCTGAGCGGGTGAGCGATGCGCAGGGGCGTTATATTGAGGCCTGCAAGGCGAGCATACCGGTGGGCACCAGTTTTAAAGGTTTAAAAGTGGTACTGGACTGCGCTAATGGGGCCACTTATCACATTGCCCCCAGTGTATTTGTAGAGTTGGGGGCCGAGGTGATTGCTATCGGTGATAAACCGGATGGGATTAATATTAATGCAGACTGCGGCTCAACCCACCCAACAACATTAGCGGCAGCTGTGCTACAGAATCGTGCCGATATAGGCATTGCCTTTGATGGGGATGGTGATCGTCTGATGATGGTGGACGCTAAAGGGCAGATTATTGATGGTGATGAAATACTCTATATTATTACCCGTGCGCGTCTGGCCTGCGGGGAGAAGGTAGAAGGCGTTGCTGGCACATTGATGAGTAATCTGGGGCTTGAGCTGGCCATTCAAAAGCTGGGGCTGGCCTTTGAGCGCACTCAGGTAGGGGACCGTTATGTTATGGAATGCCTGCGCGAACATGGCTGGTCACTTGGGGGAGAGAACTCTGGGCATATTATTTGTCTGGATCGTACCACAACAGGTGATGGTATTGTTTCATCATTGCAGGTGATGGCGTATCTGGTTGAGTCGGGTGTTACATTAATGGAGGCACTGGCAGATATGACAATGATGCCGCAGGTGCTGATTAATGTACCCTTGCCGATAAAAACCAATCCGGTGAATGAACCCGGGGTGCAGGCGGTGCTTAAAGAAGTTGAAGCGCAGTTAAATGGCAAGGGGCGGGTATTGTTGCGGCCATCGGGCACTGAGCCGCTTATTCGTGTGATGGTGGAAGGTGAGGATGAAAAACAGGTGAATGCCTATGCACAACAGATTGCCGATGCGGTTGCACAGTCGGTAGTGCATGCAGGGTAACAGCGGATTGTTTTTTTTATAAAACAGGTTCCTTTTCTGCCCTGTTTTATAAATAGTCTATACTGAATGATGCACGCCATAAGAGTGGTTGATTTTCAGGTGAAAGGGTAGAGGCTTGTCAAGGGAATGTCTGTGGCAGTGTTATTACTATAATTAATGATTATTGTAAGGGGAGAAAATGACTGCTCACGTTAGATCACAGCTTGAATACCAGAAAATCCATGTTTTAGGTGAAAACGATGTAAACAACTCGCCGGGCCAAATTGTTATGCTGGAGTCTGCGCCAGATGATGAGATCAGCCTGATAGATCTTTATCTGGTGCTCGACAGACACAAAATGATGATGGCAATCATTATTGCTGTTGTACTTGTTTCAGGTGTTTTTTATGCGGTTTTTAAGTCTCAGGTATTTAACTACCATGTTTCTGCACAGATCGGCACAGTCTATGTGGCCACAGCGCAGGGCACAGAATTGCAGTCGATTGAGCCTGTGGAGGTGGTGCTGAGCAAGATCACGGAAACCTATATCCCGATTGTCATTAGCGAATATGTTGCAGACAACCCTGCTGTACCTGTTCCTGAGCTTAAGGCGAGAATTCCGAAGCAAAGTGATATTATTATTCTTGAATCCAGAGCCGTTGATGATGAAATACAGCAGAATGTGCTAATGCAGAAAGTGATTGATATGGTGGTGGAAAATCACCGGCCACGCATGGATATTATGAAAAGCCAGTTTGTGACGCAATTAAACAATGCCCGGCTTAAACTGGCAGAGCTGGAGGCCCCGGTTACATTGAAAATAATAAAGAAGCAGTTTGAGCTGGATAAGCTTACAAGAAACATAGCAAAGAGTGAATTGACAGATGTTCATCTGATCAGGGCAAA
>UOFJ01000692.1_pt1 | contig 12297 bp, 12 predicted proteins | sample 1988251 | NCBI WGS metagenome assembly UOFJ01 (sample SAMEA4712194, study PRJEB27164) | hydrothermal vent metagenome | biome: marine basaltic hydrothermal vent biome; feature: marine hydrothermal vent; material: mineral | place: Pacific Ocean | collected 2011-06-14/2011-07-23 | depth 1689 m
GTGTCGTCTTTACGCATATAAAGTCGATATAAAAAGTAATCAATACTGAGTCTGCCGGCACCAAAAAACAGCAAAGGCAGCAGCATCAGGATATAGGTGACTGAGAACTCAATGCCATTTTTAAGAATAGTAATGTTGCCCGCGCTGGTTAACCATTCGTAATTGCCGTGTTCTTTGAGAAGCGCGCGTGCTGCGGTGCGCCGCTCAATACCCTCTTCGATAAGGTCTTTGCGCCACTCCCAGGGCATTGTTAGTGTGTCATCAGGCAGTGCGTGCCAGCCCTGATCCCAGTGGGCTGTGCCCGCTGCAACAGCCATGGTCATGATTAAAGGAATAGCAAACCACCGAGTGGCCAGACCAATCAGTATGGCAATGCCGCCAAAAAACTCCGCACCACCCGCCAGGTATGCCATTGATTCTGGAAAGGGCATACCGAGCATTTCACCAAAGTAATACGTCGTGCTATCAATTGCAGTCAGCTTGCCCCAGCCTGCAATGATAAAAATGGGCGCGAGGTAAATCCTGAGTAAAAGCAGGGGGGTGAAATCCAGTAATTTAATCTTATTCAGGAAAAATCTCTGAATACCTGTCATTAGAGCAATTAGATCATTCATAGAAGTGGGTGCCTTTGAATTTTTATGATTCGACAATAGATTGGCCTGAGGCCATTAAGTTCCCTGTGGCTGAGTAAAAAAGCGCATAATTTCTGAAATATGCTTTTTTGAGCGCTAAAAAGTGGTTAGTCGGGATATTTTGCTGTTTTCGCTTCGGTTAAAGTCAGGATTTAAAACTAATGACTAAAAAATCCGGCTATTAGTTTTTATTGGGGTAGAGCGTTTCCAGGGATTTTGAGCGTCCATCAGATTGCACAATTCGGGCATGGCTGCGGTTTAATTCTCTGGGGGATTTAACACCACAGGAGTGGCCTATTACACCCACCTCATGAATCATATTTTCAATATAATGTGTCACTCGCGATGATTTTTGCGAATGCACCAGGCCCCGCTGTAATTTTTTATTGTGTGTGGTAATACCGGTGGGACAGCTATTTTTATCGCACTGTAATGCCTGAATGCAGCCCAGAGCAAACATAAAACCCCGTGCAGAGCTTATAAAGTCGGCCCCCATACACAGTGCCCATGCAACTTCAGCGGGCGTGATGAGCTTGCCTGATGCAATAATTTTGATCCGTTCACGTAACTGGTATTTGGACAGTTTGTCGACTACCAGTGGCAGGCTCTCCTGAATAGACAGGCCAACATAGTCAATCAGGCTCATGGGGGCCGCTCCTGTGCCGCCAGTTGAGCTATCAATAGCAATAAAATCAGGTGCCGACTCTACGCCGCGTTGCAGGATCAGTTTGCATAAGTCATCAATCCAGTCTGATGTGCCGATAACAACTTTAAATCCAACGGGTTTTCCTGTGATGCTGCGTATGCGTTGAATCATGTCCAGTAAGTCACCATTGGAATTAATGTCTGTGTGGCGGTTGGGGCTAATCGAGTCTTCACCCTCAGGAATGCCGCGTATGGCGGCAATTTCAGCGGTCACTTTTGTGCCGGGCAGGATACCGCCCTTACCGGGTTTTGCGCCCTGGCTGAGCTTGATTTCGAACATTTTCACCTGTTCATGGGCTGCAACTTCGCGTAGTTTCTCATCAGAAAGCTCGCCGTGTTCATCTCTTACGCCATATTTGGCGGTACCAATCTGAAACACAATATCCGCACCTCCATCAAGGTGATACGGCGAGAGCCCCCCTTCTCCTGTATTTATCCAGGCACCCGCTTTGCGCGCACCATGGGAAAGTGAAATAACGGCAGGCTTTGATAAGGCGCCAAAGCTCATGCCGGAAATATTAAAAATAGAGGCGGTGGTGTAAGGCTGCTGACAAGCCTCGCCGATGGTAACCTCACGGGCTTTCACGGCATCCTTACCCAGGGTGGGGAAAGGGCAGTTTACAAAAATTACTGTACCCGCCGGTTTTAAATCACGGGTGGAGCCAAAGGCGACGGTATTGCTGATGTTTTTTGCCGCGCGGTAAACCCAGGAGCGCTCTGCCCGGTTAAAGGGCAGTTCTTCTCTGTCCATGGTGAAAAAATACTGACGGAAAAAAGTGCCCAGATGCTCAAACCAGTATCTAAAGCGCCCAATAACCGGGTAGTTGCGCCGAATTGCATGAACGGTCTGATTACGATCGATAATATAAATGATGATGAAAAATACAATTGAAATGACCAGGCCAGTGACGAATAAAATAGCCAGTACTTCAAGGGTGCTCATTAAAAAAGGGTTTTCTTTCATAATATGGCTTTATTTTGTCAGAGGGAGGCGGCATGTTTTTTTATGCTCTGTATTTAAAAGTAGCAGTAAAGCGGGTTGTATGCCAATGGGGAGGGGATGAAGTTGTTAGTCCTTCATCGTTAGTTTTTAGTCAGAAGCGGCAATACCCTGGCAGCAGGTGGCGTGTTGATTCACGCACTACTCTGCCTGGCAATAAAAAAGGCCCCGAATAATCGAGGCCTTTGGCACAACAAAGTGCGGTATGTATACGTTTTGAAACGGTTCTGAGTATAATCAGAGCCGTTTCAATAAGCACTAATGCTTAGCCACCACATTTACCTTCGCCACATTTGCCTTTTTTGCCATCTTTTTTATGTTCTTTCTTGTCACCGCCGCACTTGCCTTCTTTCTTGTCACCGCCGCACTTGCCTTCTTTTTTGCCTTTTTTCTTGTCGCCGCCGCACTTGCCTTCACCACATTTACCGTCTTTCTTACCTTCTTTCTTACCGTCTTTTTTGCCTTCACCGCACTTGCCTTCACCGCATTTGCCTTCGCCACATTTGCCTTTTTCAGCAACCTGCAGCTGGTCTGTAGCAATATCGCTCATGCCGAATGGGTTTTCAGCTGCATTTGTAACAGGGCTAAAAGCAATTACAAACAAAAAGCTTAATGCTGCAAGAATAGATTTGTTTACTAGTGTTTTCATCTTCAAATACCTTTTTCTGATATGGGTTAGTTTTATGGAGCAGAGTGTATCCTGAATGCTGGCTGGTTGACAAGCTATTAGGCAGCAGAATACATGTAGAGTTCACAGATTTAATTTAACGAGTAAATAAGACAGTAGCTGTGCCATTAGTTCATTTTTTTTGAAAAGCAAGGGAAAAGCCTTTAGTCGGTAGTCTCTGCTCGACTCGGTGACTCATTTACCCTTACAATTCTGCGTGAAAACCCTGAAAAATGCAGGATTAACAACCAGGGACTAACGGTTTCAAACCAGGGTCTTCAAACATTGGTAATAAGCCGCTTCATCAGGCGGCTGGTTATTGCTCTGTGCAGACCACATCGCTTCAGCCAGGCAGTCGATCATGGCATGTTCGGCATCATGGGCATTGCTTCGCGCCTTAACCAGCTTGCGATAAAGGCTGGTAATGCCCTGGGGTCGGTTGGTGGCGACCTGCTCTCTCAGGCCAAGATGTAAACCCATGTGTAAAAAGGGGTTGGTCTGTCCCATCTCGGGCAAAAAGTCTTTATCCAGCTGAGTCACGAAATCATGATACTCCGGGTGTTCTTTAATAATCTCGGTAATCTGTGTTTCCAGTGGCGTTAATGACTGCTGGAGCTGAAATTTCTCCCAGGCAGATTTGTACATTTGCCTGAGCTGGTTACGGTCGGTGCCAAACATGTGTTTTAATTCCTAATCTATATTCTTCTGCTTAAATTCACAGAGGTCTTCAATTACGCAAGAGCCACAGCGGGGCGTGCGAGCAATGCAGGTGTAACGCCCCTGTAGTATCAGCCAGTGGTGGGCATTGAGCGTGAACTCATCAGGAATAAACTTGAGCAGTTTTTTTTCTACTTCAAGTACGGTTTTGCCAGGGGCTATTTTTGTGCGGTTGGACACGCGGAATATATGCGTGTCTACAGCAATGGTCGGATGGCCAAATGCGGTGTTGCGCACGACATTGGCGGTTTTTCTGCCAACACCGGCCAGTGCCTCCAGTGCCTGCTGGTCATCGGGCACTTCTGAGTGATGTTGCTCAATCAGCATTGCACAGGTTTTTAATATGTTTGCGGCTTTGGTGTTATAAAGCCCGATGGTTTTAATATAAGCTTTTAAGCCTTTTTCCCCCAGTTTAAGTATTTTTTCAGGGGTATTGGCCACGGCAAATAACTTCTGTGTGGCTTTGTTAACGCTTTTATCTGTGGCCTGAGCCGATAAAGCAACCGCAATCAGTAGTTCAAATGGGCTGCTATATTCGAGTTCAGTCTCAGGGTGCGGGTTTTCTGCCTGCAGGCGAGAAAAGATTTCGCGGCGTTTGTGTTTGTTCATTCAACGAGTGGAGCCTGTGTTGCAGGGCTTAGCCGAGGTTGTTTCTTTTGCTGGCGTTTATCGATGACATTTTTCAGTGCAATCATAAAACTCATGCCAATAAAGGCTCCTGGGGGGAGTATGGCCAGTAGAAAACCGGCGTAATCATCAATCAGAACAATAGTCCAGTCACGGGCTATCTCGCCAAACATTAAATGCGCGTGGCTGAATAAGGTGGCATAGCCTAAAATTTCACGAATAGCGCCCAGCGTGATCAGTACCAGGGTAAAGCCCAGACCCATCATAAAACCATCGGTAATGGACGGTAGCAGGGCGTTTTTAGAGGCAAAGGCTTCTGCGCGTGCCAGTATGCCGCAATTGGTTACAATGAGTGGAATGAAAATACCCAACACGGTGTAAAGCTCAAAGAACCAGGCGTTCATCACCAGTTCGATGGTGGTCACCACCGAGGCAATAATTAAAACAAAAATCGGCACGCGCACCTCAGGGCGTACCCAGTGGCGAATAAGTGACACGATGGCATTGGATAGCACCAGGGTGAGCAGCGTTGCAATCCCCAGACCAAGCCCGTTAATAACCGTACCGGTTACCGCAAGCAGCGGGCACAGGCCCAGTAGCTGCACCATGGCAACATTGTTGTTCCACAGGCCATTTTTGCTTATTTCATTGAAGTTCTCAGTGCTCATTTGTCTGAACCCCTGTTTTCAGTAGTGTCTGTTGCCGTATCGTCTGTTTTAGCTGTACGGGTACTATTTTCATCCTGCTTATGTGCCGGCTTATGTATCAGGCCTGTTTGTTGGCTGCGTGTGTATTGGTCGATTAAGGTCTGTTTGTGTCGATCAAAGTATACCAGACACAGGTGCACAGCCTGTACTACCGCTCTGGGGGTAATGGTCGCACCAGTAAACTGATCAAAATAGCCGCCATCGCGCTTTACTTTCCAGTGCTTTGCCTCGGGCCTGGATAAAGAGTGTGTATCGAAACCCAGTACCCAGTCGCTGCGTTCTATTTCCATGGCATCTCCCAGTCCAGGGGTTTCCTTATGGCTCACGATGCGCACACCGGCCACACTACCATCGATATTAACACCCACCAGCATTTTAATTTCACCGCTGTAACCTTTGGGTGCAATCACCGAAAAAATCATTGCGCTCACTTTTTCCTGCTGCCGAGCAATATAGACAATGGAGGGCTTATGCTGCCCCAGGCGCGCATCCGCTGCAATTTCAATGGTGGTCTTTAACAGTTCATTGTCATACTGGTCATGGGGCAGAATCTGGTTAAGTTTTCTGAGCCTGGCCTTATTCTCGTTATCGAGTATTTTAGCGGCAGTGCTCTCATGGGTAATACCGACAATGGATGTGCCAAGCACCGCAAATAACCCCAGAATGAACCCACTGACTAAAATGGTGTTATTTATGTTCATCGTTGTGTTCTTTATGCGGGTGGGGGAATTCATTCCAGCGATGCCCAAAGGCGCGGGGCATGGTGTAGTAGTCCAGTAGAGGAACGGCCATATTCATTAGTAGCACAGCAAAGGCGATGCCATCAGGGTAGCTCCCCCAGGTGCGGATGATAAAGATAAAAACGCCAATGCCTGCACCGTATAACCAGCGGCCTCTGGTACTGGTGGCGGCGGTTATTGGATCGGTCGCAATAAAAAATGCCGCCAGCATAATGCCGCCACTAAACAGGTGGAAAGTGGGGGGGGTAAAGGAGGCATAGTCATAGAGCGCAAAACAGTTAGATAAAACCAGCAGTGAAAGAATAAGCCCGGCTGGAATTCGCCAGTCTATTACCCGCTTTAACGCCAGATACAGCCCACTGGCTAAAAATAATGCATTCACCCATTCCCAACCAAAACCGCCCACTGTGCCAAACATGGGGCCATAAACCTTGTGGCTCTCTATTTCACTAATGCTCAGTTCAAGCCCCAGCTGTGTTTTTACGGTGTCCAGTGGCGTGGCCATGGTAATGGCATCCCAGTCATAAGTGAGCGGCAGCTCACCGCTAAAAATCACCCTCAGGGTTTCGCTAAAGCTGAGCAGAATATGCTCTTCAAGTAAGGGCGGGACCCATTGCGTCATCTCTTTTGGGAAAGAAATAATGACTACCACATAGCCCACCATAGCGGGGTTAAAGGGGTTAAAGCCTAGCCCCCCATATAAGTGCTTGGCAATGATGATGGCAAAGGCGGTGCCAATAAATGTGAGCCACCAGGGGGCTAGCTGTGGCAGTGCCAGGGCTAACAGGCAGGCGGTGAGCAGCGCGCTGCCATCGGTTATATACGGTTTAATTGGGCGTTTTCGAAGCCATAGCATCAGCGCTTCACAGCCCAGTGCAACCACACAGGCCAGTATCAGGTTAACGAGTACCCCCCAGCCAAAAAACACAACCATTGCAATGGTGCCAGGTACCATGGCGAGCAGTACTTTAAACATAACCCCCTGCACGCTGTTATGCTGCGCTATATGCGGGGAGCTGACGGTTTTAAACTGCATGGTTTATCTCCGGTGATGTGCGCCCGTTCATGAGGGGTGCTCCTGAGTAGATTGTGCACTCGATTGACTAACCGATTGTGTGGCCGATTGTGTGGCTTTTTTCGCCTGCACCCGTTTCATTGCCGCTTCAATGGCCGCTTTTTTGGGATCAATATCGGTTGCTTCATTATTATTTTTCGCCGCCGTTGCTTCGGCCTGCTTTTTCTTTGCCAGTAGTTCTTTTTTCTTGCGTAATTTCTCTTCGCGTACTTTCTTTTCTCTGTCTAATCGGGCCTGTCTGAAATCGTGGCGGGTGCGGGCATGATCGGATTTAATGCGCTCGCGCTCCTGGTTCCAGATTTCTGTTTTTGCAAAACGGTAATACTGTACCAGTGGAATCTGGCTGGGGCACACATGTGCGCAGCAGCCGCACTCTATGCAGTCAAACAGGTGGTAGTCCTGCACCATATCGAAATTTTTTGAGCTGGCATGCCAGAAAAGCTGTTGGGGTAGAAGCTGGGCTGGGCAAACCTGTGCGCAGGCACCACAGCGGATGCAGGGTAATGTTGCAGGGGGCTGCACGGGTGAGTTTTCCACCAGCAGGCAGTTGCATGCGCGGGTGACCGGCAGCTCATCAGTTGGCAGGGAGAAGCCCATCATCGGCCCCCCCATAATCAGTTTGCTGGCCTGTTCATGATAGCCTGCGCATTGTGCAATCAGTTCAGCCATCGGTGTGCCGATTAAAACATGCATGTTCTGTGGGGCTTTAATGCCTTCTCCCGTTATCGTGATAACACGGGAAATAAGCGGCTCGCCCAGATGAATGGCTTTATGTATGGCCACCGCAGTGGCTACATTCTGCACCAGTACACCAATATCCGAGGGCAGGCCGTCACAGGGAATTTCTTTTCGCGTAACCACCTTGACCAGCTGTTTTTCACCCCCGGTAGGGTAAATGCTCGGAATTACAATGACGCTTATCGCCGGTACTGCACGCTGCTTTATAACTGAGCGCAGTGCCTTAATCGCCTGCGGTTTATTATCTTCAATGGCAATTAAACAGGCGTTGGCCGAGACGATATACTGGATAATTTCACAGCCCGAAATAACCTCTTCAGCGTATTCCCGCATCAGCATATCGTCGCAGCTAATATAAGGTTCACACTCGGCAGCATTTATAATTAATGTATCAATGCGCGCCTGATTTGGCGGATTGAGTTTTACCGAGGTTGGAAAAGTGGCTCCGCCCAGGCCAACGATGCCAGCCTGATAAATACGCTGGCGTAGTTTTTCAGGGGATTCTGTCTGCGCGTTTTTAAGCGGGTGGCGCTCACACCAGGTGTCCTTGCCATCACTGTTTAGCACAATACACAGTGCGTTAAGGCCAGAGGGGTGGGGCACCGGGTACTCACTGATATCAATGATTTCACCGGATGTGGGTGAATGTATGGGGGCGCTAATATTACCACGGGCTTCGGCCAGTACCTGGCCTTTTAAAACGTGATCCCCTGGCTTTACCAGAGGTTTTGCGGCAACACCAATGTGTTGCTGTAAAGGCAGTATGAGCTTCTCGGGCAGTTTGGCCTTAACGATCGCATGCCCTGTAGACATTGCCTTGTGGCTCTGCAGTTTTAAGCCGCCATGGAAGTGTGCGAGTTGATGTGATTGATGTGGCATTGTTCAGCTTATGTCCGGGGGGCCATTTCATTGAGTTCGGGTAGCGGCCAGCGCCAGGTGTCTGTTCTGGTCTCTACGGGTTTTATATGAATACAATCCACCGGGCAGGGGGGAATACATAAATCACAGCCCGTGCACTCCGCTTCTATAATGGTGTGCATCTGTTTGGCTGCGCCCAGAATCGCATCTACGGGGCAGGCCTGAATACACAGGGTGCAGCCGATGCAGACCTGCTCATCAATATAAACAACGGTTTTTTCTGGCTCACCGGCGTGTTCTTCATCCAGTGCTTCAGGCTCCACACCCAGCAACTCAGACAGCGCCAGCATGGTTGCCTCGCCTCCGGGTGGGCACTGATTAATGGGGGCTTCGCCATTGGCAATGGCTGTGGCGTAGGGGCGACACCCCGGATAGGTGCACTGGCCACACTGTGTCTGGGGCAGCAGGGCATCAATCTTGTCGACGACAGGGTCGCCTTTGACATGAAATTTTAGCGCGGAATAGCCTAGCAAAATGCCAAACAGAGCGGCAATAACAGTCAGTGTAATAACAGCGATAAGAATTGACATAAGTGGGTTAGATTATGCCTAATTTACCAGACCAATAAAACCCATAAACGCTAGTGACATAATGCCTGCGGTCATCATTGCAATCGCCGTGCCCTGGAATACCTCAGGCACATCGGCCACAGCAATGCGCTCACGGATGCCGGAAAACAGGATTAGCACCATGGAAAAACCGATCGCTGCGCCAAAACCATAAACGGCTGATTGTAAAAAACTGTGCTCCTGTTGGGTGTTGAGCAGCGCTACGCCTAAAACCGCACAGTTTGTAGTGATTAATGGCAGGAAAATGCCCAGTACGTTATACAGCAGGGGGCTGGTTTTATGTACCAGCATTTCAGTGAGCTGCACCACCACGGCAATCACCAGAATAAACATAACCGTGCGTAAATATTCAATATCCAGTAGCACCAGAATATATTGATTGACCAGGTAACCGCAGATAGAGGATAGCGTGAGCACAAATGTGGTGGCCAGTGCCATGCCCATGGCCGTTTCCAGCTTGCGCGAAACCCCCATAAATGGGCACAGACCAAGAAACTTCACCAGAACGAAGTTATTGACCCAGATAGTACTAATTAAAATCAATGCGTAATCAGTGATGATATCCATAGAGAATAGTATTTTTATATTGGTTGATTTATGCAGGGAATTTACATTAAACCGTGCTTATGGACTGTAGATTAAGCAAAATAATGATGATTACCTGCAATTTAGTCATTTTTTAAACCGTTGGGCAGGTCCACACTCTATCAGAAAGTGTTTGTGAAGTCGTTAGTTTCTGGTTATTAATCATTGGCTCTGCTGGAGCGCCTTGCGGGTGTATAGCTGGGTGTATGGCGGGGTGAGCAGTTGCCGTTATTACTGAAACGGCTAGCCTTTGCAGCTTGAAAATCGGCCCTGAGTCTCCTATCTTCATATTTCAGCCTGGAGAACTAAACCTCCACAGAATATTGTCGAGACATAATACAAGGGTAAATTTATGAGTAAAATGATAAAACGCGTATTAATGGCAGTTTTTCTGATATTGACCAGCCATCAGCTGATGGCGGATAAACTACATAAAATCAATAATTATCTACAGTATTCAGCCACTTATTCAAGCTCGGGCCAGCCCAGTGCAGAACAGCTGAAAATGCTGGCAGATGCGGGTTTCAAACGGGTGATCTATCTCGCCTTTAGTAATAGTAAAACAGCCATTAAGGTAGAAGACCACGTGGTTAAATCGCTGGGTATGGATTATGTTCATATCCCGGTAGATTTAGAAAGTCCAACACAGAAAAATTTTGAAGATTTTGCAGCGGTAATGAAAAAAAATGCAGATGTTCGTACCTTGCTGCACTGCCAGATTAATAAGCGTGCCTCGGCGTTTAGCTTTCTGTATCGGGTTATTTATGCCGATGTACCCATAGCTGAAGCGAAACGCGATATGAATAAAATCTGGTTGCCCAATGACATCTGGTACACATTGATTGTTAATGTATTAAGGCAACACGGACATTCACATAAGTGCGATGACTGCGACTGGGCTGAAAATGAGTTTTAACGACTGGTTTTCCATCTGTATCAGTAGTACTGCTGCTGGGGTGCATGAAAAGAATACCCACTATGAGAAGTCGCCGTAAATACCTCCCTGTAGGCTCGGCATCCGCATCCCTGCGGCTGACGCGTCTCAATAGCGGATACCCTTTCCAGTTGACCTGCTAGTGTGTACCCGTAATAAGTCGACGATAATAAGTCGACGATAATAAGTCGACGATAATAAGTCGACGATAATAAGTCGACGATAATAAGTCGACGATAATAAGTCGACGATAATAAGTCGGCAATAATAAGTCGGCAATAATAAGTCGGCAATAATAAGTCGGCAATAATAAGTCGGCAATAATAAGTCGGCAGAGTAGTGCTAGTCAGTGACTCGCTTTCAAATAGATAAAACAGCCTGGATGGTCTATAATATCATATAAGTAAATGGATAAAAACCAGCTTAAACCTAGATTAATCAGGGCAGAGCATAACAGCAGAAACATTATCGCGATTAAAGGCATCTATAATTGCAGGCTCATCTAATAATCAGTTGTTAAATGAAAATATGGGCGAGCAACTGAATCAGGCAGGCATACTTTATGCGCCAGATTATGTGATAAATTCAGGAGCAATTTAATGAAAGAGATTGCATCGTTTTCTATTTGCTACAGTCAGCTATTAAATAATCAGGGTAAGTTACAGGCAACGCCTGCAGGCTTCACATCGAATACAGAAAATTTACTGAATTTTTATCGCACCATGCTGGTAACACGACTATTTGATGACAGGGCAATTGCCCTGCAGCGTACAGGGCGTCTCGGTACCTATGCCTCAACGCTCGGTCAGGAGGCGCTACCCACGGCACTGGGCTATGCGATGAGAAAAGAAGATGTACTGGCCCCCATGTACCGAGAGTATGCCGCATTGTTTGTGCGCGGCGTTAGTCTGTCGCAAATACTACTTTACTGGGGCGGGGATGAGCGGGGTATGGCATTTAAAAACGCCAGCGAGGATTTGCCGCTTTGTGTACCGATTGCAACTCAGGCCTGTCATGCAGCAGGTGTGGCCTATGCCTTTAAATTACGCCGGCAGGCGCGTGTGGTGGTTTGCGTGCTGGGCGATGGCGGCAGCTCCAAAGGCGATTTTTATGAAGCCATTAATGGTGCAGGTGTCTGGCAGTTGCCGCTGGTGTTTGTTGTGCATAATAATCAATGGGCGATTTCAGTTCCTCGCGCTCAGCAAACAGCCGCTAAAACGCTGGCGCAAAAAGCCGTTGCAGCCGGTATCGAATGTGAACAGATTGATGGCAATGATGTGCTGGGTTGTTATGAAAAAATATCAGTGGCTATTGAGCGCGCCCGAACAGGGGGTGGGCCGTATTTAATTGAGGCGATGAGTTATCGCCTGGGTAACCACACAACCGCAGATGATGCGGGTCGTTATCGCAGTGAAGAGGAGGTGGAGCAGGCCTGGAAAAATGAGCCCATTCAACGATTAAAACGGCATTTACTACAGGATAAAAATGTTAGTGAAGACGCGCTTGAAGAGATAAAAGCGCAGTGCCTGAAACAGCTTGAGCGCCAGGTTGATATTTATCTAAACACAGCTCGCCAGCCCGTTGAATCCATATTTGATTCACTCTATGAGCAATTGCCCGAAAGCCTGCAGGCTCAGCGCAGCGAATGCATGAATAAGGCAGGTGAATAATGTCGGCGTTAAT
>UOFJ01000170.1_pt1 | contig 12247 bp, 15 predicted proteins | sample 1988251 | NCBI WGS metagenome assembly UOFJ01 (sample SAMEA4712194, study PRJEB27164) | hydrothermal vent metagenome | biome: marine basaltic hydrothermal vent biome; feature: marine hydrothermal vent; material: mineral | place: Pacific Ocean | collected 2011-06-14/2011-07-23 | depth 1689 m
AATTATACCCTGCCACCGCATTATCGGCAGTAATGGCGAGCTTGTTGGGTATGGTGGGGGTTTGCCTGTAAAAAAACGCCTGCTTACGCTTGAACAAGATGTCATTACTAACATGGTTCAGCATGAAATTTTCTGAAAGAACTGACTGTACAGTCTTAAGGGCGGATGAAATCTGGAGCTACGGGTAATATAAAATATCTTATAAAAAATAAAAATAATTTCCCGCTAGAATATTGGATTATTGCACCCTCATCTGCTTGCTTTGCCAGGGGATAGAGCGGCGCAATAAAGCAAAAGCTGCGGCGGTCTTTCCTCGAGAGAGAAGGGCCTGAGCTGCCGTGATCTATCGTCAGTATGTTGCTATTAACTAATCAAACCAGGGTCAAGTAAACACTCATAAGGTATTTTCATGCCCTGATGAAGTTTAATAATCTGTGTTTTTGATAATGGCCGCTGGCGAGAAAGCACTTCACTTACGCGGCTTTTACTGCCCAGATAAGCCCTTAGGTCTCTGGTTGTTAAGCCCATTTGATCCATTCTAAATTTTATCGCTTCAACCGGATCAGAAGGCGGCATGGGATAGTGTCTGTTTTCATAAGCTTCAACCAGAACCATAAGAATATCAAGCTCATCGCCTTGCGGAGTATCTATTTTAGCGCCCCATAGCGATTCTATTCTCTCAAGCGCATCATTGTATAACTGCTCATTACGAATGGGTTTAATCATACTCATAATTGCTCTACCTCATCAGCTTTAATTTTATCGTATTCACTATGCGTTCCAACGAATTTAAGAAACATCGCCTGCCTTTCATAATCTAGTGCACAAACTATTCGGTAATCATTACCTTTTACATTAAATACAACACGATTATTTGCTACAAAAGAAGCTGTACCAAAGGTGTTTTTTATATCCTGTGGTGCGCGCCAATCCTGCTTTAGGCAAAAGTGGTACCATTCGGTTAAATAAGGCTTCGATTGCTCATTGCCTCTAATCCCCCAATATTTATGCAGCCTGCTTTTTGCAATTATTCTCATATGAGCATCATCCTGAACGCTGTAACAATGCAATAAAGTATAGCGTTCCCTGTTTGGGAACGCAAGTGTTTCTGGGGCTATTTCAAGGTGGATTTTTTGCGCGCTATTACATTCCCGCCCCCTGGGGCAGAGCGGCGCAATAAAGCAAAAGCTGCGGCGGTCTTTCCCAGGTCAATAGAGTGTAGTGGACGTCAGAATATAATGGATCTGTGCTGGCAAGGGGAGAAGGGCCGCTACCGCCAGGGACGAGAATAGAATAACTTTTATAAGTAGCGCAGAATATTTATTGTAACGACTCACACGATTCAGCATAAAATTCCCCGAAAAATGCGGGCCGTATAAATGCTGGTCGTATAAATGCGGGCCGTATAAGCGGGCTAACAGGTCCACGGGGAAGGATACCCGCTATTGAGAAGCGTCAACCGCAGGGATGCGGGTGCCGAGCCTACAGGGATGTATTTACGGCGACTTCTCAATAGTGGGTATTCTTTCCTTTCTATCTATTTCAATAGTCATTGTAACGTTATTTAATTTTCGTCCCTTAGTAAACCTTGCAGGTTACAATAGGCAGAAATAAAACACAGAAAGGCTGCTCCTTGATATACCGAATACTCTTTTCTCCACTGGCATACAGCTTATTTTGCCTGCTGTGCGTTTCATCTTCTGTATCCGCAGGCAAGCCCCAGGTTGAGGCGGTGGTTGCGCAGTGTAACCAGCAGCGAATCTGCAAATTCGAAGTCACGATTCGCCATGTCGATGAGGGCTGGGCGCATTTTACCAATGGTTTCGAGATTTTCAGTCTGCAAGGGGAGCTGCTCGCCCATGAAGCCTTTGCGGGCCCTCATCTTAGAGAACAGACGTTTACCCGTACATTACGCAAAGTCTCCATTCCACGCGCTGTCGATACGGTGATTATAAAAGCCCATGACTCAAAGCACGGTGAGAGTGATCGAAAATATGTGATGAAGTTGAAATTCATCCCGGATTAACCTGTATCTTACCTGGTGGCTCATTAATATATATGCGTCCTCGGGCACCTTATCTATTAACCTGCTGGCGCTACAGTGGTAAACTCCCGGATTAGGAATTTTCCGGTTATTATTTTCTGGGTGGGGCATGGCACAATTGAGTGAAACTAGCGAATGAGCGTGCGTGTGCTGGGCATCGACCCAGGTTCTCGCCAGACCGGTTATGGCATTATTGATACAGATGGCGTTCATTCTGTGCATGTCGATAGTGGCTGTATTTATGTGAAAGGCGAGGGTTTTCCACAGCGCCTGGGCTATATCTTTGAGCAGGTGAGCGAGCTTATTACAGAGTATCAGCCTGCAGAGCTGTCCATTGAACTGGTTTTTGTAAATAAAAATGTCGATTCCGCGCTAAAACTGGGACAGGCCAGGGGAGCGGCCATCTGTGCGGCAGTGCAGGCGGGGCTTGCGGTTCACGAATATACCCCTAAAGCGGTTAAAAGTGCGGTGGTAGGCACCGGTAATGCCAGTAAGGAGCAGATGCAGCATATGATGTCGATGCTATTAAAGCTGGAAAAAGGCCTGCAGGCCGATCAGGCTGATGCCCTTGGAATTGCATTGTGTCATGCACATAACCGCGACTTAAAGGGCCAAATTGCATTACCCGCAAGGCGACGATCCCGCAGGCGCTGGCTGTAATCGCTGGTTGTAGTCTGGGGGATCACTTTGAAGCAAATAAATCAGGACATATTGTCAGGTGAGCATGGCTCGCTACAATGCATAAAATATGATTGGCAGAATTCACGGTAAAATTATAGAAAAGCAGCCCCCTCAGCTACTGGTTGATGTGCAGGGCGTGGGTTATGAGATAGACGCGCCTATGTCTACCTTCTATCAACTTCCAAATCTGGGGGAAGCGGTTGTTCTGCATACCCATCTGGTAGTGCGTGAAGATGCGCAACTGCTTTATGGTTTTGCTTCATTAAGCGAGCGCAGTCTGTTTCGTACGCTGATTAAAATTAGTGGGGTTGGGCCAAAACTGGCCTTAACGATTTTATCGGGAATGAATGCAGATGAGTTTATTATTTGTGTGCAGGACAGTGATGCCGCCGCCCTGGTGCGTTTGCCGGGGGTGGGCAAAAAAACAGCTGAGCGTTTAATTGTAGAGCTGCGGGATAAATTAAAAGATCAGGTTCCAGGCACGGGTGCAGGTAGCGCCGTGAGTGGAGCTGCGGGTACAGGACTATCCCGTTCATCTGCCAGCTCGCCGGTAAGTGATGCGATAAGCGCCCTGATTGCACTGGGCTACAAAGCAACCGAGGCCAGCCGGATGGTGCGCTCAATAGAAACGAGTGATCTGGGTGCAGAGGAAATTATTCGCCTCAGCCTACAGGCGGCAGCGAAGAAATAATGGATGAACGCATTATAACGGCACAGGTTGGCGGGGATGAAGAGGGCATTGATCATGCCATTCGCCCGAAGTTATTAAAAGACTATTCCGGGCAGCCCAGCGCTTCTGAGCAGCTGGATATTTTTATTCCAGCGGCACGCAACCGGGGGGAGGCGCTGGATCATCTGCTCATTTTTGGCCCGCCAGGGCTGGGCAAAACCACGCTGGCGCACATTGTGGCCAATGAAATGGGGGTTAATTTACGCCAGACCTCCGGCCCGGTACTGGAAAGGCCGGGGGATCTGGCCGCATTGCTCACCAATCTTGAGCCCCACGACGTGCTGTTTGTAGATGAAATTCATCGCCTGAGCCCAGTGGTTGAAGAGGTGCTGTATCCGGCAATGGAAGATTATCAGCTGGATATTATGATTGGGGAAGGCCCCGCAGCACGCTCGATTAAGCTGGATTTACCCCCCTTTACACTGATTGGTGCCACCACCCGTGCAGGCTCTTTAACCTCGCCACTGCGCGACCGTTTTGGTATTGTGCTACGCCTTGAGTTTTACAATATTACGGACTTATGCGCCATTGTAGAGCGCTCTGCGCAAATTATGAATGTGCAGATTGATGCCCAGGGAGCCCTTGAAATTGCCCGTCGAGCCAGAGGCACACCGCGTATTGCTAATCGTCTGTTGCGCAGAGTGCGCGATTATGCCGAAGTGAAGGGCGATGGCCGGGTGGATAAAAGCGTGGCCGACAAAGCGCTGGATATGTTAAAGGTCGATTCTTATGGTTTTGATAATATGGATCGCAGCCTGCTCAGCACCATTATTGATAAATTCAGCGGTGGGCCAGTGGGGGTTGAGAATCTGGCGGCGGCGATTGGTGAGGAGCGTGACACTATTGAGGATGTTATAGAGCCTTATCTGATTCAGCAGGGTTTTTTAATGCGCACGCCTCGGGGGCGCGTGGCTACCGCGAATGCATATCGCCACCTGGGATTGAAGCCGCCCACGGGTGTAGATGTGAGCGATGAGTTATTTGAAGAAGAAAAATGACCTGAACCGGCATGAAGTAGAACCGTATCACAGCACAGATAAACACAGTTATTAAAATGCACAGAACAATATACAACACAATAGGCAACACAGAATTACAGGCGGTGTTATGGCACAAATGAACTTTAGCTGGCCGGTTCGAGTCTATTATGAGGATACGGATCTGGGGGGTGTGGTTTACTACGCCAATTATCTGAAATTTATGGAGCGGGCGCGCACAGAGCTGTTACGCCATCTGGGCATCCAGCAGGATCAGCTAATTGAACAGCAGAATATTATTTTTGCGGTACGTTCCGCTCAGCTGGAGTACAATAGCCCCGCACGGTTTAATGATGATCTCACGGTAACGGTGAGCCTTAAGGAGCTTAAGAAAGCCAGTCTGTTATTTGAACAGACGATATTTCGCAGTAATCAGCAGGATCGCATTCTGTGCCAGGGCCAGATTCGTGTGGCCTGCCTGCAGGCCGATACCTTTAAACCCGTTGTGTTGCCCGTGTCCGTAACAGTGGCTATTGCCGAATTTTTAATGGAGATCGACCGTGTCGACTGATTTATCGCTTTTTCATCTAATACTGGAAGCCAGTATTCTGGTGCAGTTTGTAATGCTGGTGCTGGTAATGGCCTCGATTATTTCCTGGTTTGTTATTTTCCAGAAAAACAAATTATTAAAAACGGTTCACGCTGAAGCGGAACGTTTTGAAGACCAGTTCTGGTCGGGGGGGGATCTGAATGAGCTATACACCCAGCTTACCCAGCGCAGGCTAAACCGCGAAGGCATGGAAAAAGTTTTTGAAACCGGCTTCGCAGAATTTGCCCGCTCCTATAAAACCACCACCGACCCGGCTTTTATGATGGCGAGCATTCAGCGCAGCATGAAGGTAGTGCTTTCCCGTGAGGAAGACAAGCTCGAATCTAATCTCACATTGCTTGCAACGATTGGCTCGATCAGCCCGTATGTAGGGCTGTTTGGTACGGTCTGGGGGATTATGAATTCATTCACCGCGTTGGGCGCTGTGCAGAATGCCTCGCTGAATATGGTGGCCCCGGGTATCGCCGAGGCACTTATTGCGACGGCCATGGGGCTGTTTGCGGCTATACCGGCGGTGGTGGCTTATAACCGCTATGCGGATAAGGTTGGGCGGCTGGTTGGGCGATATGAAAATTTTATGGAAGAGTTCACGACGGTGCTACAACGTCAGTCGCAGAAAAAAATGCAGGCAGAAAAAAGGCCGGCTGTAGCGAAGGCTAAAGCGGCGGGAGTTAGCTAGCGATGGCATCGGGGAAAAAACGCAGGCCGATAGCGGAAATCAATGTGGTGCCCTATATCGATGTCATGATGGTGTTGCTGGTTATTTTTATGATTACCGCACCGATTGTGCAGCAGGGCGTGGAGGTTGATCTGCCACAGGCCGCTGCTCAGTCGATATCCCCCGATCAGCAGGAGCCGGTGGTGGTGTCTGTAGATAAAAAAGGTGATTTTTATCTGGATATAGGTGATGAGCCGGACAAACCCGTTGACGCGCAGCTGATGGTGAATAGAATTGCTGCGGTGCGCCAGTTAAAGCCCAAAATACCGGTGCTGGTACGAGGCGACAGAGATGTTGCTTATGGCCGGGTGATTGATGCCATGGTTTTATTGCAACAGGCCGGTGTTGAAAAAGTCGGTTTAATGACAGAGTCGCCCGAATAAAAGAGCCGTCAGAATAATATGCATTCCAGTATTTTCTCCCAGTTTAAAAAACACCCGTTTTTATTTCTACTCTCGCTCGGCCTGCATCTGGGGGTGGTGGCTATACTTGCGATTAGTATGAGCGATACGGCACCGCCTAAAATGCCGGCTGCAGAAAAAGTAGAGACTGTAAAAGCCGTGGTGATCGATGCCAGTGTGGTTGAGAAAGAAGTTCAGAAATTTAAGCAGGCAGAAAAGCGTAAACGCGAGCAACAGACGACGCAGAAAAACAAGCTGGATAATGCGGCAAAAAAAGCCCGCCAGCAACGCGAGAAAGAGGAAAAGCGTCTTACTGAATTGAAACGCAAGGAGAAAAAGCGGCAGAAGGAAATGGTTAAAAAAGAGAAAATTGAGCGGGAAAAGAAAAAGCAGGAACTGGCAAAGCTTAAGCAGCAGCAGAAAGAACTGGAGAAAAAGCGCCAGCAGGAGCAGCAAAAACTGGCAGCGATAGAGAAAAAGCGCGAGGCACAGGAAGAGGCCGACAGAAAGAAAAAGCTTGTAGCACAGGCCGAGGCGAAGCGTAAAGCGGATGCGGCAGAGGCGGAAAAGCGGCGCAAGGTGCAGGAAGCTGAAATGCGCCAGCAAATGCTGGAAGAGGAAAGACGGCTGGTTAAGCAGAGCGCGGAAAATCAGAAACTACTGGTGCAGTATATCTATCAGATACAAAAAAAAGTAGAATTGAACTGGAACGCACCGGCAAGCATGACCTCAGGCTGGTCATGTGAAATAATGGTGGAACAAAACCGCTTTGGTGAGGTGCAAAATGTGCAGATGAAGCAGTGCTCTGGCAGCGATGCGTTTAAGAGTACCGTTGAGCGTGCAGTGCGCAAGGCATCGCCTTTACCCGAAGCGCCGAATAATGATGTATTTGAGAAGAAATTGAAATTTACTTTCAGGCCCGACGTATGAGAATTTTTTTACACCGCTATTTATTGATGTTTTTATTATGGATGTTTTTATTAATGCAGGCTGTTCTGCCAGGGGTTGTGCAGAGCGCATTACGCATTGAAATTACCAAAGGGGCAGACAGCGCAGTACCGATTGCCATTGTACCCTTTCAAATTATTGGCAAGACGGCGCAGAATGCCTCAAAGGTGAGTATTAATGCCTCTGATATTGTGGCTGCCGATTTACGACGCAGTGGTAAATTCTCACCTGTTAAACAGAATAAGCTGCTGGCGCGTCCTAAAGATATAAACGAGGTGAATTACAAATTATGGCGGGTCTCGGGTATTGACCATCTGGTGATTGGAAAACTGAATATCATTCGGCCCAATCATTATGAAATTAGTTTTCGTCTACTGGATGTTTTTAAAGGTACGCAGGTTTTAGGCTTTCAGTTCTCGGCAACGGATCAGACGCTACGCAGTGTTAGTCATCATATCAGCGACCTGATTTACGAAGAAATAACTGGGCAGAAGGGTGCTTTTGATACCAAAATAGCCTACGTGACGGTATTGCGCAAACAGGGTACGCAACCTTCATACAAGTTGCAGGTGGCCGATACGGATGGTTATAAACCGCAGACGGTGTTGAATTCAACGCAACCCATTATGTCACCTTCCTGGTCTCCTGATGGCAGCAAGCTGGTTTATGTTAGCTTTGAAAAGCACAGACCGGAAATATACGTGCAAAACCTGTTTAATCAGCAGCGCACTAAGGTGACGTCATTTGATGGTATTAATGGCGCGCCGGTGTGGTCGCCGAATGGTAAAAAACTGGCGCTTACCTTATCAAAAGGTGGCGCTAACCCGGATATCTATATTATGGATGTTGCCTCAAAAAAGCTTCGCCAGCTAACAAAGCACTGGGGTATCGACACAGAACCGGCCTGGACACCGGATGGCAGTGAACTGCTGTTCACCTCCAGCCGAGCCGGTAATCCGCATATTTATCGTATGCCTGTTAGTGGTGGAACCCCTAAGCGTGTAACGTTTGAAGGTAAGTATAATGTCAGTGCGCAGGTGTCTACTGACGGTAGAACGATGGTGTTTGTACAGGGTGCGGGCAATGTTTTTAAAATTGCCAGTATGGATTTGCAGACCGGTTTTGTGCAGCTTTTAACCGATGGCCCGCTGGATGAATCTCCCAGCTTTGCACCCAATGGCAGTATGATTTTATATGCCACTACCGATAAATTTAAGGGCGTGCTGGCAGCGGTTTCAACCGATGGGCGCTTTCAGCAAAAGCTGGTGCTTTCCGAAGGGGGTGTGCGCGAACCGGCATGGGGGCCGTTTAAAGCCGATTTCTGAGAAATAAACGCAGGGCGTCACGCATTACGGGGGCGTTCTTAATGTAATGATTTTAAAATATTAATGAATAAATTGACTGGGAGAAAATAATGCAATTTACAAAACTGGTGCCTGCACTTATGTTAGTGGGTCTGTTATCGGCCTGTACTGATCCTGAAAATGTACGCGAGGACCCTGTTGATACACCGCAGACAGACCAGCAAGATGGTGCGGAGACGGGTGGCCTGGACGGTGCAAATACAGGGGATGGTACGGCTTTAAATGGACCAACGGTTTCTTATGAAAAATCGGCCATTAATGATGCAAATAATGTACTGGCAGAAAAGGTCATTTATTTCGACTATGATAGTGATCAGATTACGCCTGAGTACCAGGAGCTGATTATGCACCATGGCAAGTACCTGGCGGCAAATGCTGATATGTCAGTGCGCCTTGAAGGCCATGCCGATGAGCGTGGTAGCCCGGAATATAATATCGCACTGGCCAATCGTCGAGCGCAATCGGTACGCCGTCTGGTGATGTTTCAGGGGGTGAATGCAGATCAGGTCTCGGTGATCAGTTATGGCGAGGAAAAGCCAGTGGCTCTGGGACATGATAATGAGTCCTGGCGCCTGAATCGTCGTGTAGAACTGGTATACGAAGCGAAATAAAGCGCTGTATCCGATCAAAACTGGACCGGTATTGGCTGTGCCGTCCTGCCAGATCAGGCCTTGTGCCTGTTTTCTGGCAGATATACGACGAAACAGATTCAGCTTGTCAGTTGTTATTGGTAAATATGTGCCTGCACCTGTAAACTCACGCTTTCTGATTTTGCCAGCCATTTTGTTTGCCAATGGTTAAATCTGGGAAAATCAGTTGAGTCTGGAAAGTCTACACATTTTTTTGCGCCCAACTGATTAATTCAGGTGATTAATCTGGGTGAATTAATTCGGGTTAAATCCGGAAAATATTTAAATCAGAACCCCTTCAATTTTTTATTAATCATGCCTCAGGCCCGATAATGTCATTAAAATATGTAACACTGTTTTTGAAACCACTGATTGCACTCATGCTGCTTGGCACCATGAGTGCTTCATCATTTGCTGCAAAAGATACCACAGATATTGAGCGACGTTTAGGTCGGCTGGAGAACCTGATGAGCAGTCAGGTGTTAATGGAGCAGTCTCAACGGCTGGAGCAAATTCAGCAGGAACTCTCCAGTTTACGTGGTTTACTGGAGGCTCAGGAGCACCAGCTGGGGTTAATTAAACAACGTCAACGCAACCTGTATCAGGATATGGATCGTCGCCTGAATGATCTGGAGATTCAGGGGGGTGGCGCAGGCACGTCGTCTAATGCAATACCTTCACCCGAGGGTGGTGCTGAGGGTTCTGTCTCACCTGGCGGTTCACCGGTACCCCCTCCAGGTGGCTCATCGGTGCCCCCTCCGGGTAGTGCAACGTCGGCTTCTGCGGGTGTTGCCGCGATGGGTGCGGGTATTGTAGAAGGTGATAAAAATGGCAAGGCGGCTTATTCCTCGGCCTTTAATACATTAAAGGAAGGCAAGTACCCGCAGGCGATTAAATCATTTAAAGCGTTTTTGCAAAACTACCCTGACAGTATTTACAGGGCGAACGCGCAGTACTGGTTAGGCGAAGCGTATTCGGTGTCAAGAGAGTATAAAACCGCGCTTAAAGCGTTTCAGAAAGTGATTAGCGAGTATCCTGAAAGTACTAAAGTGGAAGGCTCGATGCTGAAAATAGGTTTTACCTATTTTGAAATGAAAAACTGGGCCTCTGCGCGAACCGCACTTGATAATGTTATCCGCAAATTTCCGGGTACCACCGTTTCGCGCAAAGCCAAAGAGCGGCTGCAGCGCATGAAGCGTGAAGGTCGTTATTGATACCCTTATATTTCAGGCACTTTAAATTGTTGTTAGTGAGCGTCTGAATCATGTCACCTACGGGGCAAAGCGAAGCCCGTTTACGTCTTACCGAGCTGTTTTTCTCTTTACAGGGAGAGTCCTCTTTTGTTGGTTTGCCGAGCGTTTTTGTGCGCCTGACAGGCTGCCCATTGCGCTGTGGTTATTGCGATACAGAGTATGCCTTTAGCGGCGGTGAGTGGCTTGCGTTGCCTGAAATAATGCAGCAGGTCAAACATCACAATGCGCAATATGTCTGTGTGACGGGTGGAGAGCCTCTCGCGCAGCGTGACTGTGGTGAACTGCTAAAGCGCCTGTGTGATGTCGGCTATCGTGTTTCCCTTGAAACATCAGGTTCGTTGGATATTGCCGGGGTAGATTCACGGGTTCATCGAATAATGGATATTAAAACACCGGACTCAGGAGAGGAGTCGAAAAATCGCTATGCCAATATCGAGCAATTGTGTGATAAAGACGAAGTGAAATTTGTGCTCTGTAGCCGAAGTGATTACGACTGGGCTAAAGGCATTTTAAAAAAATACAGTTTGCAGGATAAATGTCAGGTGTTGTTTTCACCTGTGCATGCGTCGGCGGGTGAGCTGGCTCACCGTGGTTTGCCACCGGGAGACCTGGCGGACTGGATAATTAATGATCAGCTGAATGTTCGCTTTCAACTGCAGCTGCATAAATATTTGTGGAATGATGAGCCTGGTCGATAAGCCGGATCAATAAGCGGGGCCGATAAACAAAGAGAGAAATGAGCAGTATTAAGACAAATAAAAAAGCGGTTGTGCTGGTATCTGGCGGGCTGGATTCCACAACGGTACTGGCTGTTGCAAAAGCGCAGGGATACGCATGTTATGCGTTAAGCTTTGACTATGGGCAACGCCACCGTTCTGAACTGGTGGCGGCCAGCAATATCGCGGATGTAATGGGCGTGGTTGAGCACCAGACATTGCAGCTGGATTTGAACGTGTTCGGAGGCTCAGCACTTACGGATACCCGTATTGCGGTGCCTGAAACGCATACAGAGGGCATTCCGGTTACTTATGTGCCAGCACGGAATACTATATTTTTATCGATGGCAATGGCCTGGGCTGAAGTGCTGGAAGCGGAGGATATTTTTATAGGTGTGAACGCGGTGGACTATTCAGGGTATCCGGATTGTCGGCCCGAGTTTATTGATGCATTTGAAAAAATGGCAAATTTGGCGACAAAAACCGGTGTAGAAGGGCATCAGTTGAAAATTCAGACACCGCTGATCGATTTGAGCAAAGCGCAGATTATCCAGCTGGGTATGGGCAATGGAGTGGATTACGCGCTTACGGTCTCATGTTACAGCGCAGATGCTGATGGCAGAGCTTGTGGGGTCTGTGATTCCTGCCGTTTACGCCGCCAGGGCTTTGAGGGCGTGGATGTTGCGGACCCCACGCGCTATCAGGATAAATAAAGACAATTAAATATAATCAATGGCTTGTTTTTCCCGAAAATTCAGGTAATATACGCGCCTCCCTGAAGAGGCAAATGTAATTCAGGGCAAGAATATTTATCGGTAAGCTCAGTTGAGTTATCGGCGGGCAAGGAGCTGATAACGCCAGACAGGAGGTCTGGCAGGCAAACTGGTTACGTTAAGAGAGGACAGGAGTCCGAACGCCAGTGAAATTATTAAGTGTAAAAATATGGGCCGTTAGCTCAGTTGGGTTATTGGCGGGCAAGGAGCCGATAACGCCAGACAGGAGGTCTGGCCGGCAAACTGGTTATGTTAAGAGAGGACAGGAGTCCGAATGCCAGTGAAATTATTAAGTGTAAAAATATGGGCCGTTAGCTCAGTTGGTAGAGCACCGGACTTTTAATCCGATGGTCCCGCGTTCGAGTCGCGGACGGCCCACCATATAAATTAGAGATCTGCCTAA
>UOFJ01000231.1_pt1 | contig 12060 bp, 11 predicted proteins | sample 1988251 | NCBI WGS metagenome assembly UOFJ01 (sample SAMEA4712194, study PRJEB27164) | hydrothermal vent metagenome | biome: marine basaltic hydrothermal vent biome; feature: marine hydrothermal vent; material: mineral | place: Pacific Ocean | collected 2011-06-14/2011-07-23 | depth 1689 m
TCATTCGCCGCTATTTCAGCCACCGCAGTTTCAGCCACCACATTAGCGCCCTCTTCAGCTGCAGGCGTGAGTGCCTCTGGCTGGAGCATTTCACGCAAAACCTGTGCACCCTGCACAAACGAACCACTTAATATCAGCACTCGCGCGCGGCGCAGATTCCACTCAAATTTCGGTTGATCCAGGGGGGGGCGATCCAGGTCCGACATTAAATCAGCCGCATTTTTCACATCCCCCTGCAACAGGCTGTAATCAACCAGTAAATAACGCACTTTGGCCGGCACAACAGATAAACTCGGCAATTTCTCCGACTCCGTAAATAACCGGTTAACCAGCTGCAACGACTGATCGCTGGTTTCAATTAACGACACCAGCTGCATCATCGCCTGTTCTCTATGTGCTAACTGTTTTGACTTTAGCGATAAAACAGCAAACAGCGATTTTGCTATGATGGGTTCACTCAAATACACATTACTGGCCAGAGTATACCAGCTCGCATCATCCCCTCTCAACAGGCCTTTATTGTTTGCCGCCTTATTCGCGATATTTAAATAAAGATCCCATAGGGTATCTGCTTTTATTTCAACACCGCCAATCTGTACAACCGAATCAGACAGGTTAATCTCCCTGTCTGATAACAGGTTTTCCAGCAGGAAAATAGCCTGCTCAATATCATCCGCCGCCACTGCCGCAACCAGCGCCACATATTCCAGCAGCGCTTTACGCTGCGCATCATCTGTAACACTCACCAGCTCAAGCTGCACGTGATCAAGTACATCTGCAGGGCTAATCGTTTTCGCCTTGAGTTGTGCCAGTAAAATAAGCGCCTGAGCCTGCGGTGTTCCAATTTTTTTAAGTTTTACAATCGCTTCATCATAGTGTTTAAGCTGGATCAGCAACTGCGCCTGCAACTGCAACCAGAACACACCGTCTTCATTTTTTAATTCACCATAATCCTGCTGGTAACGGCGCATCGCAATTTGGGTATCTTTTACCATACCCTGGTTTAAATACACCTGAATAATAATTCGCCGCCAGCTCGCCAGTGTATCTGTGTTCACCAGCTCGCTGGCATTCCACAATAACTGACGTGTTTCATTGAGCACAATTTCATAGTGCTTGAGTGCCATTAAAGCCCGCAACCGTGCAATTAAAAACCAGTTTCTATCCGCTGTTGCGACATTAAAATTTGCAAGTTTTTCTTTTTGCTCAAGCACTCTGTGATCAATAAGCTGCCATTTGCGCATGTACTGTAACAGCGTAATTCTTTTCTGCTCCCAGTAAAGCCACGCCAATGGGTTGCTCTTGTCATACACTGGCTGCTCTCGCTGTAAATAACTGTAAGCAAGACCAGGCGCGCGCAATACAACCAGCTCATTAATGTTTTTAAAATGCTTTTCTCTTTCCTGCGCGTTTTTTTCAGTTAGACTGCCACTCTCAGCTTCTTCATCGGGTTCTTCAAGCTGTTTTTCAGACTGTTTTTCAGACTGTTTTTCAGACTGTTTTTCAGACTGTTTTTCAGACTGTTTTTCAGACTGTTTTTCAGACTGTTTTTTAGTGGGTTCTTTATGCGTTTTTTTCGCAAGAGACTTAGCCTCTAACGCTTTTTCCTCTATAACAGCACGCTCACCCGCTGCTTTACTATTCACGGCTTTATTTTGCGCATTGTTATCCGCAGGATCTGTGCTTTGTTTTTGTATAGCGGGCAAGGCTTTAGTATTATCTATGTCATCAAACGCTGTTTTACCATATAAAGGATCAGACATTACAGGCATGCTCACCAGCAGTGTGCAACTAAGCAGCAGGTATAGGGTTTTAAAAATAACGTTTGACTGTTTCATATCTAACTGAGTATATAGTTTTTATTATTATAAAATTTTCATCTGCCGAAAAAATGCACCCGTAAATATGGATAAGCTGAATAGCTATAGAGCACCTGTATTTTTAAATCAAAAAAAAGGGCACAAAAAATGCGCCCCCTTTTTAGTAGTTACAACAAAACCCGTTTGCTTATAACTTTTCTTTAATACGAGCCGCCTTACCAGTAAGACCACGCAGGTAGTAAAGTTTGGCACGACGCACTTTACCGCGACGCTTCACTTCAATTTCACCAATCAGTGGGCTGTAGGTCTGAAACACCCGCTCAACGCCTTCACCGTTTGATATTTTACGCACCGTAAATGCCGAGTTCAGGCCTCGATTACGCTTTGCTATCACCACACCTTCAAAGGCCTGTAAGCGTTCACGATCGCCTTCTTTAACACGCACCTGTACAACAACTGTGTCGCCAGACGAAAACGTCGGGACCTCTCGGGTCATCTGTTCAGCTTCAAGCTCTGCGATGATGTTACTCATGAGTCTTACTCCAAAAATGTAAATTCGGTATCTAATGTAACGGTTCAGTCACTGTTTTCGCGTTTAAAAGAATCCAGTAACTGCTTTTGTTTTTCTGTCAGATCAAGGCATTCCAGTAGTTCCGGTCGCCTTAACCATGTTCGCCCCAATGACTGCTTTAATCGCCACTGTTCTATATTCTGGTGGTTTCCACTTAATAATACCGGTGGTACCGAACGACCATCAACCACCTCTGGTCGTGTGTAATGCGGGCAATCCAGCAGGCCCTGCATAAACGAATCCTGCTGCGCTGAGCTTTCATCTCCCAGCACCCCTGGAATCATCCGGGCAATGGCATCAATCAACACCAGTGCAGGTAGCTCTCCGCCACTGAGCACATAATCGCCTATCGAGCACTCTTCATCAATATACGTGTCGATAATGCGCTCATCTATTCCCTCATATCGCCCGGCAATTAGAATCAGCCCCGGCTGGCTGGAAAATTCGATAACATCCTGTTGAGTTAGCGGTTTACCCTGCGGACTCATATAGATAACTTTTGCCGTTACGCCGCTTTGCATGACGGCATTTTTGGCCGCTAAAATAGCCGCTTTAAGTGGTTCCACCTTCATCAGCATGCCAGGACCACCGCCATAAGGGCGATCATCTACGGTGCGATGCCGGTCTTCGGTGTAATTTCTGGGGTTCCAGCTATGCAGCTGAAGCTGGTCATTTTTAACCGCTCTACCCAATACACCAAAGCTCGCAACACGTTCAACCATTTCAGGAAAGAGTGTTACGACATCAAATCTCATGTATTCAACCTGCTATCCAGATTTATGAAACACGAAGGCTCATGAAACACGAAGGCCTTGTATTTAAAACTCAGGATCCCAGTCAACTTTAATCTGCTTTGCCTGTAAATCCACTTCCACAACAGCATGCCCAATGGTAAAAGGGATTAATCGCTCCCTCTCCCCCATAACAACCAGTACATCATTAGCACCGGTTTCAAGCAAATGGTGCACTGTACCCAGTGCGACACCGTCTGTGTTTACCACATTCAGGCCCTCAAGCTGGTGCCAGTAATATTCATCCGCCGCCAGCTGCGCTAGCTGATTGTGGAATATGGCAATTTCATCACCACTATAAAGCATTGCTTCATTGCGCTCATTCAGCCCCATCAGCTTTGCGACAATTGTTTTACCCTGGCGCTTACCACCCTCAAGCTCAACCTCCTGCCATTGCCCCTGATGCTTTATCTGCCAGCGGCCATATTCGACAATTTTCTCGCGCGGGTCGGTAAAAGAATGCACTTTCACCCAGCCTTTCACGCCAAAAACACCGGATATTTTACCCAGCAAAATCAGTCTATTAGCGCTTATCTCTGCACCAGAGTCCAGTTCTGACATCGGCTCATCCACGGCATTTCAAAAGCAAACGGTCGTGCCTGCAACTATGCCTGTGCCTGTGTCTCTATTGCTGGGGCTGGGGCTGCTGGGGCTAACACTGCTGCCTCGCGCGCCTGCTTAATCAGCTTGCCAACACGTTCAGAGGTGCCAGCACCCTGAGAAACCCAATGCTCAATGCGATCAAGGCTTAGCTCCAGGTTTTTTTCTGCTCCGCGTGCCATCGGGTTAAAATAGCCTACACGTTCGATATAACGACCGTCACGACGCATGCGCGAGTCAGTTACAACTACATGATAAAAAGGTTTTTTCTTAGCGCCGCCGCGTGATAAACGAATGGTTACCATTAGTATCTATCTCAAAATATGTTAATGTAAGTACACACAAAGTATGCCCACCGTGAGACCTTCCGGTCACGGGAAAAGCGGGATTTTAGAGGTTTTTAGTGCTGAGAGCAAGCTGTTTTTAGATCTGCTCTTAATGTTAAGCACTTTGTTTCCATTACCACTCTACATCCCCATGCCAGGCGGCATTTTTCCCTGCATCATCTTCATCATCTTTGCCATACCGCCGCCTTTCATTTTTTTCATCATTTTTTTCATCTGTTGCTGCTGCTTCATCAGCTTGTTCACTTCCTGCACTTTCACACCCGCACCTGCCGCTATGCGTTTTTTGCGAGAACCTTTGATAATATCGGGAAAAGCCCTTTCTTTAGGCGTCATGGACTGAATAATCGCAATCAGGCGCTGCACATCCTTATCATTCACCTTGTCTTTCAGGTTAGCCATCTGCCCGCCCATTCCCGGCAACTTATCGAGCAGCCCTCCCAGCCCTCCCATATTCATCATCTGCTCCATCTGCGACTTCAGGTCATTAAAGTCAAAGCCATGGCCTTTTTTAAACTTTGTCGCCAGCTTTGCCGCTTCTTTCACATCCACACTGCGCTGAACCTCTTCAACCAGGCTCAGCACATCGCCCATGCCAAGAATTCTTGAGGCCAGTCGATCGGGGTGAAACGGCTCCAGTGCCTCGACTTTTTCGCCTGCACCGAGAAACTTAATCGGTTTACCGGTAATCTGGCGTATCGAGAGTGCAGCCCCCCCTCGTGCATCACCGTCTGTTTTGGTCAGTATCACCCCGGTAAGCTCAAGCGCCTCATTAAAGGCTTTAGCCGTATTGGCTGCATCCTGGCCGGTCATACTATCCACAACAAACAGGGTTTCTACAGGCGTAATTTGCTGATGAATCTGCTGAATTTCACGCATCATGTCTTCATCAATGTGCAAACGACCGGCTGTATCCACTAACAACACATCATGAAACTGTTTTTTCGCAGCATCGAGCGCCGCACGGGCTATATCAACTGGCTTTTGCTCTTTTTCACTGGGGTAAAATGTTGCCCCCACCTGTGTCGCCAGGGTCTGTAGCTGCTTAATCGCCGCTGGGCGATATACATCACAGCTCACTACCATGACTTTCTTTTTATGCCGATCCTGTAATAGTTTGGCTAATTTAGCGACTGTGGTGGTTTTACCCGCACCCTGTAGCCCCGCCATCAGCACAACCGCTGGAGACTGAGCACTCAGGTTTAGCGCTTCATTGGCCTCACCCATGGTGCTGACCAGCTCTTCGTTAACAATTTTTATCAGTGCCTGCCCGGGAGACAGACTACTCATAACTTCCTGACCAACCGCACGCTGCTTTACCCGCTCAACAAAATCACGCACCACGGGTAGCGCCACATCGGCCTCCAGCAGCGCCATGCGAACATCGCGCATCGAGTCCTTAATGTTATCTTCGGTGATTCGGCCCTGACCACGCAGGTTTTTAATGGTTTTGGCCAGACGATCGCTAAGACTATCAAACATGATTTCTATCCAGAGTTAATCAGCAAATGTTAAAAGAGCGGAGATTATATCTGAAAATGATCATCACTGGCTAAATGACATAACCCACGCCGGCCTTCGAGTGCATCGACGCACTGTTGAAAAATCTGTTTTTCAGCGCCCGGCTTGAGGTGAGATATGCCTATTTTAGGCTGATGCCGGAGCTTTTGCAGGTCGGCCGCCAACAAACTCGGACAATAATGCTTTGCCAGTTTCGCCAGTTCAAGCTCCTGCTCACCAAAAGCAACCTCAATAATCATGAAGTCCACCGCATCAAGCTCATTGAGTCGACGCCATAAACTCTCATTAGTACAGGTGTCCCCACTGTATGCAAAACAGGCCTGTGTTGTTTCAATCACAAATGCTGAGGCCGGTACGGTATGGTTTACATCAATCATCTCCACTCTGCGCTCTCCCAGCACAACCTCATCTCCCGGGTTCATTTCAATAAATTTAAGCACCGGCGAGATTTTATCCGGCAACTGCGTAAAATCGGGCCACAGCTCCCAGTTAAACACGTGCTGCTTAAGTGTCTTAATCGTTTCCGCTCGCGCATGCACCAGCAGTGGCCGATTCAGTAAATCGGCGAAAAGTGTATCCACCAGCAGGGGAATGCTCAGCACATGATCCATATGGCTGTGGCTAATGAAAACATGACGAATCTGGCGCATTTCCTCTATTGTAAGGTCGCCCACACCGGTACCTGCATCCAGCAAAATATCATCATCGATTAAATAGGATGAAGTTCGCAACCCCTTTGCGATACCCCCACTGCATCCCAGAACACGTAATTTCATAGATTTTCTCTACAGGGTTTCTCTAAGAATCAAAAGCATTAATATAAATGCTAGCACGCCATCACAGAAATGCAGCAAACAGGCGGATTTAAAGGCCTTTGCCCACCTTTAGTTTAACGAAGCGTGAACTTTCTCACAACCCCCCACACTAACGCCCTGTGCACCTTACACCGCATCAGCCAATCAGAGTAGTTACAGCATCAACGCTTTACCTTATACTATGTCGCCTGGAGCAATTATATTGAACAATTATCCTGAACAATTACACTGAGCAATTACACTGAACAATTACACTGGAACAACTAAATGAGTTTTTTCGACTAACATGAACGCAATCACCAGCCTTATTGCTTTTGCGCTTTACCTGACCTCAACGCTGGCCCTGTTCATGCGCCTCAGGGGCAGCCCCGAGGGCGGCAATTACTTTAGCCGTAAACCCGTCGCCACTTTGCTCCTGCCGGGCTTTGCTGCGGTAATTTTGCATGGTTTCGTATTATATACCCAATTAACCGCCAGTAACGGCTTTCAACTCGGTATCCTTGATGCCCTGTCGTGTGTGTTTATCGTTATTAGCCTGCTGGTACTGCTCATGTCGATTAAGCGCCGTACAGAAATTCTCGCCGTGTTTATTCTGCCTTTCTCGGCCCTTGCCCTGCTCATTCAAAACCTTTCCGAACCCAGCTATATACTCCCATACGATGCACCACAGGGCCTGAAAATCCACGTTCTGGTGTCCATTATCGCCTACAGCATACTGGGCCTTGCGGCCTGTATCGCTATTATGCTCTCATTACAAAACCGCCTGCTCCACCATCACCACCCTGGTGGCTGGCTGAAAAAAATTCCACCGCTACAGACCATGGAAAAACTCCTGTTTGATTTTATTGCTGCAGGCTTTATTGGCTTAACCATTGCCCTGGGTAGCGGCTTTGTGTTTCTGGATGACCTGATGGCTCAGCACCTGGCGCATAAAACCGTGCTCAGCGTTATCGCATGGCTGGTATTTGCCATTCTGCTGACAGGGCGTTTCACTTTGGGCTGGCGAGGCCGCACAGCCATTCGCTGGACCCTTAGCGGCTTTGCAAGTTTGATGCTGGCCTACTTCGGCAGTAAGATTGTATTAGCGTTTTTCGTCTCCTGATAACATAGTTCAGATAGCCTTAACTCAAATCGCTTTAACCCATTAATGTTCATATTACTTGATTTTACTCGGCCCAGACTAACCGGCCAGCTTTAAGGACACACCTTGGACCACATTGCCACCAGTACACTTTTCACCCTCCTGGGCCTGCTTATTCTTCTATCTGGCCTGTTCTCCAGCTCTGAAACCGGGCTGATGTCGCTAAACCGCTATCGCCTGAAGCATCTCGCGGAAAAGGGCAATCGGGGTGCACGGCTGGCAAAAAAGCTACTGGAACGCCCCGACCGCCTGCTCGGCCTGATCCTGTTAGGCAACAATTTTGTGAATATCCTGGCCTCCGCCATTGCCACTATCCTTTCCATGAGACTGCTGGGTGAATCCGGTATCGCGGTTGCCACGGGCCTGCTCACCTTTGTAATTTTAATATTTGCCGAGGTTGCACCAAAAACATTAGCCGCACTTCACCCTGAGCGCATCGCCTTCCCCGCAGCCTATGTATACACACCACTGCTTAAAGCCACCTATCCCCTGGTGTATGTTATAAATATGATTGCCAATGGCCTGTTAAAAATGCTTGGCGTTAATCCTGAACAAACTAAAAAAGAGGGTGTCAGTGTTGAAGAGCTACGCAGTGTTGTAATGGAAACCAGCCATCTGGTACCCCAGAAACACCAGGACATGCTACTCGGTTTACTCAACCTTGATAAAGCCACCGTAGACGACATTATGGTTCCGCGCAATGAAATCACCGCACTGGACCTGCAAGATAGCTGGGAGGATATTATTGATGACCTGACCACCTGCCAACGCACTCGATTACCCGTTTATCGGGGCGATATCAACAACCTGCTTGGCATCATCCACATGCGCCGTGTCATAAATTTATTAACCCGCAATGAGCTAACGCCTGAGAACCTTGAAAACCAGATTCGAGAAGCCTACTTTATTCCTGAGGGCACCTCCCTTTATCAGCAACTCATTAATTTCCAGAAAAACAGACGTCGCACCGCATTAGCGGTCGATGAATATGGCGACATTCAGGGGCTGGTCACATTAGAAGACATCCTTGAAGAGGTGGTTGGTGAATTTACAACCGACTCACCCATAAATAACAGCAGCATTATTAAACAGGACGATGGCAGCTATCTCATTGCCGGCAACACACATATCCGTGAAATCAACCGCAACTTGAACATATCCCTGCCATTAGAGGGCCCCAAAACCTTAAATGGGCTTATCCTTGAGTACCTTGAATCCATCCCAACAACAGGCACCACCCTGTTAATTGCACACCACCCAATAGAAGTCATAAAAACACTGAATAATGCCGTGCAGATGGCGCGCTTAATGCCCAGTTTAATAACCGAACCCAACCTGGAAAACAGCGACAGTTCAGAACACACCTTCCCGGAGAATTAATTGGCCAAAGCAAAACAACAATACCAGTGCAATAACTGCGCAGCAGTGCATAATAAATGGGCGGGCCAGTGTGGTGACTGTGGTGAATGGAATACCCTTGTAGAAAATCTGGTTGAAAAAACCAGCAATACCAGTAACAGCTCACGATTTGCAGGCTATGCCGGACAGTCTGTCGTGCAGGACATGCACGACATTCAGCTGGAAGCAGAACCACGCTGCCCCACCGGCATTGTTGAGCTGGACCGCGTACTGGGCGGGGGCATGGTACATGGCTCGGTGGTACTCATGGGGGGCAGTCCGGGCATTGGTAAATCAACCCTGCTCACACAGACACTGGCCACCCTTGGGCAAAAAATGAGCGCCCTGTATGTAACCGGCGAAGAATCCCTGCAACAGGTTACCCTACGTGTGCGCCGATTAAACCTGCCCGACAATTGCTTTAAGCTCTTAACCGAAACCTGTGTTGAGCGCATCATACAGCTGGCCAAAAAAGACCGGCCACAGGTGATGGTCATCGACTCAATCCAGACCATTTACACCGAACTTCTACAATCGGCCCCGGGCGGGGTCGCCCAGGTGCGGGAAAGTGCCGCACAACTGGTACGCTTTGCAAAACAGACCAACACCGCACTTTTTCTGGTGGGCCACGTCACCAAAGAGGGCACTCTGGCCGGACCCCGTGTTCTGGAGCACATGGTAGACACCGTTCTGTATTTTGAAGGCGACGCCGGGGAGCGCTATCGCATGATACGCGCCATCAAAAATCGCTTTGGTGCGGTCAATGAACTCGGCCTGTTTGCCATGACCGAGGAGGGTCTCAAAGCCGTTAGCAACCCTTCAGCTATTTTTTTATCCCGCCACGAAACACCTGTCCCGGGTAGCGTGATTACCGTAACCCGCGAAGGCAACCGCCCCCTGCTCATTGAAGTACAGGCACTGGTTGACGAATCTCACCTTGGCAACCCACGGCGCGTAACCCTTGGACTGGATCAGAACAGACTCTCCATGCTACTCGCCGTACTACACCGTCACGGCGGCATTCCCATGTATGACCAGGATGTATTTATCAATATCGTGGGGGGCGTGCGCGTAACTGAAACCGCCGCAGACACCGCCATGTTACTCGCCATTCTTTCCAGCTTCCGAGACCAGCCACTGCCACAGAAACTGTTTACCTTTGGTGAAATTGGCCTTGCCGGCGAGATACGCCCCGTACCCAACGGCCAGGAAAGGCTAAAAGAAGCCACCAAGCACGGTTTTACCCACGCCCTCATTCCCAAAGGCAATATGCCCAAAGCACGCGATATACCCACCGATATGGAAATCATTGCCGTCAGTCGAGTGAGCGAGTTGCTGGATATTTAGTCATAATGTCGAAAAAACTAACACTTTATAATAGCTCGCCCAATATAAATCCACATCGAGGTTTAAAAATTTGCGCTATCTGCGTGTTACAAAAAGAATTCATCCTTATCTGGCAAAAATATTGCATAATCAATAGAATGTATTTAAAACATCCACTTAGCAGGTATACCGGAAATGATTAAAACAAAAAACACACCGCTCTGGGTCTTTCTCGCATTCTCAGCTATTGAAAGTCGTAAAGGAGCCATGATCCTGATCTGGTCGTGCGTGCTTTTTTCAATATACAGCCTGCCCTGGGTATTGCTGCTGGGTGATACACTGGGCGAAACCGCCCGATTCATCCTTTTTGTTGATGACTGGAGCTGGATTGGCATGATGATACCGATCACACTCTGGTACTGTGCCAGCCTGATATGGATGGACAAAAATAACGGATGGTCACCCAGGCCCGCTGGCGCTGAGGCTTAAGCCTGAACTGAGTACAGGCACCTCTATTAGTTGCCTGTACTCGTTACTAACAATCGTCACTAACAATCGCTTTTTAATGAGTGCCTCACAGACAGCCTCACAGACAGCCTCACAGACAGATATAATGCTATATTTTAATATACGTCCAGCCCTCATTCACCCGTTTCACAACCTGATCAATCGCAGTCGCAGACCCCTGATGTACCGCATTAATTAAATCGGGTTCAAGCCCCCGTTCCCGCAAACGCTCAATCGCATTTGCACAGGCAATAAACTTGATATTCGGATAACGAACACTGATATTTTTCACTCGTTCGGCGTAAGGGGTTACCCCCTTTCTAAATAAATCCAGCCCGCCCGCATTGGCAATAATCTCCAGCTCTATATCCTGCGGATTATTCTTATATTGCACCATCAAAGCCTCTGCCTCATCCAGCGTTTTTCTAAATTTAGCATTATCACGTTGACCAATATGCAGAATAAATTTTGCCGGCTTTGCAGTCAACGAGGCGTCTGCCTTTTCCTGCACAAGCCGCCCGGACAACCCCGCCTGCTCGGCTACCACACCCGGTGAGTGCATCAGATCACTGCTTATCCAGCCACTGGAAAACGCCACCACCAAAAATGCCATATACGCTGCAAGACGATAATTAGCGACCACGGGCTTTGCCCGCTCTACTGGTTTAACACCTTTATACGCATCATTTAACTGCATTTTCAGAATATACAGATCATCAAGCGTCTGGCGTAACTGTGAATCATCCTGCAGGGCTTTTTCAAATTCAATTTTTTCATTACCCTGTAACTCACCATCCACATAGGCATTAATCATTTCATCAGAAAATTTCATGGCTACTTCACCACTCTTAGTTTGTTTTGAATACCTGCGCGTTGCGCACAATAAAGCACATTTTCAGGCTGCTGTCGCCGCCTGGCAATACTTTGCCTCAACGCACAACGCGCTCTGTTTAAACGGCTCATTACCGTACCAATGGGCACCTGTAAAATACCTGCCACCTCACTGTAACTTAAACCATCCAGATCAATTAAAGCCACCACCTGGCGCTGCGCATTAGGCAGGCCCGCCATCGCATCGCGCACCATTACATCAACCTGGTGCACCAACATAACATGCTCTGGCGATGCGCCATCGGCAATCACAACATTCTCAATATCTTCACTGGGCTTAGCTTTACGCAAATACCCCAGCCAGACATTATTCAAAATAGTGTACATCCAGCCAT
>UOFJ01000194.1_pt1 | contig 11935 bp, 9 predicted proteins | sample 1988251 | NCBI WGS metagenome assembly UOFJ01 (sample SAMEA4712194, study PRJEB27164) | hydrothermal vent metagenome | biome: marine basaltic hydrothermal vent biome; feature: marine hydrothermal vent; material: mineral | place: Pacific Ocean | collected 2011-06-14/2011-07-23 | depth 1689 m
AGAATAACGCCTCCATTTTCTCAAACATTGCCGTTATTCGATGATTGATCTCCTCATCATTTGCCGGCATCTCCAGTAGTGTATTCACCATTAAACAGCTCTTTGCCGCCTGATCTTTCTCCATCTGATGCAGAACATACTCAAAAAACAGCCTGATTCGCTTTAATGCTGGCTCATCGGACTCAAGAACCTCTGAAACATCGGTGTATATGTTCTCAAAGTAACTGTCCAGTGCCTCTACAAATATGCCTCGTTTACTCTTGAATGCACCATAGAGGCTCCCGGGCATCAAGCTGGTTGCATCTGTCAGGTCTTTAATCGATGTATTTGCATACCCTTTTAGCCAGAATAGCTGCATTGCACTATTCAAAACCTGCTTCTGATCGAATTGTTGGGGCCTGGCCATGATAGCTCCTAAGTTATTTTAAAAATATATTATAACAATAGTTGAATAATCACTCAATAATAGTTATCATTATTGAATATTCACTCAATTAAAGAGAACTATTATGACTTCATTTCCAGTACACACTATCGAAACCGCCCCTGAAGCTTCTAAGGCACTGCTTCAGCAAACTCAGAACAAGTTTGGATTTATCCCAAATCTTATTGGCATTATGGCCAGCTCACCTGCTATTACTCAGGCTTACCTGAGTGTTGACGAGATCTTTTCAAAATCCTCCCTTTCTTCCACAGAGCAACAGACCGTGCTCTTAACTGTTAGCCACTATCATCAGTGTCAGTATTGTATGGCCGCACACACCGCTATTTCGGGCATGCTTAAGGTAAAACCTGATGTTGTTCAGGCTTTGCGCGATGGTAAGCCTATAAATGACACTAAATTAGAAGCCTTAAGGCAATTTACCTGGCAGATTATTGATAACCGAGGCTGGGTTGCACCAGATGATGTTCAGCCTTTTCTCGATGCGGGATATGAATCATCACATATGCTGGATATACTCGTGGGTGTAGCTCAGAAAACGCTGAGCAATTTCACCAACCACCTCACCGGTACGCCGCTTGATGATGCATTTGCAGAAGTGGCCTGGAAGCCTGAAGAGAAGGCCTGATAACAATCCACAGCTTACATTGGAGTCTGTACTGAATATACACATCATGCACAGCAGAAATTTGTGTGGGTGCGTATATTCAGGCAAAAACCCAACCCTCATATTAACCTAAATTCATCAGTTGAACGCGCAATAACCCGGTAAGCTATTGAAAATATTAGATATTCTATAATCCCATTACTCCACGCTCTCTTGCATCCTGCAACCGCGATATTAGTGCATCCCTGCACGTTACCCGTTCGGTGAAAACGCTACACCTCACTAGCACATCATGTGATATTTGGGAGCACGTTTAGCTATGTCAAAAACACACTCCCTTTTTGACTACGCCCATATTTATAAACAGGCTGCTCTCAGAAGCACACTTTGAGGCGTTCAACCGATGAATTTAGGATTAAGCAGGGAGAGTAATTTTACCTCCTGGCTTAATGTGAGTTCATAACCCATCTCACCCTGTTTATGACATTTAACCTGAAAAACAACTGAGCGCATCGTTGCAAACAGCTTATTGATCATGCTCAACTCAGCATAATATTTCCATAAAAATTACACTTCCAGGTGTAATCTAATTTTCATTCTGGAATAGACTCCATTAAATTTCCCACATGCCTATGATATATTTTATTGCAACCTACGCCTTATTTTAATGTTGTATGAGCCAATATAAATGAATAATATCCCAGTTCTTACCATGCTTATGTTTTTACCTCGCTTTCTAATATCCTTAACACCACAAAAACTGCTTTTTCAGCTTTCGGGTGTTTTTCTCCTGTTCTATTCAAGCCTGGCGCTTTCATTGCCCGAAACACTCAACTGGGTTGGCTGTGGTATTAGCAAAAAATCATACATGACAAAACTTGCAACCGCCTATACCTCTAAAACGGGGATACGCATCGACCTGCAGGGTGGGGGAGCAACACTGGGTATTCGCCAGGTCGGTAAAAAGGCCGCAGACTTCGGGGGTTCATGCCGTTTTCATTTACCGCGTAACAAACAGGAAAAGAACACCGGCTTTGAACCCGTAGCATGGGATGCCCTGGCCATTATAACCAATCCTGAAAATCCACTGGTTAATATCACCCTTGAACAGGTTAAAAAGATATACTCCGGGGAAATTACCCGTTGGGCACAATTGGGCGGTATGGACAAACCCATCAGGCTATATACGCGTAAGGGTAAAATTTCCGGAGTAGGCTACTCTATTCGGTCTATTATTTTTTCAGATGTAGATAAAGATTTCGCTTTTAGTAAACAGTTTAAGTCCAGTACACCGCTTGAAAAAGCTGTTGAATCGGATTTAAATGCCATTGCGATTACCGGCGTCAGCAGTGCGCGACTGAGAAAGGTGAAAATTCTTTCGCTTAATAACAAAACTCCTGATTATAAGTCCATTAAATCGGGTAACTACGCCTTGTATCGACCCTTGTATATTACCTATAACCTGCGTGGGCAAAATATAGACCAGGTTAAGAATTTTATTCAATTTGCACACAGCCGCAAAGGCCGCAAGATAATGGTTGATAATGGCGTTGTACCGTACCTGGATGCGCTGAAACTGGTGATGATACAATCACGCCAATTACTGGAAGCTCAACGTAAAAGCGATATGAATTTAACCTACTAAGGGACGAAAATTAAATAACGTTACAATGACGACTGAAATAGATAGAAAGGAAAGAATGCCCACTATTGAGAAGTCGTCGTAAATACATCCCTGTAGGCTCGGCATCCGCATCCCTGGGGCTGGCGGCGCTCCTCAATAGCGGGCATCCTTTCCCGTGGACCTGTTAGCCCGTTTATACGGCCAGCATTTTTCGGGAAATTTTTTGCTTCCTCTAATTGATCAGTAAGACTAACTACAAAAACTTACGACTTTTACGTATCAATATTCATCGCCGCCAGCGCATTTTCTTCGATAAACGCTCGACGAGGCTCTACCTGATCCCCCATAAGTGTCGTAAACACCTCGTCAGCCGCCACTGCATCTTCAATTTTTACCTGCAGCATTCGTCGCGTTTCCGGATTCATTGTGGTGTCCCAAAGCTGATCAGGATTCATTTCACCCAGACCCTTATAGCGCTGTATATTTAAACCCTTGCGTGCTTCATCAAACAACCAGTTTTTAACATCCGAAAGATCCTTCACTGGCTGAGTTTTCTCGCCCCGTTGAATATATGAGCCTTTTGCAAATAAACCCTCAAGCTTTTTATACAGCTCTGCCATCAGTAAATAATCAGCACTTTCAAAAAAATCAGTCGTAAACACCGTAAGATGATCTAGCCCATGCACAATTTTTGTAATTTCCAGCTGATGAGCACTGGCTCCTTCAATCAGCTGATAACTCATCTTGTACTCAACCCCTGATGGCTTTGATTTATCTAATAAAATCAATAAGTTATCTAAATATTCCTGGATTTTAACCGCATCCTCAAGATCATCCACAACAAGCGATGCCATATTTGATAGCTGTTTAAGAATACTCTCATCATAACGTCGCGATAAGCGCTTTATGACGGTTTGTACTGTCATATACGATTTAACCAGTTCTTCCAGTGCCGTCTCAGATATCGCTGGCGTGTCTTTTTGTACATGAAGCTTTGCATTAGCCAGTGCCAGGGTTAATAAATAACTATTTAACTCCTGATCATCCTTCACATAACGCTCCTGTTTGCCTTTTTTCACTTTATACAGGGGAGGCTGGGCTATATAAATATAACCTCGTTCTATTAATTCGGGTACCTGGCGATAAAAAAATGTGAGCAACAGCGTTCTAATATGTGATCCATCCACATCCGCATCCGTCATAATAATAATACGGTGATATCTAGTTTTATCTGGATTAAATTCATCCTTGCCAATACCACAACCCAACGCTGTAATGAGTGTGCCTACCTCTGCAGAACCCAGCATTTTATCAAACCGGGCTTTCTCAACGTTCAGGATTTTGCCTTTTAGTGGCAAAATAGCCTGCGTACGCCGATCACGGCCCTGTTTGGCCGAGCCCCCCGCAGAGTCTCCTTCCACCAGGTAGAGTTCAGACTGCGCAGGATCTTTTTCCTGACAATCCGCCAGCTTACCGGGAAGGCCCGCAATATCTAATGCACCTTTACGCCGCGTCATTTCACGCGCTTTACGTGCTGCTTCTCGTGCTCGCGCTGCCTCCACAATTTTCATTGTAATAGCGCGCGCATCACCGGGTCTTTCAACAAGAAATTCCTGGAATTTCTCGTTCATCGCCGCTTCTACAGCCGATTTAACTTCCGATGAAACCAGCTTTTCCTTGGTTTGAGATGAGAATTTAGGATCTGGAACCTTTACTGATAGAACGGCTGTTAAACCTTCTCTGGCATCATCGCCCGTAGTATTCACTTTATTCTTCTTAGAAACGCCTTCCCGATCCATATACTGATTTAAACTACGCGTAAGAGACCCTCTAAACCCGGCCAGATGGGTCCCGCCATCCTTTTGAGGAATATTATTCGTAAAACAGAAAATATTTTCCTGATACGAATCATTCCACTGCATCGCCACCTCTACACCCAGGCCTTCATCATTCATCCAGTCGAAATGTAGCACCTGCTCATGCAAGGGCGTTTTGTTTTTATTTAAATGCTCTACGAATGAGCTAATGCCCCCCTCATATTCAAAAACATCCTGCTTATTATCTACTCGCTTATCGGTGAGTACGATTCGCACACCCGAATTAAGAAAAGAAAGCTCACGTAAGCGTTTAGCCAAAATATCGTAGTGGTATTCAATATTCGTAAAGGTACCTTCAGATGCCCAGAATCGAAGCTCTGTACCTGTTTTCTCTGTCTCTCCTGTTGCCTTCATGGGTGAAAGCGCATCACCCAGATGATACTCCTGCTGGTGAACCTGCCCATCACGCTTAATGGTTAGCAATAACTTATCCGAAAGGGCATTAACTACTGAAACACCCACACCATGCAACCCCCCCGAGACTTTATAGGAATTATCATCGAATTTACCGCCGGCATGCAATACCGTCATAATCACTTCTGCAGCTGAAACACCTTCTTCTTCATGAATACCAACCGGTATGCCTCGGCCATTATCACTCACCGATATCGAACGATCACTGTGTATATTTACATTAATCTCCGAACAAAAACCGGCCAGTGCTTCATCGATAGAGTTATCAACAACCTCAAACACCATATGGTGCAAACCCGTTCCATCATCGGTATCACCGATATACATACCGGGTCGTTTTCTAACGGCGTCCAGGCCCTTTAAAACTTTAATGCTGGACGAATCGTAAGCTGCCGCTTCGCTCATAAAAATCCCCTGAAAAATGATCGATACAGTATACCTTAAAACCCTCTGCAACGTTGGTTTTAAGCTGGCATTCAGTTTATTTGAACCGATGCATTTTGAATCGAATAACATGCACGTTTAAAGACATTCAGTTACTTCACCATGTTCCACGTGGAACACCTTGTAGTTATCCCAGTGCTCGCAGTTAATCTGATCCGTTTGAATAGCCGTTACAAAACATTGGATATCCAGCCCGGAAAGAATTGACATAATTTTGCTCTGGTTATCCGCATCTAACTCAGCAGGTAAGTCGTCAAACAATAAAATGCACCGATTAGTCGATTGAGCAGAAAAAATACTTAGCTGTGCGATTTTCAATAAACACACCAGTTTTTTTTGTTGCCCTCTTGAGATAGAGGTTTGAGCACTTAATCCGTTTACGCGTATTCTGATATCCGCACGATGGGGCCCAGATTGCGTAAAGCCTTTTTCCTTATCCTTGTGTAAATTCAGCTGCAAGTAATCTGCATAGCACAGTTCACTCGGCCAGCCTTTTTTATAATCCAGCTCAATCTCATGTGAGGGAAACAGTGTTAGCGCCAGACTTGAAGCTATTTCTTTGATTTGATCCAGATAAGCTATGCGCAAGGAATCAATAACCGCTGCATGCTCAACCAGCTCTTTATCCCACAAGGCACATAATTTATCACTTAGCTGCTGCTTCAGTGAGGCATTGCGTTGAGAAAGGGCTTTTTTATACTGACGCCATGATGATAGAAACCGAGGTTCCACGTGGAACACTCCCCAGTCCATATACTGCCGTCGCTGGTCAGGGCCTGATGATATTAGCTGATGACTATCCGGATGGAGTGCCAGTACGGGTAACAAAACGGACAGTTCTGAAATTCGCTTAACTGGATCTCTATTAACACGGATGGTTTGCTCAGTTGCTGAGCGCTCTATACCTATTCGACTAGTCTCATCATCCAATGTCGATATAATGCGAAATAGCTCTTTCTCGTGACTGATCAGGTGTTTAGCCTGTGATGTTCGAAAAGATCGTCCGTAGCTCATATAGAAAATAGATTCTAATAAGCTGGTTTTGCCCGCCGTATTGCTACCCGTAATCAAGTTTAAACGAGGGTGTGGATCCAGGGAAACGGATTGCAGGTTTCTAAACTGATGTATTTCTAGCCTGCTCAGGCCCATATCGTTAATCCCGTATACGCTATAGGCGCATGGGCATAATGACGTATTTAGCGTCTAATTCATCTGGGAAGGTGAGCAGACAACTACTGGTTTCGTCTTTTATAAATCCCTGAACCGATTCCTGCGTAGATGTATTCAGCACATCGATCATGTAATTAACGTTAATACCCATTTCAATGGGTATGCCCTCGTATTGAATTTCCAGTTCGACATCGGCTTCTTCCTGGTCCGGGTTTTGAGCCTGTAGTTTTAAAAGGTTATTCTCCATAATCATGCGAATACCTCGGTACTTCTCGTTAGATAATATCGATGCGCGTATTAGTGCCTGTTTGAGCGATTCTCTATCAACCAGCATACTGTTCCCAGTTGCATCGGGCATAACCCGTTTATAGTCTGGGAAACGACCATCAATTAGCTTGGAGGTAAAGCGTTGATCGGGCAAATTACACTGGATATGATTACTCCCAAGAACAACGTTAATTTGTTCATCGGTATCTGATAGTAATCGTTGCAGTTCACTTATCCCTTTGCGGGGTATGATAACCTGTTTATTATCGGCTAAATCTGCATCGATCGTTTTTTCACAAAATGATAACCTGTGCCCATCGGTAGCAACCGTGCGTATAACCCCTGATGCAACCTCCAGCATTAGCCCATTCAGATAATACCTCACATCCTGTTGAGCCATAGCAAATGAGGTTTTATCAATTAATTTTTTTAAAATATTCTGGGAAATACCAAATTCATACACACTGCTCACATCTTCGAGTGAGGGGAATTCGCAAGCGGGCAGGGTAGATAAGCTAAACCGGCTTCTTGCTGATTTTATCAGTGCTTTATCGCCATTAATTTCAATACTCATTTGAGCATCTGCAGGCAGGGCTTTGCAAATATCTAGTAACTTCTTAGCGGGTAAGGTAATTTCACCTGGCTCATCCATCATATGATTAATACGAGAGACCAGTTCAATTTCCAGATCTGTGGCGGTGAGTGTAAATGAATTATCAAAGGATTTAATTAAGACATTGGACAGTGCGGGCATTGTCTGGCGTTTCTCTACGGCCCCTATTACCTGTTGCAGGGGATGTAGAAGGTCATCTCTTTGTATAATAATTTTCATCTGGGTTCCTTATTATTATATATATAATAATATAAATAATAATAGTAATTAAGCGCACTTTTTTTTGTGGATAACTCTAAAAAACATATATATATCAATAGCTTAAACGTGAATTTCTCGGTTTATAACATCTTGATATATTCTCTGTAAGCTGTAGATAGATTGTGGATAACTCGTGTACCTGAGGTTATCCACCTAAGCATACAATACTTATCCACAGCTTATATACAATGCACAAAATTGATTACTAATTGCTCAATATGCGCAATAAATTGGTATAATCTTCATCAATTCGGCTATCTGATTCCCTTAATTCAACAATTTTTCTGCACCCGTGTAAAATGGTTGTATGGTCCCGACCGCCAAAGGCATTGCCTATTTCGGGCAAACTGTGGTTGGTTAACTCCTTGGATAAAGCCATAGCCACTTGTCTGGGGCGTGTAATTGAACGGCTACGGCTGTTGGAATGAAGGTCGGATATGCGTATTTTGTAATACTCAGCCACGGTTTTCTGAATATTCTCAATTGTAATTAAACGATCGTGTAAGGCAATTAAGTCACGCAAGGTCTCTTTCGCAAACTCAAGGTTGATGGCTTTGCCTGTGAAGTTAGCTGTCGCCATCACACGGCGCAGGGAGCCTTCGAGCTCACGAATATTTGAGCGAATCCGCTTGGCAATAAAAAAAGCGACTTCATTGGGCAGTTCAATACCAAACTCTTCAGCCTTCTTGTGCAGAATAGCCACACGGGTTTCTAGCTCAGGTGGGTCAATACAAACCGGTAACCCCCAGCCAAATCGCGACTTAAGGCGCTCCTCCAGGCCGTCAATTTCCTTGGGATAGCGATCACAGGTCATAATAATCTGTCGCCCCCCCTCCATTAGCGCATTGAAGGTATGAAAAAACTCCTCCTGAGAGCGTTCTTTACCAGCAAAAAACTGGATATCATCGATTAAAAGCACATCAAGGGATCTGTAAAACTGTTTAAATTCATCGATCTGGTTGTGCTGGAGTGCTTTAATCATGTGTGTAACGAATCGTTCGGAGTGCAAGTAAACAATTCGGGCCCTGGGATTGTTTACTAAAATCTGATTACCTACCGCATGCATTAAATGCGTTTTGCCCAGTCCAACGCCGCCATAGAGGAACAAAGGGTTGTAAGAGCCAGCGGGGTTTTCCACTACCTGCAGAGAAGCGGCTTTAGCAAGCTGGTTGCTTTTACCTTCTACAAAGTTATTAAAATCGAAACCGATATTGAGATGATGCTCCAGTTTGTCATTAACAGGCGCGGCGGTTTTAGGAGGGGGAACGGGTGCTGAGCCGTGGGGCCGGGAGGTATTCTGAAACAGGGGTTTTATCTTATCCCGAGACTTTTTGCTACCGATATCAAGCGTCACTTTTATGTTGCCACCTGTATCGATCTGCTCACAAATAGCGGTTATCTGCTGTAAAAAATGTTGTTTTACCCAGTCCATAACAAAATTATTAGGGGCAAACAGATAGAGATGGTTTTCAGATTCCTCGGTTTGCAGGGGGCGAATCCAGGTGTTCAGTTGCTGATCAGATAATTCCTGTTCTAATCGTTCTAAGCACTGGCTCCACAAGGCAGTTGACACTAAATAATCCCCAAAGCATATTTATTAAACAGGCAGTTTTGCAGTCTACGTGATTGAGAGGCACTAGCCTGGACAATAAAGGCTAATTATAAAAAAAGAATGAGCGATTTTACCCTGCATTCAAAGCGCGTGAAACCATTATTGGAAATAAAACGCATAAATATGCCAGGCAAATGCACCTGTGTGAGGGAAAAGCGGGAATTAAAGGACACTATTTATTTATATATCGTAAATAATGCCGATATACTTTGACTCTGCAGGGTGTGGATATTAGAATACACCCCCGTTTTTTTGAGATTACTCAAGGTCTGGAACAATGAAAAGAACCTTCCAACCAAGCCGCATCAAGCGTGCTCGTACACATGGTTTTCGTGCCCGCAGTCGTACTGTAGGCGGACGTAAAGTACTAAAATCGCGTCGTGCAAAAGGCCGAGCGCGTCTGTCAGCTTAAATACAGTTAGTTTATTAAGATAACTAGCAGATCCGAGAACAGGCAATGACAGCTGAGAGAGCATGTTTTGGCAAACATGTTCGCCTGCTTAAGCCAGATGAGTACAGCAGGGTCTTTAAAAAACCGCTGCGCTCCAGCGATCGTCTGTTTATTGTGCTGGCCGTAAAAAATGAAATGAGTCATGCACGGCTGGGTTTAGCTATATCGAAGAAAAGCACCCGACGGGCGGTAGACCGAAATATCATAAAGCGTCTGGTGCGGGAGAGTTTCAGGCTGAGTTTAGCGCGCCTGGCGTTCATTGATATCGTTGTTATGGCAAAGCCGGTAACGAAAACGGCTGATAATGAGCAAATATATCAGTCATTGCAGTTACACTGGAACAGGTTAAATAAACAATGCGTAAAATCCTCGTAGGGCTAATTCGCGTTTATCAATATGCCATAAGTCCATATTTACCCCCACATTGTCGATATACCCCCACATGCTCAAATTATTCAGTTGAAGCGATCCAGAGATTTGGTATATTGCGCGGTAGCTGGATGGCGCTAAGGCGAATTGGCCGGTGTAACCCGCTGTTTAAAGGCGGTTATGATCCAGTAGCTGGCGACAGTGAGAATACGGCTGAGTCAGTGCCAGAAACATCAGCACAGCACAAGTGCCAGTCTCACAGGCATTAAATTATCGGTAACTATTCAGGTGGGTTGAGCAGTTACCATTACCCTAATATAAAGAAGCTAGAACATTAATGGAAAACCAACGCCCCTTCCTCTATATCGCATTCTTTTTTACGCTGTTTCTGCTCTATACAGAATGGCAAAAAGCATATAATCCGCAGCCTATTGTTACAGACTCGGAGCAAACGCTACCCTCTGCTATAAACAGCGCAGGCACAGATTCAGCTGGCATACCCTCTGCCGAGATTATGCAGGATGCCCCCCCTGTGTTATCTGCTGGCCTGCCAGTAGTTGAGCAAGCCCCCCCTCCTCCTGAGCAATCAATACATGTGGTTACAGATGTCATGGATCTAATGATCAACACCGTGGGTGGCACAATCTATCAGCTCGATTTAAGGCATTATCAAAAAAGTGCAGAACAGATGGACAAACCATTTCGACTGTTCAGTAGCAAAGAGAGCGAGTTTCACACGGCACAATCCGGGTTGCTTTCATCCACCCAGCCAGCGCCCAGCCACAAAGATGTCTATAGAGCCGAGAAAACTGAATATCGCATGGAAGAGGGTAACGATGAGCTAAAGGTCGAGCTTAACTGGGAGAAAGAAGGCATAAAAGTTAGCAAGGTGTATACCTTTAAGCGAGACAGCTATGTAATAGGTGTTGAGCATATTGTTAATTCGCCTAACTGGACGGGCCAGCAGTATCAACAGCTGGTGCGCTCTTTCCAGGAGCGGGAATCTACCATGATCCCCACCTATGTGGGTGGGGTCGTGTATAACGAAGAAGACAAGTATGAAAAAATAGATTTTGATGATATAGAAGATAAAAGCTATCCCAATAAAGCCATGAAAGGTGGCTGGATAGCCATGATCCAGCATTATTTTCTTTCGGCCTGGATACCTGACCAGAATCAGAGCAACAATGTTTACACGCTTAATCCCAATGGCAACCGGTATATACTGGGTAGTAGCTCACCGGCGGCTACTGCGAGCGAAAGTAGCCCTGCGCACTTCAAAAATGAACTGGTGGTAGGGCCTAAATTACAGGATCGTCTGGAGGAGATAGCCCCAGGACTTGAATTAACCGTTGATTATGGCATTTTAACCGTACTTGCCAAGCCCCTGTTCTGGTTGCTTAAGCTATACCATACACTGTTTGATAACTGGGGCTGGGCCATTATCTTTCTCACCATCACGGTAAAGCTGATATTCTATAAATTATCGGAAATAGGCTATCGCTCAATGGCCAGAATGCGTAAGGTAACACCCAGGCTAAAGGCATTAAAAGAGCGATATGGCGAGGATCGTCAGCGAATGTCTGCAGAAATGATGAAACTGTACAAAGAAGAAAAGATAAACCCACTGGGTGGGTGTTTCCCTATACTGGTGCAGATTCCTGTGTTTATTGCGCTGTACTGGGTATTGCTCGAATCGGTAGAAATGCGTAATGCACCTTTTGCGCTGTGGATACAAAATTTGTCTGAGCAGGATCCTTTCTATATATTACCCATACTGATGG